>JACCDH010184841.1_pt1 | contig 61457 bp, 58 predicted proteins | sample 7442481 | NCBI WGS metagenome assembly JACCDH01 (sample SAMN15323433, study PRJNA562643) | freshwater metagenome | isolation source: river surface water | place: USA:Blue River Watershed | collected 2017-08-15
ATCCGAAGAAAAGATAGGTTTTCACGTGGTTTACGCAATTGTTCGCGCTGGTGGTCGCCAGGAGAAGGTTTCTGTTGGAACCATCGTGACCATGAACCGTATCGCAGCGACTTCTGGCACCATCGAGTTGCCAGCTCTGCTGCTTGTTGACGGCGACAAGGTCACCACCGATTCCAAGGCACTTGCCAAGGTCAAGGTTGTTGCAGAGGTTCTCGACCAGACCCGTGGTCCAAAGATCATCATCCAGAAGTACAAGAACAAGACCGGTTACAAGAAGCGTCAGGGCCACCGCCAGGACCTTACCCGCGTCCAGGTCACCGAGATCAAGTAGGCAGGTAGAAATGGCATCCAAAAAGGGAGTTAGCTCCACTCGCAACGGTCGCGACTCGAACGCTCAGCGTCTTGGTGTAAAGCGCCACGACGGTCAGCTTGTTAACGCAGGCGAGATCTTGGTTCGTCAGCGCGGCACCCACTTCCACCCTGGTGTGAACGTGGGTCGTGGCAAGGACGACACACTATTCGCTCTTGCAGCTGGCTCGGTTGAGTTCGGTGCGAAGGCCGGCCGCAAGGTTGTAAACGTAGTTACTCAGTAACTAAAGATTTAGATTGAGGCGGGCCTTTGGTCCGCCTCTTTCTGTTTAGGAGATAGTCATGGTTACATTCGTTGATCAGGTGACCCTTCACCTGAAGGCGGGTAACGGTGGCGATGGCTGCACCTCAATCAGGCGTGAGAAGTACAAGCCGCTAGCGGGCCCAGATGGTGCTGACGGTGGCGATGGCGGCAGCATCTACCTGGTAACTGACCCCAATGTCACTACTTTGTTGGACTACCACCACAGGCCGCATAGAGTTGCAGACTCCGGTGGCAGCGGTGCCGGTGATTACCGCAATGGTGCTCGTGGCGAAGACTTGTATCTCCCAGTTCCTATCGGAACAGTGGTCAAGGACTCGTCGGGCAAGATTTTGGCCGACCTCGCAGAACCCGGTATGGAGCTACTGGTTGCAGAGGGCGGTGCTGGCGGGCTCGGTAATGCTGCTCTAGCCAATCGCAAACGAATTGCTCCTGCCTTTCACCTACTGGGCGTACCGGGTTGGTCCGGGGATATAGTCCTAGAGCTAAAGACTGTTGCAGACGTGGCTCTGGTCGGATTTCCCTCTGCTGGCAAGAGCTCGCTGATCGCGGCAATGAGTGCGGCAAGGCCAAAGATTGCCGACTATCCATTTACTACGCTTCACCCAAACCTTGGTGTGGTTCAGGCGGGAGCTATGCGCTACACCATCGCCGACGTCCCAGGTTTGATCGAGGGTGCTAGCGAAGGGAAGGGGCTGGGACTCGAGTTTCTTCGCCATGTCGAGCGCTGCAGTGCTCTCCTTCACGTTATCGACTGCGCGACCTTAGAACCAGGCAGAGATCCAGTCTCTGACCTAAAGGTAATTCTGCGGGAGCTAGAGGCCTATCAGGTGCCAGAGGGGCAGACACCGCTGCACGAACGCCCACAGCTCGTGGCGCTTAACAAGGTGGACGTGCCGGATGCCAAAGAGTTGGCCGAGTTCGTGAAAGCGGACTTCGAGGCAATGGGCTACCCGGTTTACCTCGTAAGTTCTGCAACAACCGAGGGCTTGAGGGATTTGAATTTCGCGCTTGCCAAGCTTGTAACTGAGGAGCGAAAGGCGCATGTCCCAGCATCGCAAAAGCGCTTCTCGCTTTTGCCACAGAAGGCAAAGGATTCCGGGTTTGTGATTAGGTCAGAGGAGATTGGCGGTCAGCCAGTATTCCGAATTATCGGTGCTAAACCAGAGCGCTGGGTCGCTCAAACCATGTTTGGAAATGCTGACGCGGTGAGCTACCTGTCGGAGCGACTGCAAAAACTAGGCGTAGAGGACGCTCTCTACAAGCAAGGAGCTCGTCGAGGCTCCACCGTAATCATCGGTGAGGGTGACGGTGTGGTGTTTGATTGGGATCCACTGGTGTCATCTGTTGCGGAAATTGCAGATCTTGACTCACTCGACGGCAATGCACGTCGAACCAACCAGCAGCGTCGCCAGGAGTATTACGACATGATGGACGCAAGGGCTCGCGGCCGCGCTGAGCGTGAAGCGGTCAGGGAGTCTTCTGTTTTTGTGGAGGATGAGCTTGAGTAACGTATCCAGGATTCGCGATGCCAAGCGGATTGTGATCAAGGTTGGCTCTTCCTCGATCACTGGTGCAAACCAGGATCAGCTAGATCTAATCGTCGATCTATGCGTTCGCTTGATGCAGGACAAACAAGTCGTGTTGGTTAGCTCCGGTGCTATTGCAACCGCTTCGCCCATCATCGGCCTTACTGCCAAACCAGAGGATTTAGCCACATCACAGGCTCTGGCGAGCATCGGGCAGGCCAGGTTGATGTCGCGCTACGAGGCGAGTCTTGCTCGCTATGAGAAACTACCCGGTCAGGTGCTCTTGACGGTGGACAACCTCAGTGACGCAGCCTCAGCCGAGAATGCCCTCGGAGCGCTGAACAGGCTGATCGAGCTTGGTGTGCTGCCGATCATCAACGAAAACGATTCAGTAGCAACCCAAGAAATTCGCTTTGGTGACAACGATCAGCTAGCGGCCAGGGTTGCGGCGCTGGTTGGTGCTGACCTGCTCGTTCTCTTCAGCGACATTGAAGCGCTTTATACCAAACCCCCCACACAGCCTGGGGCAGCGCCAATTGAAGTTGTCCCATTCGAATCTGAACTCCAGGGAGTGGAGATTGAGGGAACCTCCACTGGATATGGAACTGGGGGCGCGCTCACTAAAGTGGCGGCTGCCAGGCTGGCCACGGCAGCTGGTGTGGGTGTAATTCTCACCGCCACCAAGAATGCCGTAGATCTTGATTCCACAGCACATTTGCACACTTGGTTTGAACCCAAAGTCTAGGATTTAGAAATGTCCCCTCTAGAGCTAATTCAAAAGGCCAGAACAGCATCTGGCTCTATGAATCATGCCGATTTGGCTACACGTAATGCCGTTCTCGAGTCAATCGCGAGCATTCTTGTCGCGAATCAAGACGCAATTTTGAGCGCCAATTCGATTGACCTGGAGCGCGGAGCAGCGGAGGGCATGACGACATCTTTGCAGGACCGCCTTAGGTTGACCCCGGAGCGAATCGCTTCGCTTTCCGCTGCCGTGAAGGAAGTCATCGACCTACCAGACCCACTTGGTCAGACTATTCAGCAAAGGACCCTGCCAAACGGCCTCAGGATTTCGCAGCTGAGTGTTCCGTTTGGGGTAATCGGCATGATCTACGAGGCCAGACCTAATGTCACAATCGACATTGCAGCGCTGGCTATCAAGTCGGGCAATGCCCTTGTGTTGCGCGGTGGCAGCGCTGCTGAGCGAACCAATCGCGAACTTTTGAAGGTGATTCGTGAGGCACTGAGCCGCAACGGAATTAACTCGGAGTGCGTTCAGTCAGTCGATGAGTTTGGACGTGATGGAGCCAAGGCAGTTATGACTGCGCGTGGCCTAATTGATGTTTTGATCCCGAGAGGCAGTGCAAGCCTGATTCGGACCGTGGTTGAAGAATCCACAGTTCCGGTGATTGAGACCGGCGACGGTATCGTTCACATCTTCGTAGATGAGTCTGCAGACCTCCAGAAAGCTTTGCCAATAATCATCAATGCAAAGGTGCAGCGACCATCGGTCTGTAATTCAGTGGAGACCTTGCTGGTGCACAGAGAGATTGCCGGACAGTTGCTCCCTCAGCTAGCTACAGCGCTCTCAGAGCGGCAGGTTTTGGTTCATGCCGATGAAGCCTCGATGCCCCTGATGCCCGGTTCCGAATTGGCCACCGAAGAGGATTGGGCTACCGAGTATTTGGCTCTTGAGTTATCAGTGCGGGTGGTTGAAGGGATTGACGAGGCTCTGGCCCACATTGCCAAGTATTCAACCAAGCACACTGAATCGATTCTGACTGAGGACCCAGCTAATGCCGAGAGATTCTTGAATGAGGTTGACTCTGCAGTTGTGATGGTAAACGCATCGACAAGGTTTACCGACGGGGGAGAGTTTGGTTTCGGAGCAGAAGTCGGAATATCTACTCAAAAACTTCATGCCCGTGGACCGATGGGTCTTGATGCTCTTACGAGTCGAAAGTGGCTAGTTAGAGGCGATGGGCAAGTCCGCGGTTAGACTATCTGCTAAGTACGAGGAGTCCTAATGTTCTTGCAAGCAGCTGAAGACGTCATTATTCGCCACACTGAGATCCCAATGGACCCAGTCATGTACGGCGTGATTGCAATGGGCGTATTTATCTTTCTTGGCCTAATCACTTGGTCCTACCGCAACGTAGCTAACCGTCACTCGCACAAGCAGAGTAAGTCCGCCCACCACTAAATTCGATGACTATCAAGCGGCCAAGAATTGGGGTCATGGGTGGCACCTTTGACCCCATTCACAATGGCCACCTTGTCGCTGCGAGCGAGGTTGCTTCGGCATTCAATCTGGATGAGGTTGTGTTCGTTCCTACCGGCCAGCCTTGGCACAAAAAGACTGTCACTGCCTCTGAGCATCGCTACTTGATGAGCGTCATTGCTACCGCGGCGAATCCACGCTTTAGGGTCAGCCGAGTTGACATCGATCGGCCGGGCATCACATACACCGTTGATACGCTCACCGACCTCAAGGCGGAGTATCCGGATGCGGAGCTTTTCTTTATTTCTGGTGCAGATGCCGTACTGCAGATTTTGAACTGGAAAGAAATTGACAGAGTATGGGCGCTGGCTCACTTCGTGGCCGTTACCAGACCCGGACACAAACTTCAGCTACCGGCTGCCCCCGAGGGGTCGATCTCTGTTCTTGAAATCCCTGCTCTAGCAATCTCCTCCAGCGATATTCGCGATAGAGTTCCGCAGGCGAAACCGATCTGGTACCTGGTTCCAGACGGCGTGGTTCAATACATCGGCAAGCACGGGCTTTATAGGGAGGCGCAATGACACAGTTCATGACGCGCCGGGAGCGCAGAGAAGCTGAGCGGGCAGGATTGGTAGCCCCGGAGGTCCAAGAAACTCAGAATTTAGTTGAACCAGATCAGGCCTCAGAACCCCCAACGCTTGAGGTGGTTGAAGCCCCAGTGGTTGTATCGCAAACCGAGATTGCCGCCGAAGTAGCAGTGGTTGAACAGCCAGTGTTTCTTTCAAGACGCGAACGACGACTTTTGGAGGAGCGTGGTGGACTCCCAGCCACGGAGCCGGAGCAAGTCTCACTCAACACAAATTCGGCGCCCCAGGTAGTGATCCCAGATGTTGACATGCCGGTTTTGCAGCCAAATCACTCCATAGAAGATCCAGTAGCGGACTTTACCGGGGCGAATCTGCTTGCAGAACCAAGCACCCAGTCCATTGTTCTCGACATTGCCCCAGAGGCGATCGCAATTCCACTTGAAACTGGAGAACTCTCCTCTTCGTCGTCGGGATCAATCGAGATCATCGCGGAGCCAATTACCGGCGCAAACACGGCGGGTCTTGACGGTGTTGAACTGGACCAAATCGACACCATGGATGCCGTCACCGGGGTCATCTCAATTGTTGAGCCAGTAAGTGCAATAGAACTAATCAATCAGCGTTCAACGCTTGGAGTCGTGCCTGAAGCGGTTTTGAAAAAGGGATGGTGGCAACCCTGGGCTATTGCTGGACTTGGTGGCGTGTTGGTCATCGTTACCATTTATGCCGCAATCACCATCATCACAGCGCTAGGGAACTAATTGACCGCATCCGATTTTTCCGTTCAAATCACCAAGGTGGCAGCTGAAGCTGCCCTAGATAAATTGGGTGAAAATCTGGTGGCCCTTGATGTGAGTGAACCTTTTGCGCTAGCGGATATTTTCTTGATTGTTACTGCTAAGAACGAGCGACAGGCGTCGGCGATTTCTGATGCAGTGGAAGAGAAGCTGCTAGAGCAAGGCGTCAAGGCCAAATACCGTGAGGGTATGGCTGCTGCAAGATGGATTCTGCTTGATTTTGGAGATCTGGTTGTCCACGTGATGAACGAGGACGAGCGGGAGTACTATTCGCTTGAGCGCCTTTGGCGAGATTGTCCAGTTGTTCCGCTGGGCAATTAACTGTGTAAGATTGTCAAGTCTTTGGGCCTGTGGCGCAGCTGGTAGCGCACCTGCATGGCATGCAGGGGGTCAGGGGTTCAAGTCCCCTCAGGTCCACCAACTTCGATGAGCTTAATTCTTGAGCTAGAACCAGAGACAATTCGAATCTCTCCTTCGCTCACCTGAAAATGCGCCGCAAGCAGTGAAAGCACAGCTTGGTTGGCCTTACCATCCACCGGTTTCTCTCTTACAAAAACATCCAGGTACGGGGGAGCAGCAAGGACCAGGTCACCCTTCTTGGAACCGGGCTTCACTCGAACCTGAATTATCACCTCTGAACTCTATGGAATAAATTCTTGTCTAGGGGTCTTTACTTAAACGAAGGAGCAGCAATGACTATCAACCCTCACGGCATTCACCACGTTACGGCTATCGCAAGGGACCCTCAGCAGAACGTAGATTTTTACACCAAAGTTTTGGGGTTGCGCCTAGTAAAGCAAACCGTGAACTTCGATGCCCCGCACGTTTGGCACTTGTACTACGGGGATGAACAGGGATCACCCTCATCGATTCTGACTTTCTTTCCATGGCCTGGTGTCTCAAAGGGTCGCGAGGGGGCTGGTCTCACAACAGCCACGGCCTTTTCCGTTCCAAGCGATTCTCTCGGTTTTTGGAGCAAGCAACTGAAGTCACTAGATGTCGACTTTTCCTGGGCTAAAGACTCCGAGGAAAACGATCTGCTGGAACTAAGAGACCAGGATGGCATGAGGCTCCAACTGGTCGGCACCGAGGGCGATCAGCGCTCTGGTTGGGATGGAGTCGGCTCCATTCCGGCCGAGCATGCCGTTAGAGGTCTCCACTCAGTAGAGCTCTCCGAGCGATCTGTGGATCCGACAGCGGGAATGCTGGAGAACCTTTTAGGTATGGAGTTTGAGTCCCAGGGCTCTGGAAGATCCAACTTCAAGATGGGATCCGGTGGTTCAGGCGCCAAAGTGGAGGTTCTTGGGGGCGTTCAGGACCGAGGTTTGCAGGCGGGAGGAACTGTCCATCACGTTGCTTTCAGCGCGCCAGATCTTGCGACGATGGAGAACTGGCAGCAGGAGCTAATTTCTAGGGGCGTTCAGGTGACCCAAATTATGGATCGCCAGTATTTCAAGAGTATTTACTTCCGAGAGCCAGGCGGAGTGCTGTTTGAGATTGCTACTGACGATCCCGGTTTCGCTACCGATGAACCACTACTCGAGCTCGGAAAGAAGCTCAAGCTTCCTCCCTGGTTGGAGCCTAATCGGGAGCAAATCGAAGCTTCACTGCCCCCAATTAGGCTTTAGCCATGTCAAACTCAGATCTATCTCGTCCCCACGTGTATCAGCCAGGATCTTCAAACCGAGTCTTGCTTTTGCTGCATGGAACCGGTGGCGATGAATACGATCTGCTTCGGCTTGGAGCAGCCCTAGACCCTAATGCACACCTTCTCTCGCCCAGGGGTATGTATCTGGAGGCGGGGATGAACCGATTTTTCGAGCGTTATGCCGACGGAACTTTCAATGAGGCCTCAATCGACGAGGCAGTCTCAGAGTTGGCCGATTTCGTTGCAGCGGCGATCGAGGAATACGGGCTCGAAGGACATGAACTTATTGCAGCTGGTTTCAGCAATGGCGCTAATACCGCGGCGGCCCTCTTGCTGCGCAAGCCAAACTTGCTAGCCGGTGCGGTGTTATTCGGTTCGACTCAACCTTTTGTTCAGCTTCCCGAGGTGGAGCTAACAGGAAAGCGGATTTGGTTAGCTAATGGTGATTTTGATCCGTATGCACCAGTTGCAGTTAGCGAGAGCTACGTCTCCAAGCTGAGGGAGTGCGGGGCGGAAGTCTTCTGGCTCAGGCACCCGGGTGGGCATCAGATATCACCAGCACACTTGAAGGAAATTTCCAGTTTTCTCGCTTAGACTCACCCAAAGTTCGATTCGAAAGGACGAAAGTGGCAATCTCCCACAACCCAGTTTTTAACCAGTCATTGCAGTCCGGTATTGACTCGTTCAACCAGCAACAGGTTGATACTGAGTTCGACCGACTAACAGCTGCACCCATGACCATCGAGGGAACCGCCTCCAAGGTTCTAGGTCTATTCGTTCTAGTGGTCATCGGTGCCGCTGCAACTTGGTTTACGGGTGCATTCGGTCTGCTCTTCCCAGCAATGATTGTGGGTCTAGGTCTAGGACTATGGGCAACTTTCTCCAAGAAGGTAATTCCAGGTCTTTACTTCGCCTACGCTCTGGTTCAAGGTGTCTTCGTAGGCGCTTTGAGCGGCATCTTGGAGGGCATGTACCCAGGTATTGCTCAGACCGCTGTTGTTTCGACCCTCGCCACCGCAGGTGCCATGTTTGCCGCCTACCGCATGGGTTGGGTCAAGGTCGATGCTCGCTTCACCAGAATCATGATGTTTGCCCTGATCGGATACTCGGTCTTCGCACTGGTAAACCTAGGTTTTGCCCTGTTCGCAGGCATGAGTGCCTACTCCTCGCCATTTGGCTGGCTAATTGCACTGGTCGGTGTTGGTCTCGCTGCCTTTACTCTCAACCTTGATTTCGAGGCAATCCGCGAGGGTGCTGCTAACCGTTGGCCAAAGGAGTTTGAGTGGCGTGCAGCATTCGGGTTGACCGCATCTCTGATCTGGCTTTACGTTGAGATCATTCGCATGCTGTCGATCTTCAACTCCCAGGACTAACTGGCTTTAGCTAAATACTGCTGCCAAAGCTGCCTGAGATCCCAGGCGTTTTCGGCCAGGATTGAGACCCCTCGCACTCCGGTGCGGCGGGTCTTTCCTGATATCAGGAGTAGTCGGTTTTGAAAAAGTAGATGAGCGCAGCGACGCTGCGCCTCATCAAAGAAAGTGGCATCGGCACACCCCGTGCCATCATCCAGGCTTATAAACACAACGCGCTTGCCCGATCGCATCGGCGGGGTTTGGGTGGCAATCCTCACGCCGGCTACCAAAACCTCGGTGTTGCCCCTAAGGGATACCAATTCGGATGCCTTGATTACCCCCATGTCATCGAGCATCTGCTGGAATTGCTCGAGCTGATGGTGGGAGAAATCAACCCCTGTGATCGCCAGTTCGTTTTCAAGTTGATCGGACCTAGTGATGCCTTGATTGCCATTTGGGAGGGCAACCAGGTTTTTGAAGTCAAAACCAAGTTGATGTGGATCTTGTTTTGGTGCCGGTTTAGCGCTGAGCTGCCTAACAAGAACCATTAGGTCACCCCGTCTATCAATTGATTGTGAGTTTTCAATTTTTGCCACCGAGTCCAAGGCGCCTATGAGGGCGAGTCGTTCCAGAGTCCTACGTGACGGCCTTGCCCTTAGGTAGAAGTCAACCAAATCGCTAAATGGTTGTTCGGCAACAATTCGATCCTTTTCCGCTTCCGACATGCCAGCAATCTCGCTAATTGCCATCCTTACGGCATGACCGGTTTTTGTTTTCTCGACTCGGTATTGCCTGGTTGACACGTTGACATCTATCGGAAGGAGCTCCACCCCCAGTCGCCTTGCCTCGGTGACGATTAGTCGCTTTGGATACATGCCTGGATCATGCGTGAGTAACCCGGCTATGAACTCGGTGGGGAAGTGGGTCTTTAGGTAAGCGGATTGGTAGGTGGGAAGAGCAAAAGCTGCACCGTGAGCCTTGCAGAAACCGAAAGATCCAAAACCCTCAATGATTGACCAGACTCGATCAATCACATCCTGGCCATAACCCCGAGCCTTTGCCGATGCTCGAAAATAAGCCTCGGTCTTTTTCTGCTTATCCGGCTTCGCCAAACCCCTACGCATTTCATCTGCCCTGGCGAGGGTGCAGCCGGTCATGGTTTGCATGATTCGCATCAGCTGTTCGTGAAACACCACAACCCCGTAGCTCTCCTCCAGGATCGGACGGAGATCTTTGTGGATGTAGTCAGGTTCGATAAACCCGTGCCTGCCATCGAGGTAGGGCGAGATCATGTTCCCCTTCATCGGCCCAGGTCGAAACAGCGAAATCTGCATCGTTAGGTCATTGAACTTTGTGGGTTGGTGCTTTCCGGTCAGCTCTCGCTGTCCGGGGCTCTCAATCTGAAAAATGCCAAGGGTGTTTGTGGTTCGAATTTGTCGGTATACCTCTGGGTCATCTTTGGGCACAGCATCTAGATCAAGCTGTTTACCTCGCACCCTAGATATCTCGGATACGGTATAGGCCATCGCACTCTGCATCCTCACCCCGAGCACGTCAAGTTTGAGAAAACCCATCGGGTCCATGTCGTCTTTATCAAACTGACTCATCGGTAGCCCAAGCCCACTTGGTTCGGTGGGTGTCAGATCTAGCAGGTTTGAGTTTCCTAAGATCACGCCGCAGGGATGCATTGAGATAAATCTTGGAAGTCGATCAAGTCGCTGGGTGATGTCAACCAGCAGGTTGAGTTTTCGATCTTGATTGGCACGCTCGGAGAAGTTGCTCAGTTCGGGCTTCTCACCCATTTCGACCCTGAAATTTCTGGCCGAGAAGCGCCACATGCTTTTTGCAATCTCATCAATTTCGTCCTCGGGTAACCCAAGTGCAAGACCCGAATCTCTAAGCGCGCCTCTACCTCGATAACTGGACTGCATCGACAACAGGGTCACGCGATTGCCACCGTAGCGACGGAAAATTGCCCGGTATATGTCGTGCCTTCTGGCTGATTCAACGTCTATGTCGATATCCGGCAGCGTGCTGCGCTCAGTTGATAGAAAGCGCTCAAACAGTAAGCCCTCAGAAATTGGATCAACTCCACTGATGCCAAGCAGGTAGTTCACTAGTGATCCCGCACCAGAACCCCTGGCTGCGATTCGAATGCTCATATCGCGAATCATCTGAGCCACGTCTGCAACGGTCAAAAAGTAAGTCGAGAAGCCAAGCTCATTTATCGCAATCAACTCTTTTGATAGGCGATGCTGAATGGTCGCAAGTTCGGCTGCCTTGGCGTCTGGATAGCGCCACGGAATAGCCGAGTGAGTCTTTTGCCACAGTACTTCAAATGGGTTTCCGGTTATGCCCAGCGCGCTTTGCTCCGGAGTTTTTGGCTGTCCCCAGCCGCAATCTTTGACTGGATCTAGATAGCACCTAAGGGCAACCTCTTCGGTGTTTTTTAGTAACCACCTCGCGAGCTGCGGGTCCTCGGTGGTTTCCAGTGCCAGGGCTGCCATTTGGTTTTGCGGTTTGAGCCAGGCTTGAGCATTTGGTTGAAGCTGGAATATTCCAAGTGGTTCAAGCTCCCGTGCTGAATCGAGCACGTCTGCGGTAACGGCATCATCTGGTTCTAGATATCGAACGGCATTGCTCAGGATTGCCTTGTAACCAAGTCCCGTTGCAAATTCACACATTGCCCTGGCATGCTCTGTCGAATACAGCGAACCCGGCTCGGTTAGGTGGTTTACAACCTCAAAGATCAATTGGTTTTTATCTAAAACCTCAGCGACTCTTTGGGCTAACTCTTTTGCGATAGCTGGATTGGCAAGTAGTTCCTGCGCGATAGCAGAGTCGTGCCCCACCAGAACCACGCAGTTACTAGATAGCTCTCCGAGTTGTTGCAAGGTGATCCCTGGTTTAGCCCGCTTTGGTTTTTGGTGGGCTTTAGAAACCAATTTGCAAAGTGATGACCAGCCAGCACCCTTGTTATTTCCAGTAGCCAATACCTTGACTCGGCCAATCTCAGCGACCTCGATGTTTACCCCGACAATCGGCACCAGGCCCTCTTTGATGCAGTTGCCGATGTGCTTTACAGCTCCATAAAGACCGTCTCGATCGGTAACCGCAAGTGCTTCAAAACCCAACGCCTTGGCTGCTTTTGCCAACAGGGGAGGCTGAGCCACTCCGTAGTGAGCAGAGTATGCCGAGCTGACATTTAGGTGTGTGAACACTTCTCAAGAAACCTCAGAGATTTCCCAAACATCCTCGGGTAGCTGGTGCCTTAGTTCAAAAAAGAGACGGGATGAGTTGTCGCTTGCCCACAGTCGCCACATCTCCACTTCCAGAATTGCCTGGCCGTTGCCTTTGGCTGCAGATCCCGCAACCTCCCACCATAGCTTTCTGGAATACCAGCGCACCGGCCTAGAGCAGACCAAAAAGCTTTTTCCTCGGTATTGAAAAGACAGTGGGGCGCTGTCGGTGTCTAAAAGCACCCCGTTTATTGTTTCTGTCTGCATAGCCCCAAGCCCTTCAACTATTCGAACAAATGTTCGAATAGTCAGAGTTTATGTCGAGCCACCGACATTTTCAAAACTAAATCGCTGCGATTAGTCCAGGGTGGTTGTTTCGCACATTGCCAACTTCCTTGGAGACTCGGTGACGCTGCAATTCGGCTGCAACCAAGTCTGATTCCGAGCCCAGTGCGAGGAGCAAATCCTCAGTAGTTTCGTAGTCGGGGGAAATCCAGGCATCAATCCCGTCTTCAGATAGGAAGACCGGAGAACGCTCATGAATATCCGACAAAACCTCGGGGGCAGGTTTAGTCAAGATGGAACAGCTCAATACCCATCTGGATGGATCATCGGCCGCCTTGGTCGGGTCTCTCCAGAAAGAGTAGATCCCAGCGAAAGAAATAAACGGTTCTTGGCTTATATAGAAGGGATCCTTCTGGCTATCCCATTCAAAGTAACCCGAGGCAGGAATTACGCAGCGCTTTTTGAGGGTGGACTCCTTGAAGCTTGGCTTTTCCAAAGAAGTTTCAATGCGAGCGTTGAACAAGGGCGTCGGGCTAACCTCTTTGGCCCAAGAAGGTATAAGTCCAAAACGGGCTGGGTGAATTTCCCGCGCTGGCATTCCGGATATCTCGCGTTCGACAACAATCGGAACCTGGTTGGTGGGAGCGATGTTGTAGCTGATCACTTCAAAATCAGAAGCGAACTCCGCTTCGAAATAACCTGCTAGATCATCTCGTTCTCGAGCAATTACATAGCGACCACACATAACTCACATGCTAGCCCCGAGAGGGAGGCGGTTGTGGCTCGGTCTAAATCTGTTTACTAAGCAGCGCTAACCGCTTACGAAAACTGGTGTAGCGATGTGGTTGCGCGACTTCAACACCATTCCAATGAGTCACCGCACGAATTCCCTGAAGGGCACTTAGCGACCAAACCTCGCAACCGGCAAGCTCATCCGGCTTTGCGCGCTTCAATTGCACCTCGAATCCCGCCCGATTGGCGAGTTCAAGTACTAGATCCCTAGTGATGCTAGGTAGCCAATTAGTGGTGTCATCAGGAGCGCAGAGAGTGTCACCCTCCCACCAAACAATCGAACTGAGCGCACCATCGGCGATGTGACCGGATTCGCTTAGTAAAACCGCCTCATCGGCTCCATGCAGGTTCGCCTTGCGTCGAAGTTTTTGGCAGACCGACAAATCTGGGCCTTTGACCCGCGGGTTGACTCTTGGATCTGCTTCTTCGCACGTCCAGAATGTGACGGTTTCGGTTCTTTCGGGTGCCTCTCTGAGCCTCAGGAAGAATTGCTCACCAACCGCTTGGAACTCCCGATATTCGAGCCTGGGGAACCAGGTTCCAGTTTTTGGTATCAGAGCTAGAGCTTCTCTTTTGAAGACAGAAAAATCAATAAGAGTGGGATTGCCGACACCGGCTTCAAACCTCTGAAAGTGACGTTCTATCGCCCTGGCTGCCCCGTTTTCAACCAGAAAACTATCCGCAACCGTTAGCTGTTCGGCAATGGCAACATCCACCTTTACGAATCGATCGGAATCGAATCGGTAGAAATCTCCGTTAACGCTCATCACATCTAGACTACGGAACTGGAAGGGGTGAAAATGCCACTGTTAGTAAGTTCGCTGCGTGGCTGGAGCTCACTTCCGGATATCTTTGTATCTTTTTTTGGCAGCTCTCCGAACGTGTTTTGGCTGGATCGATCCCATCATCCAACCAGTGGCTTTTCGGTTATTGGTGCCGGCGTTGAAACTAATCAAATTGATCCCGCAACCGATTACGACGGAGAAGCGGCGCTTCACTTCAGACCATATCTAGTTGGCGTGCTGAGCTACTTGGAGCAGGAACTCAGGGGTCATTTTCTCAGAGTTGATCGCGCCATTGTTTATGAGCACGCGACATCGATGTTGCACTTTGTTGGTGATTGCTCAAAAACTGAATTTGACGCCTGGTTTCATGCTGCGTTGCTAAGACTCGCTCTAGTGGGGGGCAACGCAGGGAGCTATGAGCTGGAGCACCCCGCTGCGACCTCGCCCCTTCTAACGCCCGATGATCGCGAAGCGCAGTACCTCTCCAAAATTGCGACTGCTCAGCAGCACATTGCCCGCGGCGATGTTTATCAACTTTGCTTGACCACAAGACTCAGGGGCATCTTCAGCGGAGATCCGCTGAGCTACTTTCTGCGCTTGAGAAAGGATCACAGTGCGCCTTACGCTGCCTTCATAAGGGTTGGCGATGTGTCCTATGTCTCGATTTCTCCCGAACGACTAATCGAAGTCCATGGCACGAGAGTGCTTAGCTCACCGATCAAAGGCACTAGGCGTCGAGGGTCAAATCAAGAAGAGGATCTGAGTTTGATTTCGGAGCTTGCTGCTGATCCGAAAGAGCGAGCCGAGAACCTGATGATTGTTGATCTGATTCGGAATGACCTGGCATCGGTTTGTGAGCCAAGCTCGGTAACTGTCGAATCGCTTTTGGCGATTCGGTCCTACTCAACTGTGCATCAGCTGGTGTCAGACGTTAGTGGCTCATTGCGTGAGGGCATGACAGGTTTTGATGCCCTTCGGGCCCTATTCCCGGGCGGGTCAATGACCGGAGCCCCCAAGATTCGTGCGATGGAGATCATCAGTGACCTCGAATCGTGTCCTCGAGGGGACTACTCCGGCGGAATCGGCTGGATCGGTAAAGACGGCAGTATGGACCTGGGGATGGTGATTCGCACCGCAATCTTTCACCGTGGTGAGGTGACCATCGGCATCGGTGGAGGAATCACCTCAGACTCGGTGCCGCGTGAGGAGCATCGTGAAATCCAACTGAAGGCGAATGCTCTGGTTTCTGCCCTGTCGGCATCTGTGGATTGGTAACCTTTACGGGTTCAGACATAGAGGTGTTTAGCTTGCACGAAGAGTACAGTTTCTCGTCCATACAGGAGCGTTGGCTACCGGTTTGGGACAAGCTGCAGCCTTTTGACTCATCAAAGGCGAACGACCCAAGACCTCGCAAGTATGTGCTGGACATGTTTCCCTATCCTTCCGGGGACCTGCACATGGGTCACGCTGAGGCATACGCTCTGGGCGATGTAATTTCTCGCTATTGGATTCAAAAGGGCTACAACGTGCTGCACCCAATTGGTTGGGATGCATTCGGTCTGCCAGCTGAAAACGCTGCCATCAAACGCGGGCTCGATCCTAGAGGTTGGACCTACGAGAACATCGCTCAGCAAAAAGCATCGATGCGTCGCTACGCCTGCAGCTTTGACTGGACCAGGGTGTTGCAAACCTGCGACCCGATTTACTACCGCTGGAACCAGTGGCTCTTCCTGGAGTTCTATAAGCGCGGGCTTGCCTATCGAAAGAATTCGAACGTCAACTGGTGCCCCTCTTGCCAAACCGTGCTTGCGAATGAACAGGTGGTGCAGGGGCTATGTGAGCGCTGCGATTCGCAGGTAACCAAGAAGGCACTTACGCAGTGGTACTTCAAGGTCACTGAGTACGCCGATCGTTTGCTCGATGACCTAGAAAAGCTAGAAGGCAATTGGCCAAGCAAAGTTTTGACCATGCAGCGGAACTGGATCAATAGATCTACCGGTGCCAACGTTCGCTTCAAGATCGCGGATTCTGCGCGTGAAATTGAGGTCTTTACCACTCGACCCGACACCCTATTTGGTGCCACCTTCATGGTCGTGGCAGCTGACTCGGACTTGGCAAGTGAGCTGGTCGTTGATTCACCGGCTCACGTCCGAATGGAGTTTGTGAGCTACCTTGAGAAGGTAAAGCAGTCAAATGACATCGAGCGACTGGCTACTGACAGACCCAAGACCGGGGTCAAGTTGGAGCGATTTGTAATCAACCCTCTCAGCGGCGAACAGATCCCAATCTATGTCTCCGACTACGTTCTGGCTGACTATGGCACCGGTGCGATCATGGGTGTTCCGGCACATGACGAGCGCGACATGGCTTTTGCCAATGCGATGGGCATCGAAGTTCGAATGGTGGTCCAAACCGAGGACGAGAATCCAGAGGTTTCACGCATTGCCACACCGGGCGATGGAGTTCTGGTGAACTCCGGTGATCTCAATGGACTCACTAAGGCAGCCGCGATTCAGAAGGCAATTGAAATCTTGCAGCAGCGGGGGACCGGTGAAGCGGCGAAGAATTTCAGACTTCGTGACTGGTTGATTTCAAGGCAACGGTACTGGGGTACCCCGATCCCAATCATTCACTGCGACAGCTGTGGTGAGGTCCCAGTTCCGCAGGATCAGCTGCCCGTTGAATTGCCAAGTTCTGAAGGCTTGGACCTATCACCCAAGGGCACATCCCCACTCGGTGCCGCTACGGATTGGGTGAATGCTCCCTGTCCAAATTGCGGGAAGCCTGCCAAGCGCGACAGCGACACCATGGACACCTTTGTTGATTCCAGTTGGTACTTCCTTCGTTACCTGAACCCGAACTCCACCGAATTCGCGTTCGATGTTGAAGAGGCCAAGAAGTGGGCTCCGGTTGATCAGTATGTCGGCGGCGTTACCCACGCCATCCTGCACCTTCTCTATGCAAGATTTTTCACCAAGGTGCTGCACGACATGGGGCTGGTTGATTTCGATGAGCCGTTCACAAAGTTGCTCAACCAGGGCATGGTGTTGATGAACGGCTCCGCGATGAGCAAGTCCCGCGGCAATCTGGTTCGACTCTCCGAGCAGCTTGACGAGCATGGTGTTGACGCCATTCGTCTAACCATGGCCTTTGCCGGCCCACCCGAGGACGACATCGATTGGGCAGATGTTTCACCTGGCGCTAGTTCGAAGTTTCTAGCTCGTGCCTGGCGCATTGCCCAGGACGTTAGCTCCGATCTAAACGTTGATGTCGCGTCAGGTGATAGAACTGTCCGAGCCGCCACGCACGCTTTTCTGCGCGACTTCACCGAGTCAATCGAGTCATTCAAGTTCAACGTCGGTGTTGCAAAGGTGATGGAGCTGACCAACACATTACGCAAGGCAATTGACTCTGGAGTTGGTCCTGCCGATGCTGCGGTCCGCGAGGGAGCAGAGGAGCTGGCCAAGGCACTGAGTCTTTTCGCCCCCTACACCGCAGAGGACATGTGGCGTCTTCTGGGCCACGAGCCTTCGGTGGCTCTGGCTTGCTTTAGGGAGGTTGATGAATCGCTACTTGTTCAGAACACGGTAACGGCAATCGCTCAGGTCGATGGCAAGCTGCGCGACAAGTTTGAAGTGAGTGTGGACATCACGGAGGCTGAGCTACGTGAACTCGCGCTAAGTTCCGAAACCGTTAGGCGGGCGATCGGAGAGCGCGAATTGGCAAATGTGATTGTCCGAGCTCCAAAGCTTGTCAACATAGCCACCAAGTAGCAACTTCTCTACAGATCTCTAGGGGCCAGAACCAGTGAAGTAATTTCCATGGCTCAATGGCCCCATGGATGCAATAAGGGTTTGGTTTCAGCAACTCGATGCTGGGAGTCGCAAGAAGCTTTTCTTTGCTCTTTTAGCGAGTTTGGTTGTGCTGTACCTGCTGATGAATCAAGATTCTGGGAAAGTGCAGGTCGCTGAAACAAAGCCGGCAAACGAGGTCGAGTTCTCTGGCAGTCTCTTCGTCCACGTGGTGGGTGAGGTATCAGAGCCCGGGCTGTACGAGCTTGAACTCGGGGATCGGGTATCGGACGCGATTGCGATTGCCGGGGGATTCACTCCAGACGCTGAGCAATCCTCAGTTAATCTCGCCAGGAATCTCTCCGATGGTGAGCAGGTGATCATTGCCTCCAAATCTCAATTCAAGCAAGCTGGCGGCTCTTCGCTTGTTTCGCTAAATCGCGCGACTGTTGAGGATCTCGACACCTTGCCAGGGGTTGGACCTGCACTGGCAGCGCGAATCATCGAGCACAGGACAGCTATTGGTGCATTTTCTGATGTGAGACAGCTTCGTGAAGTCAGCGGCATAGGGGAGAAGATGTTCGCGAAGATCAAAGACTTAGTTACTCTGTGATCGCTGCCGCAATCGCTCTGTGGCTGGGCATTTTGGTATTCATGCCGGCAGCAGAATCCACAATTGCGTCCGCTTTCCCTAGTTCCCAAGCGCTAACGGATCTTAGGTCAGCATTTCTCAGTTCACTCGGTCAGATCAGCGACCCTGAGGCCTTGGTTGCTGGCCTCGCCATCGGAGAGCGGGACTTGCTTTCCGAGCCTGCCCAGGACGCCATGCGCGATGTTTCATTGACACATCTTGTTGCGGTAAGCGGTGCGAATCTGGCCATCGTGATGGGAGCAGTTTGGTTCCTGCTGGGCCATTTGGGACTTTCTAGAAACCTGCGTTTCCTGTTTTCCGGCGCAGCTTTAGTTGGCTACATCCTGCTCGTTGGACCAGAAGCATCTGTGATTAGAGCAGGTGCAATGGCGTTTGCCGTTCTGATTGCCATGGCCTTGGGCAGGGGCTCAAATCCGCTTCACGCTCTAGCTCTGGCCGTGGTGTGCCTTCTGCTGATAGATCAAAACTTGGCGACGGATTTGGGCTTTGCATTGAGCGTGGTTGCAACCACCGGACTTCTAATCGGAGCAAACCCCATCGCACAGCGACTTAGCTTTCTACCGACGCCGCTTGCCCTTGGCCTTGGCGCGGGCGTCGCGGCACAGGTCTTTACCTTGCCAGTTATGGTGCTTATTCAGTCTGGATTTCCTGTATTCGGAATTGTCGCGAATCTTGTTGTTGAGCCCGTGGTTGCTCCGGTTACGGTGCTGGGAATTCTGAGTGTTCTGTTTGTGCCCTTTAGCGAGCCACTTTCAAACCTTGCAGCTTTCGTCGCCTCCTTTGGCACGAATTGGATTCTGGAAGTGGCCAAGTTCTTTTCATCCTTCCCTCAAACCAGACTCCATCTAGTCGGTGGGCTTGTTGGCCAAGCGCTGCTCTGGGTTCTCGTTGTCTTACTCGCGATAGCAGTCTCTACCCAAGGCAAGATCACGCGATTTGCACACGCCTCGTTGGGCATCGTTTTGGTCTTGATTCTCTTTCTAAGCTCAGCAGATGTCGTCAGACATCAGCGCGTTCTAGCAAATTGGGATCTGATTAGCTGTGATGTGGGTCAAGGGGACGCAGTGTTGATCAAGTCGTTGGATTTTGTTGCGCTCATTGATGTTGGCAAAGACCCAAAACTAATTGGGGAGTGTCTGACGCAGGCCGGGGTTTTCGAGCTTGAGCTTTTGATTCTGACCCACTACGACCTGGATCACGTTGGCGGGATTTCGGGCTTGGAGCAAGTTTCCATAGCTCAGGTGCTTGTTTCTGGATTTGAGGATGACAGGCCGGTGGTTGGGGTGGTTAGAGACTTTCTAGCCAGCAAGGGTGTGGCTCCTGTTCAGGCGGTCACTGGCCAGTCAGCAGACTTTGGGGAGTGCAAGCTAGAGGTGGTTGGTCCGAGAAATCCATTGACCGCCGAATCTTCAAATGACGCGTCAATCGCGACATTTTTCGACTGCCCCAGATTCCAGTTCCTCAATCTTGCAGATACGGGTGAGGCAGCACAGGGTCATTTAGTGAGTGCAGTTCAAGCTTTGACTAATCCCGAACTAACGCGGATTGTCAAAGTCGCTCATCATGGGTCAGCGGATCAGAATGCGAGCCTTTATGCCGCATTTTCGCCTGATATTGCTATCTACTCTGTCGGTCAAGGGAACGCGTATGGGCATCCTACAAACAAGACCCTCGCCATGACTGGGCGACTCGGGGCGGTGAATGTTCGGACCGATCTCGGTGGGGCGATCGGGGTTCATTTTGGAGAGGAGCTTGAGGTATTCACCGCGGGTAAGCTAGCGACATGAGTGGCAAGACGGTTACCTGGAACCAGGCTGAGCCCGCCCCGCTCGTGATTGTTTCAGGAGCCGAGGCTTACCTGGCTTCAAGGGCTGTAAGGAAAATCCGCACCTCACTTGCTCAAGCGTTTGTGGATTTGGAAATTCATGAAATCGATGAGGGGCAGTACTCAAGTGGCGACCTTCTCAACCTGGCAGCCCCATCACTGTTTAACGAACCACGCTTGGTACTGATAACTGGTTCCCACGAATCCCTCATGTCAGATCTTTCCCAATACTTGGAAGATGCTGTCGAGAACTGCTTTGTTGTGGTCAGATTGCCCAACTTGGTAGGTCATGCTGGAAAAATCAAGACCGGTTTAGCCTCAAAGGCATTAAACGTTGTCTGTGAGGAAATCAAGCGAGACAGTGACAAACTCACTTTCATTACCCAAGAGCTAGCGGCCCACGGAGTGAAAATCAGCTCGGATGCCGCAAGATCGCTGCTTCAGGCATTTAGCTCGGACCTTGGCGAGCTTGCAGGCGCATGCTCTCAGCTGGCAGCTTCGGGGCTGAACTCCATCGACTTAGATGTTGTAAATCGAACCTTCCAAGGAAGAGTGGAGACCAACGCTTTCAAGATCACGGACGCCGCACTCGCCGGCAATGCAGCAGAGGCGATTCGCCTTTATCGACACGGCTCTGCCACGGGGGTAGACAACGTCGCGCTGGTGGCAGCGATGGTCGCCAGGATTCGCACTTTGGCAAAACTGTTCAATGACCCTAGAAGCCAGTCTGCGGCTATCGGGCTTGCTCCCTGGCAACTTGATAAAGCGAGAAAAGAGCTTTCGAACTTTAGCGAACAGGGCTTGATTGACCTGGTTGACCTTGCCGCTCAGACCGATGCTGATGTTAAGGGAGCATCCAGAGAGCCGGATTACTCCGTTGAGAAGCTGATTCTCGCGATGTCTCAGTCAAAATAAAAAGGGCCGGTTTCCCGACCCTTTTCGAAACCTAGTTTCTTACTTTGCGGCGACCTTGGATGCAATTGCGCTCTTGCGGTTTGCAGCCTGGTTCTTGTGGATTACGCCCTTGGACACAGCCTTGTCAAGCTTCTTGGTTGCGTTGCGAAGTGCGGTCTCAGCAAGCGCCTTGTCGCCAGACTCAACAGCCTCGCGGGCAGCACGAATAGCAGTCTTCAGCTCGGAGCGAACTGCCTTGTTGCGCTCCTCAGCCTTGCGGTTGGTGCCGATGCGCTTGATGTTCGACTTAATGTTTGCCATGTTTCACTTTCTTTGGCGAAAAACTTTTTCTTGGAAAACCCAAAAGACAAAGCCAAACTCTACCAGTTTGACCACTTATGGGCAAGCACCATGCGAGAATACCTTGGTCCCCAATCAAATTTTGAGGTATTGCATTGTCACCCAAGGCCCTGAACGCGCTGGTTCCTAGCCAAACTAGCCCTGCGCAAATCAGGAATTTCTGCATCATTGCCCACATCGATCACGGCAAATCAACCCTTGCCGATCGCATGTTGCAGCTAACCGGCATCGTTAACGAGCGCCAGATGCGTGATCAGTATCTCGACCGCATGGATATCGAGCGTGAGCGCGGCATCACCATCAAGTCCCAGGCAGTTAGATTGCCGTGGGAGCTAGACGGTAAAACCTATGCCCTAAACATGATTGACACCCCCGGACACGTCGACTTCACCTACGAGGTTTCTCGATCCTTGGCAGCTTGTGAAGGCGCAGTGCTGCTGGTCGATGCCGCCCAGGGCATTGAGGCTCAGACCCTAGCCAATCTCTACCTGGCCTTGGAGAACGACTTAGAGATCATTCCGGTTCTCAACAAGATCGATTTGCCTGCAGCCCAGCCTGAGAAGTATGCGGAGGAACTCGCAAATCTCATCGGCGGCGATCCTGCAGATTGCTTACGGGTTTCAGGCAAAACCGGAGCTGGTGTATCTGAGCTTTTGGACCTCATCGTCAGACGTGTTCCTGCTCCGGTTGGTGACCCGGATGCTCCGGCTCGAGCGATGATTTTTGACTCGGTTTATGACTCCTACCGCGGAGTGGTCACCTACGTTCGAATGGTAGACGGAAAGCTTGCACCTCGCGAACAAATTACTATGATGAGCACAAAGGCGAACCACGAGTTGCTGGAAATCGGAGTCATTTCGCCAGAGCCAGTGGTTTCAGCGGGGCTCGGCGTTGGTGAGGTCGGTTACCTAATTACCGGCGTTAAAGATGTGCGCCAATCCAAGGTCGGCGACACTGTCACCTCCAAGCAGCGTCCAGCGACTCAGGCCCTTAAGGGCTACGCCGATCCAAAGCCGATGGTGTTTTCGGGTATTTACCCAATCGATGGCAGTGATTATCCAAACCTGAGAGAGGCGCTGGACAAGCTTCGTCTCTCAGATGCGTCGCTGGTCTATGAGCCCGAAACTTCGGCTGCTTTGGGATTTGGATTCAGATGTGGGTTCCTAGGGCTGCTACACCTCGAAATCATCACTGAGCGCTTAGAGCGTGAGTTCAATCTGTCGCTCATTGCGACTTCACCCTCGGTGGTTTACGAGGTCACTCGTGAGGATGGCAGTGAATTTATTGTCACCAACCCCTCAGAGTTCCCTGAGGGAAAAATCAAAGAGGTTCGCGAGCCAATGGTGAAGGCGACAATTCTGGCTCCGAAGGACTATGTCGGAACGATTATGGAACTTTGCCAGCAACGCCGCGGCAGCATGATCGACATGCAGTACTTCGGAGAGGATCGGGTTCAGCTTCGATACAACCTGCCCTTGGCTGAGATCGTGTTTGACTTTTTTGATCAGCTCAAAAGCAAAACCCAGGGTTATGCCTCTTTGGACTATGAGGACAACGGCTATGAGGCCGGCGATTTGGTAAAAGTCGACCTGCTGCTCCAGGGTGAAAAGGTGGACGCGTTCAGCTCCATCGTTCACCGCGATAAGGCATATGCTCACGGGACCAAGATCGCATCTAAATTGCGTGAATTGATCCCTAGGCAGCAGTTTGAGGTGCCGATTCAGGCTGCTGTTGGGTCAAGAATTATTGCCCGCGAAACGATTAGAGCAATTCGAAAAGATGTTTTGGCAAAGTGCTACGGCGGCGACATCACCCGCAAGCGCAAGCTTCTGGAGAAGCAAAAAGAAGGTAAGAAGCGCATGAAGATGGTCGGTCGCGTCGAGGTTCCCCAAGAGGCGTTTATTGCGGCACTCTCTTCTGATGAGGGTAAGACCGAAAAGAAGAAGTAGTGGGAGCTCTACCCGAGGGTTCACCGTGGCCGGAGTCGAATCGGCTTATTAGCTACCGTCAGCCGGATAGCTTCCACGCCTACGTTCACATTCCGTTCTGCGAGGTGCGCTGCGGCTACTGCGATTTCAACACCTACACCCAGAGTGAGCTTGGAGAAGTTAAGCGCAGCGAGTTTCATCAACCACTAATTCGGGAGATTGAGTTTGCGCGAGGAGTTCTCGATGATTCGGAAATCAGTGTGCCCAGTCTCAGTTCAGTGTTTTTTGGCGGCGGTACTCCTTCGCTATTTGAAGCCGAGCAAATCTCAGCGGTCTTGGAAAAACTGAGAGTCAGCTTTGGCTTAGATTCCGCTGCGGAGATTACCCTCGAGGCAAACCCGGAGAGTACCAATCGCTCGTTATTGGAAGCGCTGCGCAGTGCCGGAGTGAACCGAATAAGTTTCGGGGCGCAGAGCTTTGACCCTTCGGTTTTGAAGGTGCTGGATAGAACTCATCGACCAGAGCTACTTCAGCCCCTCATCGAAACTGCGAAGTCTCTGGGGTTTAGAACCAGCGTTGACCTCATTTACGGCGCTCCGGGGGAGTCTTTGGACTCTTGGAGGCGGACCCTAGAGAGCGCAATAGCCCTTGGGACGGAACACATCTCGGCCTACTCGCTCATCGTGGAGGAAGGCACAAAGCTCGCGGCGCAGATAAACAGGGGTGAACTCGGCCAAACCGATGAAGATCTGAATGCGGCCAAGCACCAAATGGCAAGTGAACTTCTAGAGGCCGCTGGGCTCGAGTGGTATGAGGTTTCAAACTGGGGAGAGCCCTCAATTCACAACATGGCCTATTGGCAGTCAAAAAACTGGTGGGGTTTCGGCCCCGGAGCTCACTCACACATCAACGGAAACAGATTCTGGAATCGCAAGCACCCGCTTGCATACCAGCAAGCTCTCGCTGGCGGTTCACCCGCTCAAGGTTTTGAAACGATTGATGCAGAGACTCACCTCATCGAGAGCTTGATGCTCGGGCTGCGAACCAAAGCTGGGCTTCACAGATCAGTGCTTAGTGATTTACGTGTGTCGACGCAAAAAGTTGCGGGCTACATAGCCGATGGGTTACTCACTCTCCAGGCCGAGCGGGTCAAGGTCACGGAACGAGGAAGGCTACTGGTTGATGGGATCGCTGTTGACCTGGTGAGTTCTGCAGACACCTGATTTAGAATTGGCACTCAAGGTAGGTGAGTGCCAGATGATTCCAGAGCGATCTCTCGATGTCCTGCGAGCAATCGTGCAGGACTTTATTTACTCAAACCAGCCTGTGGGATCCAAGGCTCTTTTGGATCGCCACCCACTCGGGGTTTCTGCCGCCACAATTCGCAACGACATGGCTCTTCTTGAGGAAGAAGACTTGATCAAGGCCCCTCACACCTCATCGGGTCGCATTCCAACCGAAAAGGGTTACCGTCTTTTCGTTGATCGCTTGGGCGAGGTAAAGCCACTATCCATTGCTGAGAAATCGGCAATGGAGCGCTTTCTCGCAGAGGCTAATGACCTGGATGATGTTGTAGAGCGAGCTGCCAGACAGCTGGCAAACCTGACGAACACGCTGGCTCTGGTTCAGTATCCATCTTTGGGCAAGTCAACCGTTCGCCATGTTGAGTTGATTCAGCTTGCGCCGACGAGAGTCCTTTTAATGCTGATCACCGACACCGGTCGCATTCAACAGCTTCAACTCGACTCTCAGAATGAGGTAGAGGACGCTCTGGTTCAGGAACTCCGCGGTCGTTTGAATGGAATGTTAATTTCGTCCGCACTTTCCGATGTCAAGGGCAAGCTTGGCTCCTTGGCATCCGAGTTTGCTCCTGAACGACGCCCTTTTGTTACCCAGGCAGTTACCGCTTTGCAATCTCTGGTCGAAGCGAACCGGCAGGAGAAGCTGGTGGTTTCAGGCTCTGCCAACTTGGTACGTCAGGGTGAGGATTTCTCGGGTGAGCTTTCCAGTGTTCTGGATGCAATCGAGGAGCAGGTTGTCCTGTTGCGCCTGATCAACGAGCTGCAGGCGGATCAGCATGGCGTGGCATTGCGAATTGGATCTGAAATCGGATTCGAGGGCATCAATAACGCATCACTGGTTGTTAGTGGATACCAGTCCGCGGGAACTGAAGTGGCAAAGCTTGGTGTTATGGGTCCTACCAGAATGGACTACTCGGGAAACATTGCAGCAGTCAGAGCAATAGCGCGTTATCTGACCCAGATTTTGGAAGGTAACTCTTGAGCGATCACTATGAAGCTTTGGGTGTCTCGCGCGATGCTACCCAGGATGAAATAAAGAAGGCCTACCGCCGATTGGCGCGCGAACTACACCCTGATGTCAACCCCGATCCAGGCGCGGCAGAGCGATTCAAGAGCGTGACTCACGCCTATGAGGTGCTTTCCGATACCCAGTCCCGTGCTCAGTACGACAGCGGTGGTGCAGCTGGATTCGGCCTCGGTGACATATTTGAATCGTTCTTCGGTGGTGCCCCGAGAGGACCTAGGTCTCGAGCTCAGCGCGGTCAGGATGCATTGCTGAGGGTCGACCTTGATCTACGCGAAAGTGTCTTTGGGGCCGAGAAAACCCTCACAATCGATACCGCAGTGCTCTGCGAAACCTGCTCCGGATCCTGTTGCAAGCCCGGCACGACAATTCGTACCTGCGAGGTTTGCAGAGGAAGCGGTCAGATTCAGCGCCAGGTCCAATCTTTCATGGGAATGATGGTGACCACCGCACCCTGCGGATCCTGCCGAGGCAGTGGCGAGGTCATACCTGATCCCTGCATCACCTGTCGTGGGCAGGGCCGAGTCAGGGCGAGGCGAGACCTGGATTTGGAAATTCCGGCTGGAGTCTCCGACGGGCTTCGACTCCACCTGCCCGGCCAGGGTGAGGTCGGATTCGCTGGTGGTCCCAATGGAGACATTTACCTAGAGGTTTCGGTGCGACCGGATCCAATCTACGCAAGGGATGGCGACGATTTGGTGGCCTCGCTTGAGGTGCCTATGGCGGATGCGGCTCTTGGTTTCGAGGTATTGATTGACACCTACGATGGCGAGAAACGCGTAGTGGTGGAACCTGGTGCCCAGCACGGTGACACCGTCGTATTGAAGGGGCTCGGTGCCACCAGGCTGAGATCAAAAGGTAGAGGTGACTTGCGCCTAGAGATCAAGGTCCTAACCCCATCGCGTCTGGATTCCAAGCAGCGCAAGCTACTGACCGAACTAAAAGGCATGTTCAAAAACGATGGCCCACGCTTGGGCTCAAGGCGCACGAGGGGTCGTTTCTGATGCACTGGTTCTATGAGCCAGATTTCAAATCAGGTAAAGCGCTCTCAAGTGAGACTAAGAAGCATTTGATCTCACTTCGCATTGAAGCGGCTGAGCCAATAGTTATCACCGATGGAACTGGTTCAACCTGGGAGGTTTACGCAGCCGGGGGAGAGATTGCCTCAATCGGTGCTGAAAATCGAGAGGTTGCCAGCGGCCCTAGATTCACCTTGGTGCAGGCACTAGCGAAGTCCGACCGGGATGAACTCGCACTCCAGGCTTCCGTCGAATTAGGCGCAACCAAGATTGTTCCCTGGCAAGCGCAACGCTCAATTGTGCGTTGGGATCAGAAAGCCGAGAAGAATCGTTTACGTTGGCAAGCCATCGCAATTGAGTCAATGAAGCAGTCGCAGCGTGCGTTTTTGCCTGTTGTGTCTGAATTGGTGACAACAAAACAGATTGAGGCGGATGGTCTAGGTGTGATCTTGGACCCCCGTGCGGAGACATCGATTGCACAGTTGCCGGCCGCTGATTGCTTCACCATTGTCGTCGGACCAGAGGGTGGCATCAGTGAGACCGAACTTGAGACCCTTCGAGCCAAAGGGTTCCATTCGGTTCGCCTAGGCCGCGGTGTACTCAGAGCATCCAATGCCGGTCCGGCAGCCATTGCTGCCCTACAGCTTCTACACGGCGAGTTTCGCTCGTAGTATGAACGCGGAGGAAAACTTGGATTGTATTTTTTGCAAGATCATTGCCGGTGAGTTTGGCACTGAGATCATCGCCCAAAATCAGCACGCTGTGGCATTCCGGGACATCAATCCTCAAGCCAAAGTCCATATCCTCTGCGTTCCAAGACAGCACACAAAGAATGTTTCTGAACTAGACGACAGCGACGTTCTGAGCGGCTTGTTCTCACTGATTCGCGAGGTAGCAGACTCGCAAACCGACGGCCAATTCAGGCTGCAGTTCAACACCGGAGAGCGCGAAGGGCAGTCGGTGTTTCACACCCATGCCCATGTCCTCAGTGGCAGAGAGGGCTAATGCCTAGCCTTAGTTTTGAAATCCCGCCAATCGCTCTTGTCGACCTACTCGGACCCCAGGATCGCCTTATTCGTAAGTTAGAGGCTGAGTATCCAGAACTGAAGATATCTAATCGGGGACACCAGTTCACGATTGAGGGTAGAGATGAGCTTGCCCAGAGAGCCAAGCGGCTGATTTTGGAGTTGGTTGATGTGGTTAGGACCGGCGTGAAGCCAGACGAAAAGGTTCTGACCGAGAGTATTCGCATTATTGAGAGCAATGAGGTCCCAGCTAAGGTTCTCGGCGCTGGTGCGATTACTACCCCCGGCAAGGTGGTTAGAGCCAAAACTCTTGGGCAAAAGGCATACCTAGCTGAGATTGATGAGAACACGATCACGTTCGGTGTTGGCCCAGCGGGCACCGGAAAGACCTACTTGGCAGTTGCCAAAGCCGTGGCGGCTTTGTATTCCAAGCAGGTGAGTCGAATCATATTGACTAGACCTGCCGTTGAAGCGGGGGAGCGACTTGGTTTTCTGCCCGGCACGCTCAGTGAAAAAATCGACCCATACCTAAGACCACTTTTCGATGCGCTACAGGAGATGCTTGAGCCGGAGGCTACCCAACGACTTCTGCAGTCTGGGGTCATCGAAGTAGCGCCTTTGGCCTACATGCGTGGGCGCACCCTGAACGACTCATTCATCATTTTGGACGAGGCTCAGAACACCACGGCTGAGCAGATGAAGATGTTTCTCACGCGTCTGGGATTTGGTTCGAAGATGGTCATAACCGGTGACATTACTCAGATTGACCTTCCCGGAGGTAAATCGGGGCTGTCTCTTGCCACCAGAATTCTCAAGGGCGTTGAAGGCATCTCAATCTCGAGTCTCACATCCAAAGATGTCGTAAGGCATGAGTTGGTCACAAGGATTGTGGATGCTTATGACAAAGTTGACTTCAAATGAGCATTGAGATTTCGAACGAGACAGCTATCGAGGTCGATACCAATTCGGTACTCGAGCTTGCTGCTTTTGTCCGTGACGAGCTAAAGCTTCATCCAGCCATCGATCTGGGAATCATTTTCGTTGATGAGGAGCCAATGGCTGAACTTCACGTGAAGTGGATGGATGAACCTGGTCCAACCGATGTCCTAAGTTTCCCCATGGATGAGCTCAGACCAGGTTCAGACCTACTGCCATCGCCCGAGGGTGTGCTGGGTGACATTGTGGTGTGTCCTCAGGTAGCAATTCGCCAAGCCGAGACCGCGGGCCACCCCATGATGAATGAGATCTTGCTACTTGTCACCCATGGCATGTTGCACCTAGTCGGCTTCGACCATGCCGAGCCCGAAGAGGAAAAAGAGATGTTTGGTCTTCAGCGTGAGTTACTTGAGAAGTTCCACGGGAGAGCCGCTTGATAGAAGCTGTTTTGCTGCTCGCTGCACTGCTCGTAACCACGCTCCTAGCAATTAGTCAGTCATACCTAGAATCCGACGAAGATCCAAGGGCGGGAGCAATCTCGATTTCTCGGGCATTTGTGTTGATGGCAACCAGTGCGATGTTGTTGGTGATTTCTCCGGGGAGCTCCTTCTTGCTAGCTCTGGGCTTACTTCTGGTGTGGTTTACGCAGCAGGCGATGGGTCGATTACTCGGAAAGCACATCGGTGAAAAACTGGTGGCTTTGCTGGATCGTCCGATCTCCGCCTTCGCCAAGCTGGTAGCACCAATCCGGCTTGCCGTCCCGGAAGTAGCGGAAGAGTATGAGCAAGAGCTAATCGAATCTGTTGAAGAGTTCTCGGAGACCGTGGTTCGTGAGGTGATGGTTCCAAGGGTTGACATGGAGGTTGTCCAGGCTGATCAGAGCTTGGAGGCCGCTTTGTCACTCTTCGTGTCCAGTGGTTACTCACGACTTCCGGTCATCTCAGATGGTGTGGATGACGTTATCGGTGTCCTTTACCTGAAGGATGTTGCAAGGGTCACGCACCAGGATCCCGCACTGCTTCAGACCACTACAGCTGCTAGCGCGGCGAGAAAGCCGTTCTTCACTCCGGAGTCCAAACCGGTGTCAGAGCTACTGCAACTTATGCAGCAGGCCAAGACCCAAATTGCCATAGTGTCCGATGAATACGGTGGTGTTGCCGGAATTGCCACCGTTGAGGACCTCATCGAAGAGCTCGTTGGTGAAATTGTTGATGAATACGACAGGGAAGAGTCGGAAATCGAGCTCATCGGTGATGAGCTGTATCGAGTCAACCCTCGCGTGACCTTGGATGAGTTGTCCGAGCACTGTGAGCTCGAAATCGAAGACGAGGATGTGGACACAGTTGCCGGCTTGCTTATCAAGGCACTCGGTGAACTTCCCAAGGGTGGTGAGGTCGTGGTATCTCATGGGCTTGAGCTAACCGCCGAGCGCGTTGATGCGAAGCGTGGACGGGTAATGAGCGTCTTGGTTCGAAAGCTCTCCGATGACTAGGTCTGGCTTCGCCAGCTTTGTCGGCCGTCCGAATGTTGGGAAATCAACCCTGACAAATGCCCTGGTGGGGGAGAAGGTAGCGATCACCTCATCTCGACCGCAAACCACGCGCAAGGCGATACGTGGAGTGGTAAACCGCCCAGAGGGTCAGTTGATTTTGGTTGACCTGCCTGGCGTGCACAGACCTCGAACGCTACTGGGTGAGCGATTGAATTACCTGGTTCAGTCCACATTGAGTGAGGTTGATCTCATCGCATTTTGCACCCCGGCAAACGAAAAACTTGGCCCAGGTGATGAGCGCCTCATAGCCGAGATTCAAAAGTTTCCCAAAGCGAAGAAGATTGCTATCGTAACCAAGACCGATTCAGTCTCCAAAGAGCGATTGTTCGAGCACCTCATGGAACTGGGCAAACTGGCTGAATTCGTTGAGATAGTGCCCGTGTCTGCGGTTACCGGGGAGCAAGTAGAGCTACTAGCGAAACTAATGATTGGTCTCTTGCCCGAGGGGCCGATGCTCTATCCGGAGCAGATGGTCACCGATGAGCCGATAGAAGAACGAATCTGTGAGGTGATTCGAGAAAAGGCCTTGGAGAAGCTAAACGACGAACTCCCTCACTCCCTTGCGGTGACACTGGATGAACTAGATCAGGACCAAAATCGAATCTTTGCATCAGTCTGGGTGGAGCGCGATTCCCAAAAGGGCATAGTTATTGGCAAAGCCGGCAGCATGCTAAAGGCAATTGGGTCACAAGCTCGTCAGGAGCTTGCCGGGCTATTTGGCGGACCGGTCTATCTCCAGCTTCAGGTCCGCGTAGCCAAGGAATGGCAACGCGATCCCAAACAATTAGGCAAACTGGGCTTCTAGAGCTTTACTGTTTTTGGTGCTAGCCTTCGACTATGCGTTTTGCACTCCTGCTTAGGGGCCGCGACGAGGCCTAGTTCCTGGCCCTTCTCGTCGCGGAGCTTTCCAATGGCCAAAACCAACTGTTAGCGGAGAGAACTAATGCAAAACAATCAAAAATCCTCAAAAATGCCTTTCGGCAGATATAAGCCATTTCACGAACAAATCAGTGTGGATCTTCCTGATCGCACTTGGCCCTCAAGGCGTATCTCCAAGGCGCCGAGATGGTGTGCGGTGGACCTCAGGGATGGGAATCAAGCGCTGATTGATCCAATGAGCCCCGAGCGCAAGCTAAAGATGTTTCAGTTGCTGGTTTCGATGGGTTATAAAGAGATCGAGGTCGGATTCCCATCTGCATCTCAGACTGACTTTGACTTTGTCCGCATTCTGATCGAAGAAGGACACATCCCCGACGATGTGACCATTCAAGTTCTAACCCAATCCCGCGATCACTTGATCGAACGCACCTACGAGTCGCTGAGGGGGGCAAAACGTGCCATTGTCCACTTCTACAACTCAACATCGGTGCTCCAGCGCAGGGTGGTATTTGGACAGGACAAGGATGGCATCAAGCAGATTGCCCTGGATGCAGCTCGCAAGTGCTTGTCGCTCGAGGCAACTCTTCCGGGAACTGAGATTTTCTACGAGTACTCTCCGGAGTCCTACACCGGGACTGAACTTGAGTTTGCTCTTGAGGTTTGTAATGCAGTAGCGGAAGTCATTAAACCGACTCCAGAGCGTCAGTTGATTATTAATCTGCCAGCTACGGTCGAAATGATTACTCCGAATGTCTACGCCGACTCGATTGAGTGGATGTCGAGGCGGCTTAGCCCGCGCGATTCGATAATCCTCTCGCTGCACCCACACAATGACCGCGGCACAGCGGTTGCAGCAGCCGAGCTTGGTTACATGGCCGGTGCTGACCGCATTGAAGGTTGCTTGTTCGGAAATGGTGAGCGCACCGGAAACGTGGACTTAGTGACGCTCGGTTTGAACCTGTTCTCCCAGGGAATCGACCCTCAGATCGATTTTTCGGACATTGATCACATCAAGCGCACCGTTGAGTACTGCAACCAACTACCGGTACCGGAGCGTTCGCCATATGGTGGCGATCTGGTCTACACCGCATTTTCGGGTTCTCACCAGGACGCAATCAAGAAAGGCTTTGAGCACCTGCATCGTGACGCTGAGGCCGCGGGCAAAGATGTGGACGAGTACACCTGGGCAGTGCCATATCTGCCGATTGATCCAAAGGACGTTGGCCGAAGCTACGAAGCCGTGATTCGCGTCAACTCGCAATCCGGTAAGGGTGGAGTGGCTTACCTTCTGAAGACCGACCACAATCTTGATCTGCCAAGAAAGCTTCAAATTGAGTTCTCACGCGTTGTTCAGGGTCACACCGATGCATCCGGTGGTGAGGTCACCTCTGACGCGCTGTGGCAAATCTTTATGGACGAATACCTTCCTGCGACTGATCCGGCCCTTCGCTGGGGTCGCTTTGAGCTCAAGCGGATGCGAACCGAGTCAGATATGGACGGAGAGGTAAAGCTAAACGTCATGCTGCGCGACGGTGCTGGGGAGCTTGACGCGGTCGGTACCGGAAACGGACCAATCTCTGCGTTTATCGATGTTCTTGCAAAACAGGGTGTAGCGCTGCGTCTTCTGGACTACGTTGAACACACACTCGCTCAAGGTGGCGATGCACTTGCAGCCGCATACATCGAAATCGAAATCAACGGCAAGAATCTTTGGGGCGTGGGCATCGATGGCGACATTTCGACTGCATCGCTCAAGGCTCTCATCTCTGCTGTGAACCGTGCTTTGAGGTAATCGAGGTCTGAATTGCCTTACTACCGGGATGAGGGGATTATCATCCGAACCCACAAACTGGGCGAGGTTGATCGCATTCTCACAATTCTTACCCGCAAGCATGGCCAGATTAGAGCCGTAGCGAAGGGCGTGCGAAAGACGAGCTCGAGATTCGGGGCTCGCTTGGAACCGTTCATGGTCGCCGACTTGCAGTTGTATGAGGGCAGAAATCTTGACACGGTCTCACAGGCGGAGCAGCTGGCTGGCTACGGTGCTGAGATTGTCGCTGATTACCAGCTATACACGGTTGGTAATGCAATCCTCGAAGCAGCTGAGCGTCTTACCCGGGAGACGGCATCCGAACAGCACTATTTGCTACTGATTGGAGCGCTTCGGACTCTTTCTGCAAATGAGCGCCCAGCACCGCAGGTCCTCGATAGTTACCTGCTTCGCTCTCTTGCTCTGGCGGGATGGGTGCCTGATCTTGACTCATGCCACCTGTGCCAGGGGAATCCGGTTAGCTTTTCTACCCATACCGGAGCGGTGAGCTGCCCCATTTGTGAACTCCCGGGAGCGGTAAGGCTTGGGGATCAGGGTCTTGGTTTGATGCGGGCCTTGTTGGCCGGTGACTGGGATAGTGTTGCTTCTGCGCCTGAAAAGACTAAAGAGGCGGTGGGGATTGTCGTGAGCACTTACCTTCAATGGCAGTTGGAGCGTGGTCTTCGCTCCCTCAAGTTTTTGGAGCGCAACGAATGAAACTTTTCGACCCACAGCGTAAAGCTCCGAAGCTGGCAGTGGTTCCAAAGCACATCGCATTGGTCATGGACGGTAATGGACGTTGGGCTAATCAACGCGGGTTGACCCGAACCGAGGGACATAAGGCAGGCGAGATTGCTCTGCTGGAGGTTGTCGCCGGAGCAATTGAGGCGGGAGTGTCAAACTTAACGGCCTATGCATTTTCGACCGAGAACTGGAAGCGATCTCCAGATGAAGTGCGCTTTCTCATGGGCTACAACAAAGAGGTTCTGCGCAGACGTCGAGACCTGTTGATGGATTGGAACGTTCGCATCCGATGGGCTGGCCGGGTGCCAAAGCTCTGGCCATCGGTCATCTCAGAACTCCGCGAAGCAGAGCGCCTAACGTCAAAAAACACGGGTCTTACCCTGACCATGGCCGTGAACTACGGCGGTCGCCAAGAACTGGTTGATGCAGTCAATTCGATTACTCAAAAGGTTGCTGAGGGAAAAATCAAGCCCGGTGCTGTAACTGAGCGAACCATCGCTAAAGAACTTTATGTGCCAGAGCTACCAGATGTGGATCTTTTTCTTCGCTCCAGCGGTGAACTTCGCTCATCGAATTTCTTGATTTGGCAGTCCAGCTACGCCGAGTACCTTTTCTCGCCGACCCTCTGGCCAGATTTCAACCGCGAAGAGCTCTGGAAGGCCATTGCTGAGTTTGGTGGCCGCCAGCGTCGCTTCGGTGCTGCCGAGGATGCTCCGCTAAACTAGCGTTTTCGCTTCCTAACTGGAGAATCATGGCAACCCAAAAGCTCGACCAGGTCATTTCACTAGCTAAACGTCGTGGTTTCGTCTTTCAGGCTGGTGAGATTTACGGCGGCTCTCGTTCGGCATGGGATTACGGCCCGCTAGGTGTCGAATTGAAGGAAAACATCAAGCGTCAGTGGTGGAAGGCAATGGTCTCCTCGCGCGAAGACGTTGTAGGCCTTGATTCTTCTATCATCCTCCCGAAGAAAGTTTGGGAGGCATCTGGTCACGTTGAGGCTTTCGTTGACCCTTTGATCGAATGTACCTCCTGCCACAAACGATTCCGAGCCGATCACCTCGAAGAGGCTTTTGAGGAGAAGAAGGGACGAGCACCATCTTCGATGGAGGAAATTGCATGTCCTAACTGTGGTACTCGCGGTAGCTGGACTGAGCCGAAGAACTTCAACGGATTGCTAAAGACGAGCCTTGGACCCGTCGAGGACGAGTCCGGCATGCACTACCTTCGTCCTGAGACTGCGCAGGGCATTTTCGTAAACTTCAACAACGTCTTGAACGCTTCGAGAATGAAACCACCATTTGGTATTGGTCAGATGGGTAAGAGTTTCAGAAACGAAATCACCCCGGGTAACTTCATCTTCCGCACTCGTGAGTTTGAGCAGATGGAGATGGAGTTCTTCGTAACGCCCGGTGAGGATGAGACCTGGCACGACTACTGGATCAATGAGCGTTTCAACTGGTATGTGAACCTAGGCATCAATCCCGACAACCTAAGGCTCTATGAGCACCCTAAGGAAAAGCTTTCCCACTATTCGAAGCGAACCGTTGACATCGAGTACCGATTCGGATTCCAGGGAAGCGAATTTGGTGAGCTCGAGGGAGTTGCTAACCGCACGGACTACGACCTCAAGACCCACTCTGAGCACTCCGGCGTTGATTTGAGTTACTTCGACCCAGTTGAGGAGAAGCGCTGGACCCCGTTTGTCATTGAGCCGGCCGCAGGTCTAACGAGATCTCTGATGGCATTTTTGGTCGACGCCTACGCTGAGGATGAGGCTCCAAACGCCAAGGGTGGTGTTGATGTTCGAACTGTTCTGCGTCTTGATTACCGCCTGGCTCCAGTCAAGGCAGCAGTGCTGCCGCTTAGCAAGAACGAAGAGCTGTCTCCAATTGCCAAGAATTTGGCAGCTGAGCTAAGGCAGAACTGGAATGTCGACTATGACGACTCAGCGGCAATTGGTCGTCGATACCGCAGGCAGGACGAAATTGGCACACCTTTCTGCATAACGGTCGACTTCGAGACTCCGGGTGATCAGTCGGTCACCGTGCGTGAGCGTGATTCCATGGCTCAGGAGCGTGTTTCACTGTCCAAGTTGAGCGGTTACCTCTTCGAGCGCCTAAAGGGGTAGCTTGAGCCTGACTTACGGTAAGCACGAGATAGCGGTTCCTGTTGTGCTCGCGCCAATGGCGGGCATAACCAACACCGCTTATCGAAGACTTTGTCAGGAGTATGGCGGTGGCCTCTATGTTTCCGAGATGGTTACCTCAAGAGCGCTGGTTGAACGAACCCCTGAATCAATGCGGCTAATCGGTCATCATCCGAGCGAGAAAATCCGCTCCGTGCAGCTCTATGGTGTCGACCCAAAGACGATTGGTGAGGCTGTAACCATGCTGGTAGCCGAGGACAGGGCCGATCACATTGATTTGAATTTTGGATGCCCGGTTCCAAAAGTGACGCGCAAGGGTGGTGGAGCAGCTCTGCCTTGGAAGAGCGATCTATTCGAAGCAATTGTTCGAAATGCCGTCCGCGCCGCAGGTGACATCCCGGTAACCGTGAAGATGCGCAAGGGTATCGATGACGATCACCTAACCTTCCTGGATGCCGGAAAAGCCGCGAGGGATGCCGGGGTCACAGCTGTAGCTCTGCATGGCAGAACCGCGGCTGACTATTACTCCGGAACTGCCGATTGGGACGCGATTGGTGAACTTAGAGCATCATTGCCGGATGTCCAGGTCCTGGGAAATGGTGACATTTGGTCCGCTGAGGATGCTGTCCGGATGATGCAACAGACCGGAGTGGACGGAGTTGTGGTTGGGCGCGGTTGCCTTGGTCGTCCTTGGTTGTTTGGAGATCTTGAGCGTGCAATATCCGCCTATCTTGATGGTAGGCCGCTGGACAGAGCCGAGACTGCTATGCCTAACCTGGGTGAGGTGGCAGACGCCTTCTATCGTCATGCAGAACTTTTGGTCGAATTCTTTGAATCTGAGGAGCGCGCCTGCAGGGACATCCGCAAGCACGTTGCCTGGTATTTCAAGGGCTACCCGGTTGGCGGCGAACTGCGAGCCTCACTCGCGTTGGCAAATTCGCTCCAGGAAATTGCTGATCTGCTCGGCACCTTAGAACGCACCATTCCCTATCCTGGTGAGGCGGCAGAGGGGCCAAGGGGTCGCTTAGGTACCGCTAAGTCCTGCACCCTTCCGGAGAACTGGCTAGTGTCTCGAGAGCTTAACTTCGAGCAGAAGTCGGTGCTGCTGGAAGCTGAACTATCGGTTTCGGGTGGCTAGTGAACGAACAAGAACTTGAACCTGGCTATGAAGAGTTTGATCGCGAGAGGTTTGTCGGTCAACCCAAGTCATCCATGCCCCGACGTGGTGAGTTTGCCCGCGACAGAGCAAGGGTTTTACATTCAGCAGCATTTCGAAAGCTCTCTTCCAAGACTCAGGTTCTGAGCCCTAGTTCCGGAGACTTCGCTCGCACCAGGCTCACCCACTCGCTTGAGGTCTCCCAGGTCGGCAGAGAGATTGCCAAGGTGATCGGGGTTGACGCCGACCTAGTTGATATGGCCTGTTTAGCCCATGACCTCGGCCATCCGCCATTTGGACACAATGGCGAAAGCGCATTGAACCTTTGGTCGGCAGAGATCGGTGGCTTCGAAGGTAATGCTCAGACCTTCAGAATTCTCACCAGGCTGGAGCCAAAGATATACGACGAGAGCGGTCGGTCAAGGGGCCTGAATCTAACTCGCGCCTCTTTGGATGCCGCCACCAAGTACCCATGGCGACTGTCTCAGGCAAGCGAATACGGCAATTCGGTGAAGTTTGGCGTCTATGACGACGACCTTGATGTCTTCTACTGGATGCGCGAATCCGCCCCCGATGGTGCCAAGTGCGTCGAGGCTCAAATCATGGACTTCGCCGATGACGTGGCCTACTCGGTTCACGATTTCGAGGACGCCATTGTTGAGGGGTTTATCGACCCTGCAGTCATCTCAGATCCGCTAGCGAAGGACTCGCTCATTGAAGAGATAGGCAAGTGGGCTGGTGGTTCGCTAGCAAAGGTTCAACTGGAGGAAGCCCTTGATCTGCTCCAGCAATCGCCGTACTGGCTGAGCGGCTACGACGGTTCACCTAGGGACCAGGCACAGCTCAAAAACCTAACTTCTGATCTGATTGGAAGTTTCGTTTCAAGGACAACCGAGGCGATCCTCGAGAACGCCTCGCGTTCTTCGCTGACTCGTTACCGAGCTGGAGTCATCGTGCCTTCCAAGGTCAGAAGTGAGATCGCTGTTCTCAAGGGCATAGTTGCCGCATCGGTTATGACCCACAACTCTAGGCAGCCGCTTTATGAACGTCAGCGACTGATTCTCACGGAGTTGGCAAACGCCCTGCTGGAAAAGCCAGAGCGCCTGGATGCTATCTCAAGGCAGGCTTGGGATCAGGCATCTTCGGATGCAGCTAAGCGCCGGGTGATTGTTGATCAAGTTGCGTCCCTTACCGACCCGACGGCAATCGCCCTGCACGCTGAGCTCACCTAGGATTGCGTTATGGCCGGCAGGGTAAAGCAATCAGACATTGAAGAGCTAAAGGCTCGTGCCAATCTTGTCGACATCATTTCCGGATACGTATCGCTAAAGCCAGCTAGCGCGGGCTCATTCAAGGGCCTGTGTCCATTTCACGGAGAGAAATCTCCGAGTTTCAACGTGAGGAATTCGCCACCCTTTTATCACTGCTTTGGCTGCGGCGCAGGCGGAGATGTGTTCAAGTTTCTCCAGGAAATCGAGTCCATCTCCTTCGCCGATGCTGTCGAGCGACTAGCTGACAAGCTCGGGTACCAGCTCAGCTATGAAGAGGGGTCTTCAGAAACCTCTGCCAGAACACGCCTGTTAGCTGCCAACACCGCGGCGGCAGAGTTCTACCAAGAGCAACTTCAGAGCGAGGAGGGCTCGTTTGCTCGAGACTTCTTGGTTTCAAGGGGCTTTGATGCTGCCGCACAGCGGAAATTCGGAATTGGTTATGCTCCTAAGGGCTGGCAAAACCTGCTTGAGCATCTCAAAGCTATGGGTTTTACGCTGGATGAGCTAGTGAGTGTCGGGCTTGCGATGCAATCCGATAAGGGTGGATATGACCGCTTCCGAGGCCGTGTGCTATGGCCGATTAGAGATGCAAACTCCCAGGTGCTGGGGTTTGGTGCGAGAAAGCTCTATGACGAAGACCAGGGTCCTAAGTACCTAAACACCCCTGAGACCCATATTTATCACAAGGGATCTGTCCTCTATGGGCTCGACTTTGCTCGAAAGGCAATCGTCAAATCGCGGGAGATCGTTGTTGTCGAGGGCTACACAGATGTGATGGCCTGCCACCTAGCCGGGATTGAAACTGCAGTTGCCACCTGTGGTACAGCTTTCGGTGAGGAGCACATCAAGCTCATTAACCGACTGTTCGGCTCTTCATCTGGTGATCCTGCGAGCGTCGTCTTCACCTTCGACCCTGACGCAGCGGGGGAGAGGGCCGCGCTCCGGATGTACTCCGACACCTCCAAGTTCAACGCGCTTACCTATGTGGCCGCTGGACCCGAGGGTCTAGATCCGAGTGATTTGCGTCAGCAGCGCGGCGACGCTGCCATCGGTTTGATGATCGAGAACAGGAAACCGCTTTTCGAGTTTGTGATCAGACATCGAATCGCCAAGTACAACCTCAACGATCTTGAATCACGGGTTGCCGCCGCAAGGGCGGCCGCTGCAGTAGTGGCCGATCTTGTCGACCCAGCTCTTCGTTCGGCATACACCAGGCAGTTGGCAGATTGGACCTCGCTTGATGTGTCGGAGGTAAGTTCAATAGTTTCTTCCGTTGGCAAGGTCGGAGTCGTGCAACGCGCCGCTCCGCTGTCACCCGATCGGGTGATTGCCCCTTTAAAAGCAGACGATCCGCAAGCGCGTCAAGAGCGTCAAATTCTGGAGATATTGATACAGCAGCCGTCCTTTTTTTCGAAGCTTCAACTGCGCAGGCTGGCGGCGGCATCCTTCACCGATTCTCTGAATAATCGGCTACTCGCGCTAATTGCCAGCCATGAGGATTCGCTGGGTGAGGCGGATTGGGTATCAATTTTGATGCAGGCTGAGCCGGAGCTCGCGGATCCAATCAGAGCCTTGGCTATGGCTGAATTGCCAGTTCGAAACCAAATTGAGCTTGATCGCTATGCAAAGGGCATTGTGAAATCTGCCCTAATGCAAGCTTTGCTTCGCGAGAAGAATGACTTACTTGCCGCCCTGAAACGCCTAGACGCCTCCACAAATCCTGAGGCAGCAACCGCCATTCAGCAGGAGTTATTGAAGTTGGAGCAGGAACGAAGATCTCTGATGTAGGGATTAGATTTTTCTGCTATGGTTTTACCTGCGTTCGCGCATTCCTCGATAGCTCAATTGGCAGAGCATTCGGCTGTTAACCGGAGGGTTCTTGGTTCGAGTCCAAGTCGGGGAGCCACTTCCCAGGGGTGATGATGAATAAAGTCACCCAGACATCCCTCTCAGTTGCTCTCGCTACCGGTCTTTACGGCATTTCCTTTGGTGCCCTCTCTACTGCGGCCGGTCTGAATCTGACTTCAACAATGTTGCTTAGCCTGCTGATGTTTTCGGGGGCATCGCAGTTCGCCCTGGTGGGCGTATTTGCCACTGGCGGAACCGCGCTGGCTGCGGTGCTTTCGGCTTGGCTAATGGGCATCCGAAATAGTTTTTATGCGCTTCGTTTGCGACCAGAACTCGGGCCTCTGGGCCTTCTAAAACCAATTGCTGCCCAGCTAACGATTGATGAATCCAACGCAGTGCATGCCGCTCAGTCTGACAAGGAAGCTGCGAAGCGCGGTTTCTGGATAACAGGTGTTGGAGTCTATGTCTCTTGGAACCTGGCCACTTTGCTCGGTGCTCTGGGGGGAGAGCTGCTTGGTTCGGTAGAGTCCATGGGCCTCGATGCAGCTGCGGCAGCCGCTTTTTTAGGCTTGATTTGGCCAATGCTCAAGGGTCGATTGTTACTCGCAGGTGCTGCGTTTACTCTCGGCATCGCTCTAACTCCGGTGGTTGGAAGCGGAACAGCAATTTTGCTGACAGCGCTAGTTGCCCTTTTTCCTGATCGGGGGGCCAAGTGACCCTAACCGTAGTAGTCGCATCCCTCATGGTGTTCAGTTGGAAGCTGTTGGGCTATCTCTTACCAGAGCGCCTCATAACGCCAAGCGTGAGGCGTTTCAGTGAGCGAGTGACGATTGCCCTGCTGGCAGTTCTCGTCGGTATCCAGACATTCACCCAGTCGGGCGAGCTTAGCTTTGATGCGCGAGTGCCAGCAGTGATTCTCGCTGGTGTCCTGCTTTGGTTGAGAGTTCCGTTTTTCTTCGTGATTCTGCTGGCAGCCGCTGCCGCAGCATTGCTTCGAAGTTTAGGGTTCTAGAAAATCCTCGCCAGGCATCCAGTTTTTGCCCGGCACACCCCAGCCTTCACTCTTGACTATTCGCTTCATTTCTCGTGCATAGGGCTTGAGAAGTCGATCTGCGTAAAGGGTTCCGTTGAGGTGATCAAATTCGTGCTGGAAAATTCTTGCTAGCCAACCAGTGGCTTCTATTTCATAGGTTTCACCGGCTAGGTTCATAGCTCTCAGCTTTGCTTTTTCGGCTCGCTTTAGTGGGAAACGCTCTCCCGGTAGCGACAGGCAGCCTTCTAATTCAGTGTCTTCGTCTGGCCACTCTTCGCTTATGGGGCCAAGTGTCAGTTCTGGATTAATCGCTTCACCGCGGTAGTGGGTCTCTCCATCGTGCCAGTCAAACACGAAGATGCGTAGACCCACACCAATTTGGGGCGCTGCTAGCCCGACCCCTGGCGCTTTTTCCATAGTTTCGTACATGTCACGCACCAAGGCGACGATCTCTTCGTCTATGACTGCTACCTCCCGCGCTCTGGTGTGTAACACGGGCTCGCCGGAGATAGTTATGGGTCTAATTGGCACCATGACAATCTAGCTCAGGTCTTATTCAGCTTTCCTGATTTAGGCTAAGCAGGTCGCGGATTAGGAGTGCTAAATATGGCCTTTGAGGACCTTCGGCTTCTCGCGATTTTCTTGGCAGTTCTCGGAGCAGTGTTTCTTTCAGTCGGTGCTCAATTCCAAAATGACGCGGTTACCGATCAGCATTCCAATTCTGCAAAGCGCGGCGGGCTAAACGTCGGTCAGCTACTGTCGCTGTTGCGCCGCCCAAGGTGGTTGGTCGGCACCGTATTTCTGGGACTGGCGATTTTTTCTCAGCTTTCGGCGCTCGCGCTCGCGCCACTGATCGTGGTGCAGCCAATTGGTGCCATTGCTTTGGTGATCACTTCGTTCTTGAACGCTCGTATCTATGGTTTGCGATTGGACCGCAGGACTCTCGCATCAGTCGCAGTCACAATGATTGGTGTTGGATCATTCGTCTCCTTCGCAGCTCAGGGTGCCAAGGATCAGATTTTGACCGACCAACAATTGCTTTTGATTGTTGGCGCATTGGTATCTCTCATAACCGCGTTTGCACTGCTTTTTTTGTTGACCAGAAAGAGCGCAGGTCCACTGCACTACATATTCGGAGCTGGGGTTCTCTACGGCTTCGTGGCCTCGTTGGCAAAGGTTGTGTTGCTTAGAATTCGCCAAGGCGACTTTGAGTGGCTCACACTGCTTGCGCTATTGGCGCTAATCGGAGCCACTGTACTCGGGGGTTGGTTCGTCCAGAACGCGTATGCGTCCGGACCACCCGACCTTGTGATTGCGGGTTTGACGGTAGTTGATCCCGCCGTCGCAATTGGAATCGCAATTGTCTTCCTCGGTGAAGCCCAGCAAGCAGACCCCTTCCAGATTTCGGGCTTTGTAGTCTCGGGTATGGTTGCTATAGCGGGAGTCTTTATGCTCTCGAAGTTTCATCCCCAATTGGATCAACAGAAGAGCTGATGTCGGAAAAACTCAGAATTGTTCTGGCATGCGACACCTTCGCTCCAGACATTAACGGGGCTGCTCGATTTGCAGAGCGGTTGGCAGCCGGCTTGGCTAAACGCGGCCACGACGTGCACGTGATTGCCGCGGCGTTCGATTCAAGCTTCGGAACTCGCAAAGAGATTCACGATGGTGCAGAGCTGACCTTGCACCGCCTTCGCTCTCATCGCGTTCCCAACCACAAGAGTCTTCGTTGGGTTGAGCCCTGGGGCCTGACTTCGAGAATTGAAAAGATTCTCAGAGATCTAGGTCCGGACGCGCTGCACGTTCAGTCGCATCTATTGGTTGGTCGATTCGCAATTCGCGCAGCACGAAAGGCTGGGGTAAAGACCCTAGCCACCAACCACATCATGCCCGAAAACCTCATCAAGTACTCGTTCCTACCCAAGTTCATGCACCGCTGGGCGATGAACTTTATCTGGCGCGATGCTGGGCGAATTCTTTCGCGAATGGATGCAGTTACCACGCCGACCCGAAGAGCGGCGGACTTGCTTGAGCGGGCTACTGGACTGACCGGTGTCATGGCAATCTCCTGCGGCATTGAGGCAGCAAAGTTTGCAAACTCATCCCCAACGCAAAACGAGAACCCGAATCTGCTGTTCCTGGGTCGCCTAGATGACGAGAAGCGAATTCACGTACTGCTGAGGGCTGTGGCTTCGCTAACCAATTATCCAAACGTCCACGTCGAACTGGTGGGCGATGGGGGAGAGCGAACCAATCTGGAAAACCTTGCCAAGTCACTGGGCATCGCAGATCGCGTGAGATTTACTGGGCACATCACAGACTCGGAGCTTCCTCTTGCCTATGAGCGAGCAACTGTGTTTGTCATGCCATCGATTGCCGAACTTCAATCTATTGCCACCATGGAGGCAATGGCCTCGGGAAGGCCAGTGATTGCGGCAAACGCTATGGCCCTTCCTCACCTGGTGCACGATGGTGATAATGGCTATTTGTTTGAGCCGGATAACGTCGAGGATCTCGTCTCCAAGATCAAGTTGATTCTCGATGCCGATGAACAGGAACTCGAACGGCTGTCTCAAAATTCGCTGCATTTGATTCAATCGCACGATATCAATCGCACCTTGGATATTTTCGAAAACCTCTACCGCGGCATCGGCAGTGGCTACGAAACAATCGACAATGATCCAGGTTATTTGCTACCTATTGGTCGCCTGAGTGAAGCCCTTAGCACAGCGCTATCCAGCTGGCGAGAGGAGACGCTTGCTCTGAGGAAGCGGGCTGAGGAGCTCTCTACGGATGCGCGGGGGCGCTTGAACGAGGCCTCGGAGGAGCTTAGGGAGCAGCTTGAGGAGCTTAAAGAAGAAGTCATTGAGCAAATCGAGGAGCTCAAGGATGCCGTCAAAAAGCAAGCGCGGCGCCTGCGAAAGCGCGACCAAGACAACTGATTAGGTCGACTAAACTTTGCTCTTGGCTGGGGGCGTTAGCTCAGCCGGTTAGAGCAGCGGACTCATAATCCGTCGGTCGCGGGTTCAAGTCCCGCACGCCCCACAAGGAACTTGAGAACTTTTTTTCAACTATTTCTGTTTCGCTGACTAATTCAGTCAACTCTGTGCGTATCATCGTGCCAATGAACCATCGTCGGTCTCGTCGGTGGCAAGCACCGAAAGAGAGCAAATGGCTGAGTCACCTTGGTTAGACCAGTATCCGGCGGACGTTTCCAGGTCGCTATCCGACATTTCGTTTCGCCACCTTCCCGAGCTCATTTCCGCAGCCAGCAAGACTTACTCAAAGCGCAAGGCCTTTATTCAGGTGATGCCAAATGGTATGAATGGCAAGCTCAGCTTCCAACAGGTTGATGAACTCTCCGACAGCTTCGCTCGCTACCTCAGGGAGGTACTAAAACTCAACGTGGGTGATCGAGTTGCGGTGCAAATGCCCAACAACCTCAGCTATCCCGTTGTTGCCTTCGGTGTTTTCAAGGCTGGGCTGGTGTTGGTGAATACCAACCCGCTCTATACCCCGAGTGAAATGATTCACCAATACCGTGACTCTGGAGCAAGGGCGCTTATTGCAATTGACATGTTTGCCGATCGTCTTCCCGAGGTACTCGGAAAGACCAACATCGAGCATGTTGTCACAGTAAAGATTTCCGAGTTTTTCCCCTCGATTGTTGCGGGTGTTATTCGTTTGGTGCAGCGCTTTTGGAGCAGGACACTGCCGAAGATCACGGTGAAGCACACGCGATTCCAGGACGCTTTGAAGCTAGGTGCTCAGGCTAAACAGTCCGGTGATTACCTGCCCGAGGTATCTGGTGACTCAGTTGCGGCGTTGCAATACACCGGCGGCACAACTGGTGTATCCAAGGGCGCGATGTTGACGCACAACAACCTGATTTACAACACCATTCAAATGATTCAAATGAATGGAAAGTTCATCAGACCGGGGGAGGAGACGGTCCTGACGGCTCTTCCGCTGTACCACATCTTCGCCTTCACAGTGAACCTGCTCGGCTTCTACCACAGTGGTGGAACCAACATCCTGGTTCCATCTCCTAGGCCGCCTTCGAATCTCAAGCGAGCATTCGAGAACTATAAGATCAGCTGGCTTTCCGGCGTAAACACTCTCTTCAACGCCCTGCTGAATGAACGCTGGTTTACCGATTCACCACCTAAGCACTTGGTTGCCTCAGCTGCAGGCGGTATGGCACTTCACGAGTCGGTTGCTCAGCGCTGGCTTGAGGTTACTAAGACCCCGATCGTTGAGGGTTATGGTCTGACCGAGTCGTCACCTGTGCTCTCCTTTAACCCGCTCGGTGGCCAGGTGAAGGTCGGCTCAATCGGAATTCCAGTACCCGGAACCGACATGAAGTGCGTGGATGATCTTGGAAATGTATTGCCCGTCGGTGAGCCAGGTGAGCTTCTTGCTCGAGGACCTCAAATTATGAAGGGGTACTGGAACAGAGAAGACGAGACGGGGAAGACGCTTCACGGCGGCTGGCTACACACCGGTGACATTGCTCAGATGGATGAGCAGGGATACTTCAAGATTGTTGATCGCAAGAAGGACATGATCTTAGTTTCAGGCTTCAACGTCTACCCAAATGAAGTCGAAGAAGTGATTGCGTCCGTCGAGGGTGTGATCGAGGTTGGTGTTGTCGGCACCCCCGATGAGCGAAGTGGCGAACGGGTCACCGCTTACGTTGTGTCGGCCATCAAGGCTCCTACCAAGGACCAAATCGTTTCTTACTGCCGCGAGAATCTCGCCGCATACAAGGTCCCATCCCAAGTCATCTTTGTGGACGAGCTACCCAAGAGCCCTATCGGAAAAATTCTTCGCAGGGAGCTAAGAGACATTGACAGCTCAAAGAGAGAGGCCCAGTAATGAATGCTTTGATGATTCTCGCAGCAGAGACTGCCAATCAAGCAACTGTGGTAAACGAGTTGGAGCAGACTCTGCTTCGAATCTTCATTCTCATCATCATGTTTGGTCTCGGAGCTGGACTAACACCCAAGGACTTCGGTCTGGCGCTGCGCAGACCATGGGGGCTATTCATTGGTTGGATTACCCAGTTCGGAATCATGCCACTCACGGCATACCTGTTGGTCATCACAGTACTGTTCCAATTCGATCCGCCGGAAGGTGTTTTGTTCATAGCCCTTGGCGCGCTGATTATGGGAAGCGTGCCTGCGGGAACTACTTCGAACCTCTTTACATACTTCTCAAAGGGGAACTTGGCACTGAGTGTCAGCATGACAGTCAATTCGACACTGTGGGCATTCATCATGACACCGCTGATGCTATGGATCTACTCGGGTCTGCTTGGCTTCGACGAGTCGCTGACGGTTCCTCCCAGTGAGCTAGTAAGCGTCATATTTGGACTTATCGTCCCCGTTGGACTTGGAATGCTGGTCCGCCGCCTAAGCGCAAACATCGGCGCAGTCGTAGAGCTGATTGGTGGTGTTTTTGGCATCCTTTTCATACCTTTCCTCATCGCAATTTGGGTCCCGAGAAACTGGCAGCTCCTTGTAGACACGCAGTGGCCAACCTATGTCGTTGCGATCGGTTTGGGTTTGGTGGGCATGATTGCCGCGTACTACTTCTCCAAGTTGCTCAAGCTTCATCCTGCGAACGCGAGAACTATTGCACTGGAAACGGGAATCAATAACGGTCCGATGGCAATCGCGATTATTGTTGCTGTTTACATTGACAACCCTGGTCTAGATCAAATTCTGTTGGTTCCCGCGCTCTACTCCCTATTTATCGTCATTCTCTCTACAATCGTGACGCTTTTCTTTAGACGTGCGAACCTAGCGGCAGAGCAGAAGATCCCTAATCTGCTCTGAGTGGCTCGGTAGTATCAGATTTGCCATTACAACGGAGTTGGTTTGTCATGAGAAGAGTCATTTCGGCGCTAATAGCGGCTGCCCTAGCACTAACTTCACTCGCACCGGCGAGCGCACTTAATGAGACCACCGAGCTGACCATCCATTACTCCAGGTTCGAGGGGGACTACAAGGACTGGAATCTCTGGCTATGGCCAAAAGGTGGTGAAGGTAAGTCCTATGCATTTACCGAGGATGACTCCTTTGGCAAAGTTGCAAGAGTAAAGATCCCTGGCACGGCAAACGTTCAAGAGATTGGAATCATCGTTCGTCTAGGTGAGTGGCAAACCAAGGACGTCCAGCAAGATCGTTTCATAACCAAGTTTGAAAACGGTAAAGCAGAAATCTGGCTGATTCAAGCGGACCCTACTATTTACTACGCTAAGCCGGTGGTATCCACAAAGCTTTCGACAGCGCTGATGAAGTCTTTCACTCAGGTTGAATTGACTTTTAATCGCAAGACCGATGCGAAGTCAGTTGCTCAGGGGCTGAACGTTAGTGCCAACCAAAAGTCTGTCCCTGTAGGCAGCGTGAAGCCTATTCCTGCAGATGCTGCAACCACCAATAGGTTCGCTGTGAGCCTTGATCAGTCAGTGGAACTCGGGGGAGAGATCGCAGTCTCTCACCCTGAGTATGGCAAGGTACTTCCCGAACTAGGTGGGCTGTTCTCCAGTCCGGAGTTTGACGAAAAATTCTTCTACCAGGGTGAAGATCTCGGAGCGACGTATTCAAAGAGCTCAACGAGGTTTAGGCTCTGGGCCCCAACCGCAACAGCTGCTGAGTTACTTATTTACTCAGCAGCAGCGGACACTACTCCCAACAAGATAGTAGCGATGGATCGATCGTCCAAGGGAACTTGGACCGCTGAGCTTGCCGGGGATCAACACCTGACTATCTACACCTATCGCGTCAAGCTTGGGGATGTCTGGAGCGAGGCAGTAGACCCTTACGTAACAGCGGCGACCCTAAATGGCACAAAGGGTGTGGTTGTAGACCTGGCGAAGACCGATCCTGAAGGATTCAAAACCCATGCCAAACCCGAATTTTCGGGAGTGTCCACAGACGCGGTGTTCTATGAGCTGCATGTTCGCGATTTATCCGTCGACGCCTCAAGTGGAATTCAGAACAAGGGCAAGTTTCTAGGCCTCACCGAAGCTGGAACCAAGAACCCATCGGGTAAGACCAATACCGGCGTTGACTCGATTGTTGATCTAGGCGTCACGCATCTCCAACTCCTCCCGATATACGACTACAAGACGGTTGATGAATCGAGAAATGATCAGTTCAACTGGGGTTATGACCCACTCAACTTCAACGTCCCTGAGGGTTCCTACTCAACAAAGCCGCAGGATCCGCTAAACCGAATAACTGAGCTAAAGCAGACTATTCAGTATCTGCATTCCAGGGGGCTCCGAGTTGTCATGGATGTGGTTTACAACCACGTATTTGACGCAGGCTCTCACAGCTTTGAGAAACTCGTCCCCGGTTACTTCTTCCGCAAACAAGCTGACGGTAGTTTTGCGAATGGCACTGGTGTAGGTAATGAGATTGCTTCCGAGCGCTCGATGGCCAGCAAGTACATAGTCGACAGCTCGCTCTATTGGGCCCGAGAATACCGCCTGGATGGCTTCCGCTTTGACCTCATGGGAATTCTTGATGTAGACACCATGAACAAGATTCGCAAGGGAGTCGATTCAGTAGATGATGCTTTCCTAATCATCGGCGAGGGTTGGAACATGGGCGAAATTCTCAGCGCCGAGAAGAAGGCGAATCAGTTCAACGCATCCCAAATGCCACGCATTGCCCACTTCAATGATGGGATTCGCGATGGCCTCAAGGGGTCTGTTTTCAAGGCCGCTGAGAACGGCTGGGCATCGGGGCGATCCTCCAGCAAGTTAGAGGTTATGTCAGGGATCACTGGAGAGATCGAATACAGCAGGTCAATAGTGGGCTCGTGGGGCGCTTCTAATCCTCAGCAGTCAGTCTCCTATGTTGAAGCTCACGACAATCTCACCCTTTATGACAAGCTGAAGTCATCAATGCCGAGTGCTTCAGAAGCTGAAAGAAAACGAGTCTTTGCCCTGGCATCCTCGGTCGCAATTCTTGCGCAAGGAGTACCTTTCATTCATGCCGGTCAGGAGTTCATGAGGTCTAAGGGTGGAGATGAGAACTCTTATAAGTCCCCAGACTCCGTCAATTCCCTGAAGTGGAATGAGCGTGAGAAGAACGCTGATATGGTCAGCTATTTCAAGGGGTTGCTGGAAATCAGGAGAGATAATCCAGTTTTCCGGCTAGCGACAACAAATGAGGTTAAGAGGCAGCTGAAGTTTGCCGCTACCACGCCTGATGTGATCGCTTATTCTCTTGATGCAAGCGGGCAGAAGAATGGCGTTAAGCGTCTGTTCGTCATTCACAACTCTTCCAAGCAAACGAAGATCGTGAAGTTGCCCATCAGGGCAGCCTGGAAGACTCTGGCTCAGGGATATCAGGCCAAAGCTTCAGGAGTGGGAGGCGCAAAGACTATCGCTAGCGTCACCGTTGCACCTCAGTCAACCGTGGTGCTATCCAGTACGAGATAGCGCTATCTCATCCAGATCGTTTCGCCCTTCCGGGTTACTTCTATAACCTGAATACCCGCAATCTCACTGGGAGCAACCGCTGTGGGGTCCGCGCTGAGTTTGATCATTTCGTCCGCTGCTACTGTTCCAAGCTGAATTCGAACTGCCTCGGAATAGGCATAGAGCGCCTGTTGTACCGAGATTCGCTCCTCGGGGCTTACGCACTTACCTTCAAACTCTCGAGTAACCGCGGTTTGAATTCCCTCCAGCGGGGAGATCGAGCTGACTGGCCAGTCTGAACCGAAGCTGAGGACAGCACCAGTATTCAATAGTGACTTCATCTGGTACATCTGTTCAATGCGCTCTTCGCCAATCCGAGGTTGGCAGCTGAGAAGCATGCCGTCGGGTCTCGCCCACAGCGGCTGCATGTTGGCCACAACATCAAGTGCGTGAAAACGCGCCAGGTCCTCTGATCCAATTAGCTCTGCGTGGGCAATCACCGAGGGAAGTTGAGTCTTTGGGGCGCTTTCTATAGCGTCCAGGGCGTCCCGCACGGCGGCATCACCGATGGCGTGAATGTGGAGTTGGTAGCCAAGCCGCGCATACATCGAAGTAGCCCTGAGTAGCTCAGCTTTTGACCAGACTGGCTCGCCATGATGTCCTGTGTCCAGGTATGGTTCCAACACGCTCGCGGTGCCACTTCCTAGCACACCATCGGCGAAGAACTTTGCCGTCTTTGCGCTCAATAGCTCTGAGTCAAGCTTTGAGATCTCACTTCGTAGTTGCTCGAAGTACTCAAAATCTGATTCGTAGTTCTCAGGGGTGACTCTAAACGCCAAATTGGTTTTGACTAGCAGGCAATTTCGCTTCACTGCCTCGATGTAAACCTCAGCCATGCCGCGCTCGATCCACGCGTCCTGCACCTCCACGATGCCCTGACTAAGCATCTGCTGCTGCGCCCAGTCCAGGGCATCGAGCTCCTGCTCCAGACTTAACGCTGGTATGGCTTTTAGAACCACATCCATCGCTCCTGACTCTCGGAGCGTACCGGTGGGGCGACCTTCATCATCCTTGTCCGCGAATCCCGGGAAAACCTCTGGAAACCTTTCATGAACTCCAGCCCTTCTGAGCGCCTCCGTGTTCACCCAAATGGTGTGGTGGTCTGAGGCGTGCAGCACAACCGGTCGATCTGGAACAGCTGCATCGAGCCAACTGCTGAGGAAGGTAGGTGCCAACGAACGCTCATATGCTCCGCCAACGATCCACTCAACCTTCGGATTGGCACTGGCGAACCTAGCGACCTCGGCAACAATCGCCTGTACTGACTTCAAACCATCCAGACGAGGACCCAAGGCCTCGCGTCCGGCGAATAAAGGATGTGCGTGCCCATCCCTGAACGCCGGAATCCAGACAGACATTTAGTGAATGTTCTTTTTCTCGAGGTAGCAGGCCGCGCAGAGTGACTCGTAGCTAACTTGGTCACCATCGATGGCAACCTGTTCACCGTCGAATGTGAATTCACCATTTAGGACTCGCCCGTTGAACATAGCCTTTCGACCGCACCGGCAGATTGTCTTGAGCTCCTCGAGCGAATGGGCAATCTCTAGAAGTCTCCTACTACCGGGGAAGGACTTGGTCTGAAAGTCAGTACGAATGCCATACGCAAGCACTGGAACTCCATCTATTACCGCTAGCTCAAGCGCTTGATCAACCTGCTCGGGGGTAAGAAACTGTGCCTCGTCTATCAGCAGGCAGGCGATGTCGCGACCATCCGAGAACTTAGAACGGTATGTCTTGAATAGGTCCCTGAGGTTGTCTTTAGGCTCCACCAGGAAGTCAACTTCTCGAGTAACCCCCAGACGTGAAACGATCTTTCGATCGCCTTTTGAGTCTATGGCTGGCTTGGCCAGCAATACGTGCTGCGAACGTTCCTCGTAGTTGAAGGCAGCCTGCAGTAGTGCGGTTGATTTGCCCGAGTTCATAGCGCCGTAGCGGAAGTAAAGCTTGCTCATGATTGTTCTGTAATCGTATAGGTGGTTTCGTTTGCAATTGTTGTTTGCCGATCAACTCGGTCCACATTTTGACCTCGGTGGGGAGATTCTTCTCCCCGAGGTGCTGGGGCAATTCTCAAAACGCCGCTATCACCGCCAAAAAGCGCATCTAATCCTTTATGCCCTTCGCTCACGCGCCCTTGACCCGGGTGTGCATGTGGTATCGGTTGATTCCTATCGCGATCTGGATACCTCTTGCGTTACTCAGGCGATCTCACCCACCTCCAGGCCGATGCTGGCCTTTGCCCAAAGTCGTGGGATTGCTCTCGAAGCACCCCGAGGTTTCTGCAGTTCAAGGTTGGACTGGGAGAGATCTCGCGGCAAGGGCTACCTCCTGGAAACCTTCTATCGCAATCAGCGGCGCCGACTACAGCTATTGATGGATGGTGCTGAACCTGAGGGTGGGCAATGGAACTTTGATCATGAAAATCGAAAGCCACCCCCAAAGGGAGGTCTTGGCCTGCCGCACTTCGAGGTTCTCGAGAACGATGTTGATGTAGCGGTAAGGGCAACACTTGATGAGCTTGAGCGAACAGGTAGGGCAAGTTTCATCGGAATTGATGCTCCTAGAAAGTTCGCTGGCACTAGGGAAGAGGCACTTTCTGCACTGGATCACTTCATCACCCATCAGCTCCCTCTCTTTGGACCCTATGAAGACGCTGTCCACGATCAGGAGTGGGTGCTAGCGCACTCAATGCTCAGCGCCCCAATGAATCTTGGCTTACTGGATCCACTAGAAGTAGTCAGGGCAGCCGAGGAAGCCTATGTCAGGGGAGATGCCCCAATAGAGTCAGTAGAGGGGTTCGTTCGGCAGATTATCGGCTGGCGCGACTATGTTTGGCATCTCTACTGGGATTTTGATGAGCAGTACCTCGACTTGAATGAGCTGAACGCACAGGTCGATTTGCCCACCTGGATTCAAGAGCTTCAAAGCTCCGATGTGGAATCTAGGTGCCTGTCCCACACAATCGATGCGGTGTCAAAGAATGCATGGGCTCATCACATCCAACGACTTATGATCCTTGGTAACTTCGGTCTGCAACGCGGTCTCAACCCAAGACAGCTCAACGAATGGTTCATAGACGCGTTCGTAGATGGAACTCCCTGGGTTATGCCGGCAAACGTGATCGGGATGTCCCTCTATGCCGATGGCGGCCGAATGTCGACCAAACCCTACGCCGCTGGCGGTTCATACATAAACAAGATGACCAATCTCTGTGGCGGTTGTGCCTTTGACCCGAAGGTTCGAGTTGGTCCGAATGCTTGCCCAATGACCGCTGGTTACTGGAACTTCCTGGACCGAAACGAGACGAAGCTTCGCGGTAATCCACGTATGAATCAGGTCTTTGCGGGGCTAAGGAAGCTCAGTGACAGGGCTGAACTGGTAGAGCAAGAACGAAACCGAAAAAGCTTTTGACATCACTTCTCATTCCAGACTAGATTTTGCTCACCACTGCAGATCGTTGGGGAAGACGAATCTAGGTGGTTATGAGGCAGGTTGACGAACTGTGGATGGGTGAAATCCCGCCACATTCCCTGGCGAGCGTGGAGGCAACGTTCGCTAAATTTGACTTGCCGTTCACCATCACGAGAATTGACTCTCAGCCGTACTTTCAGATAGCGGCAAGCCCGGCTCTAGACGCCGTTGTGCGGGCAGAGTTTGTATCGGCACTTGCCCGGTTGGGCTATCCATTCGAACTGGTTCATCTCGGTCAAGACTCTGAACGCTACAGCTTTCTCCCAAACCTGGGTATTCATAGAGTTTCTCTAAACGAGATAGGGGAGGAGCAGCTCAGTTTTGGTCATCTGGAAGAGCTACTCAGGCAATCAGGAGGTAGTAATCGGGAGTTCCGATCACTCTTGCAGAGGGCAGTTGGAGAACCCTGGACTTCAGCCATTGAGTTGATCCGAGGGACCGAGAGGTTGCGGGTGGCTTAGATGTTTCTGAAAGCCAAGACGGCATTGTGACCACCAAAGCCGAAGCTGTTGCTGATGGCAATTGCATCTGGCTTAGAGAGTTTAGTTGGCTTCCCAGGGACATTTAGAGGAATAGCCGGATCCTGATTCTCGAGATTGATAGTCGGGGGAACAGTTTGTTCCTTGAGCGCGAGAATTGTGAAGACCGCCTCAATCGCCCCAGCCCCACCTAAAAGGTGACCGGTAGCCGATTTCGTTGCCGCGACGATAAGTGACTCGGTGTGATCGCCAAAGACCCGCTTGATTGCCGTGTACTCTGCAATGTCACCGACAGGCGTAGAGGTTGCGTGAGCATTAACGTGTTCAACATCGGTCACGCTTGCTCCCGCCTGCTCAAGTGCGGCTAGGACCGCACGAGCGGCCCCGGAACCCTCTGGGTCCGGAGCAGTGATGTGGTAGGCGTCAGATGTGACAGCTCCTCCCACTATTTCGCAGTAAATCTTGGCGCCACGCGCCTTTGCGTGCTCGTACTCTTCAAGAACCAGCGCGCCTGCACCCTCACCCATGACGAAACCATCTCGATCGATGTCGTAAGGGCGGGAAGCTCTAGTTGGATCGTCGTTTCGCTTGCTCAGCGCATGCATAGCAGCAAACGCAGCAATTGGCATCGGGTGGATCGCAGCCTCTGCACCACCTGCAACCACGACATCAGCTTGGCCGAGCTGGATTCGCTGGAAGGCATTTGCGATTGACTCATTTCCAGAGGCACACGCACTCACTGCCGTTCTAACACCGGCCCTTGCGCCCAGATCCATTCCAATGGCCGCTGCTGGACCGTTTGGCATAAGCATTGGAACGGTCATAGGTAACACACGTCTCGGACCACGCTCTTTGAGGGTGTCGTAGGCATCCAAAAGGGTCCAAACTCCGCCAATGCCTGTTGCAAAATCAACGGCCAGTCGCTCTGGCACCACCTCGGGCTCGCCAGCATCCTTCCATGCCTCACGGGCGCTAATCAGCGCAAACTGTGATGATGGATCTAGCCTTTTCGCCTCTTGTGGGGTGAGCACTTCACTGGCAAGTACTTTGGCCTGACCGGCAAAAGTCACAGGAAGCTCGTATTTCTCAACCCAATCTTGCTGAAGTGTGGAAATACCGCTCTGTCCAGCTAGGAGTGACTTCCATGAGCTCGCGACGTCGCCACCTAGGGGAGTGGTTGCCCCAAGGCCGGTGACGACGACGCGACGCATGAATTAGTCCTGTGCGCCGACGATGAAGTTGACTGCGTCAGCAACAGTGATGAGGTTCTTTACTTCCTCATCTGGAATCTTTACACCGAATTTGTCCTCAGCGTTGACCACGATGGTCATCATCGAGATGGAGTCGATGTCTAGGTCGTCAGTGAATGACTTGTCCATCTGAACCGCATCGGTTGCAATGCCGGTCTCGTCGTTTACTAGTTCTGCAAGGCCTGCTAGGACCTCTGCCTGGGAAAGAGCCATCTGATCTCCTGTTGTCTGGTTTTCGCTTTATTTTAGGGGAGTTCGACTACTTGGGCCGCGAAGGCGAGCCCTGCGCCGAAACCTATTTCTAGTGCGTAACCACCAGACTTCACTTGACCCTCGGCCAATAGTCGGTGCATTGCAAGCGGAATCGAGGCGGCGGAGGTATTTCCAGTGTCGACAATGTCCCTCGCTACCACGACAGAATCCGGGAGCTCCAGCTGCTTTGCGAACTCATCGATGATGCGAATGTTGGCCTGGTGGGTTACCAAGGCCGCGAGATCTTCAGGCTCAAGACCCGCCTCTTCCAGAGCCTGCTTTGCAACTTTCGCCATCTCCCATACCGCCCAGCGGAATACGCTCTGACCCTCTTGAACCAGGGTTGGCCACTCGGCTTTGTGATCCCTGAAGTCGAGTTGAGAGGCGGTCATGCCGACCTTGTCCCAGTTTGAGCCATCCGAACCCCACACCGTCTTCGAGATGCCGGGGTGATCGCTTGGACCTACAATCGCAGCCCCTGCGCCATCGCCCAGCAGGAAGGAGATCGAACGGTCTGTCGGGGAGACGTAGTCGGACAACTTTTCAGCACCCACCACAAGAACGTATTCGGCTTGGCCCGAGCGAATCAAAGCGTCTGCCTGAGCTATGCCGTAGCAATAGCCAGCGCAGGCAGCAGAGATGTCATAGGCGGCGGCACCCTTGGCTCCCACCATATCCGCGAGCAAGCTAGCCGCAGACGGAGTCTGGTAAGGGAAGGTGATTGTGGCCACAATCACAGCGCCAATTTTGCTTGGATCAATACCAGCCTTCTTAATCGCTTCCGATGACGCCTCGAAGGCCATGTCGATAAGAGATTGATTTGCATCGGCTCGCTTTCGGGTGATGATCCCGGTGCGCTGTCTTATCCACTCGTCTGAAGAGTCAATTGGTCCTGCGACCTCATCGTTGGTCACAACTAGATGGCCCCTGGAAGCACCGAGTGAATAAATCCTGGTGAATTCTCGGGTTGGATTCTGCTTCAGCGCCATTAGTTTCCTAACTTCTCTAAATCTTGCGGCGTCTTGATAGCAATCGCCGTTGCGTCAGGCATTCCTCTTTTAGCAAGGCCAGCAAGCGCTCCTGCCGGAGGAAGCTCAACCAGCTGGGCATCGGAGGAATTCATGCTCTCCATGCATAGGTCCCAACGAACAGGGTTTGCCACTTGGCTGATCATTAGGTCTAGAAACTCTTGTCCACTCAGCACGCTTTTTCCCGATTTATTGGTAAAGATCGTCATGCTCGGGTCGGAGACAGCAACGCCCTTGGCGGCTTCACTCAGTTTCGCAACTGCGCTATCCATGAAGTTGGTGTGGAACGCGCCGGCAACCTTGAGCTCAATGCATCGCGTCCCTTGAATTGGATTGGAAACCAATTCGGAAATACGAGACTTTAATCCAGCGGAGACAATTTGGCCGGCTCCGTTGTAGTTGGCTGCCTGTAACCCGCGTGCCTGCAATGCATCTGTGATCTCAGTGGGGTCACCTCCAAGAACTGCAGCCATCGAGGTTTCTTGCAAACCAGCCGCCTCGGCCATGGCATCCGCTCGCACTGAGACAAGCTGCATGGCATCTTCATCGCGAAGAATGCCGGCTATTGCTGCGGCTGCGAACTCACCCACGGAATGTCCGACGGCAGCTTCGAAGCCATAGTGCGACAGGGCAGATCTATAGGCAGCAATCGAGGCCCCAACAATTAGTGGTTGGGCATTCGAGGTGTCCTTGATGGTTTCCTCATCAGATTCGGTTCCAAGCCAGATAAGGTCTCGATTGGCTGCCTCGCCAAGCTGCGCCAAGAGTTCTCGGAAACCCGGAACCTGTTCAATCCAAGGTGTTAGAAATCCCTGGCTCTGCGAGCCTTGACCCGGACAAGCAACTATTCGCATCTGAACAACCTATCGCTTCATCCCTGACTCAGAGTCACTAATCGCACCCAGTGTCATAGCTATCTGCAGCACGAAGCCGCTACGGGGTTCGGTGGGGTCCAGCCCAACCTCCTCTGCAACTCGCTTGAGGCGGTATCGCACTGTGTTTGCATGCACGAATAGCTCTCTTGCACAACCTTCGAGGGAGCCTCCCGTATCCAGGTAGCTGCGCAGGGTTTGCAGTAATTCGGGAGACTCACCGGCTAGTGGTGTGTAGTAACGCTCAATCAACGCAGATCTTGCCAAAGTGTCTCCTGCCATCGCTCGTTCTGGCAGCAGGTCATCCGCCAAAAGCGGTCTGGTGATTGTTCGCAATGCTCCGGACACGGTGTTCGCACTCAGGGCTGCTCTCGCCGATCTGCTGGCATCTGAAACAACCGACACCGTTGGGCCGAGTATCAGCGCAGCCTGCCCGAAGTGTGGCTCAAGCAAAAGACTGATTGCTCGGATGCGCTCATCAGCCTGTTGCTGCGCCTCAAGTAGTCCAATTACCGCAACTTGGCGCCGTCCCTGAATTCCCAGCAGCACGTCAGCACCAGACTTGCGAGCGATTTTACGTACTGCGTCAGGATCCTGCGTTTGTGGGGTTGAGCCCAGCAGCACGGCAACCTGTCCGTCTGCTCTCCAGCCCAGAGCCGCTACTCGGGAGCTGATCTCTTGAGAGCTTTCGCCGCTCACGATTGAATCAACCACCAGTGCCTCGAGCCTTGCATCCCAGAGGCCTCTTGCCTCGGCAGCGCGCGCGTAAACATCGGCGGCGCTGAATGCAATTTCACGCGAGTATGTCAGCACCGCTTCTCGAAGCTGTGGTTGTTCAGCCACCACTCGCTCTTCGACCATCTGCACAACCACTCGAATAACCTGGAGAGTCTCCTGGAGCGAAATCGAACGAAGCAGCTCTCTTGGAGCTGACTCAAAGACGTCCGCGGCGACCCAGGGCTGCGAAGCGGGATCACGGTACCAATCGATGAAGCTGGAAATGCCGCGCTGGGCAACAGATCCTATTGCCGCCCGACGAGCCGGCGGCATCGCCGAATACCAGGGCAAGGTTTCGTCCAACCGCCCTATGGTTGCGGTTGCCAGCTCGCCCGCTATGGAGTTCAGCCAGGCGAGATCGCTATGCGTCTCCACCAGCCGATCCACTTGTTCCTGCACTGACATCGTGAAGTCTGAACTTCGCGATAGCCTGCTCAGCCAGCTCTGGGGCCAGCTTCTCCTTCTCAATCAACTGCTCGATAACTCGAACCGCAATCGATGGGCCGTCAATCTTGAAGAATCTGCGAGCTGCGGCACGAGTGTCGGAGAAACCAAAGCCGTCGGCACCCAGTGTTGCGTACTTGCCTGGAACCCATGGGCGAATCATGTCTGGGACCGAGTGCATGTAGTCGCTCACTCCCAGCTTGGGTCCGGAGGCATCCTGAAGTTTCTCAGTGATATAGGGGGTCCTAGCTGGCTGAGATGGGTTAAGGAACTTCTCCTCATCGGCGGCCAGACCGTCTCGTCTGAGTTCGGTCCAGCTAGTTACCGACCAAACATCCGCCGAAACTCCAAACTCAAGCAGCAGCTGTTGAGCTTCAAGAGCCCATGGAACAGCCACGCCCGAGGCAAGGATCTGCGCCTTGTGACCATCGGATGCGTTCTTTGAGATCAGGTGGATACCTCGCTCAATGCCTTCGATGTCTACGTTCTCAGGCTCTGCCGGCTGCAGCATTGGTTCGTTGTAAACGGTGATGTAATACATCACGTTCGGATCAGGATGCTTACCACCGTACATACGCTCGATACCACTTCTGACAATGTGGGAGATTTCATAACCGTAGGCAGGGTCATAGCTGACGACAGCCGGGTTTGTGCTTGCGATGACAGGGGAGTGGCCGTCAGCGTGCTGCAGACCTTCTCCGGTAAGCGTGGTGCGACCCGCGGTTGCTCCAATCATGAATCCTCTGACCATTTGGTCACCCGCTAGCCAAATCGCGTCTGCGGTGCGCTGGAAACCAAACATCGAATAGAAGACATAGAACGGAATGATTGGCTGTCCGTGGGTTGCATAGCTTGAGCCTGACGCCGTGAAGGCTGCGACCGAACCAGCCTCGTTGATACCGGTGTGCAGGATCTGACCGTTCTGGGCCTCTTTGTAGCTCAGTAGCAGTTCGCGGTCCACCGACAGATACTTCTGACCATTGGGGTTATAGATCTTCGCGGTGGGGAAGAAGGCATCCATACCGAAGGTGCGAGCCTCATCCGGGATGATTAGCTGAACCCTCTCGCCAAGACCAGGGGCCTTCAGGATGTCCTTCAGCATGCGGACAAAAGCCATTGTGGTTGCGACTTCCTGGTTCCCTGAACCCTTGCGAGGGAATTCGTAGGCCTTCTCATCAGGTAGTGCGAATGAGACAAAGTTTGTTCTGCGCTCTGGGAGGTAGCCACCCAGCGCCCTACGACGCTCGTGTAGATACTCAATCTCTGGAGTTGATGCATCAGGACGGTAGTAGGGCGGCTGATACGGGTCAGCCTCGAGCTGGGCGTCAGAGATTGGGATCTGCATCTGGTCTCTGAAGTCCTTCAAGTTCTCCAGAGTCAACTTCTTCATCTGGTGCGTGGCGTTTCTTGCCTCAAATGCTTTCCCAAGCCCGTAACCCTTGACGGTCTTGGCTATTATGACGGTTGGTTGGCCCTTGTGGTTCATCGCGGCTTGGTACGCAGCGTAAATCTTCTTGTAGTCGTGACCACCGCGCTTTAGACCCCAGATCTGGTCATCGCTGAGGTTCTCCACAAGCGCGCGAGTCCTGTGGTCGCGGCCGAAGAAGTTCTCGCGGATAAAACCACCAGATTCTGCTTTGTAGGTTTGGTAGTCACCATCTGGGGTGCGGTTCATGAGGTCCACCAGTGCGCCATCGTGGTCTCTGGCCAGTAGGTCATCCCACTCACGACCCCAAATCACCTTGATGACGTTCCAACCCGCACCGCGGAAGAAGCTCTCAAGTTCTTGAATGATCTTGCCGTTGCCGCGAACCGGGCCATCAAGACGCTGCAGATTTGCGTTAACGACGAAGGTTAGGTTGTCGAGGCCATCATTTGCTGCCAGTTGTAAAGCACCACGGCTCTCAACCTCATCCAGCTCTCCGTCTCCCAGGAAAGCCCAGACGTGCTGCTCGGAGGTGTCTTTGAACCCTCTACCCTGAAGGTAGCGGTTGAACTGTGCCTGGTAGATGGCATTGATTGGTCCCAGACCCATCGAAACAGTTGGGAACTGCCAGAAGTCCGGCATCAACCTTGGGTGCGGGTAGCTTGGTAGGCCGCGGCCAGGCCGTGACTTCTCCTGGCGGAAAGCGTCCATGTCGGCCTCCGAAAGACGACCCTCCAAGAACGCACGGGCGTATGGACCAGGGGATGCGTGTCCCTGGACGAAAATCTGGTCGGCTCCAGCCGGGTGGTCATGACCTTTGAAGAAGTGGTTGAAACCAACCTCGTACAGCGAAGCACTCGAGGCGAACGAGGAAATGTGACCGCCAACTGCTATGCCAGGGCGCTGAGCGCGGTGCACCATGATGGCGGCATTCCAACGCATCCAGGCTCGGTAGGTACGCTCTAGTTGCTCGTCGCCGGGGAACGACGGCTCGTCCTCAGGGGAGATGGTGTTGATGTAGTCAGTCGTTGGCACCAGTGGGACATTCAACTGAAGTTCATGACTGCGGCGAAGCAGTGACTGCATTAGCTCGCGAGCGCGACCGCGACCAGAGTGCGCGGCGACTGCCTCCAGTGATTCCAGCCACTCCTGAGTCTCTTGGGGGTCACGATCTGCTGAATTGGTTGAGAATGCGTCGCGATCGTTGAATGACATCAGAGCCTCTTTTCGTGGCTGGTTGGTGAGAGTTCTTGTGTGAACTCGCCTAGTTTATTCTTTGAGCCTGAGGATTTTTGTCCCAGACTCAAACTTGAAGGGATCAACCATGGCTGTGGTCGGAGAACTAGCACCAGATTTCAAACTGCAAAACCAGTTCGGCGAGGAAGTCACCCTGTCAGCACTGCGAGGAACCCCGGTTGTGGTGGTTTTCTACCCACTCTCGTTTTCCGGGATCTGCACCGGAGAGCTGTGTGAACTGAGGGATAACCTTTCGATGTTTGAAGCAAGTGGGGTCAAGCTGCTCGGCATCAGCGTTGATTCCAAGTTTGTTCAAGCCAAGTTTGCCGAGCAGGAGGGGTACAAGTTCGACCTCCTTGCGGATTTCTGGCCTCACGGCAAAGTTGCCAGCGACTACGGGGTGTTCCTCGAAGAGCGCGGAATCGCAACGCGAGCGACCTTCGTGATTGATGCCGAGGGTGTTTTGGTTGCCAAATTTGTGAATGGTCCTGGAGAGGCCAGATCGCTGAGCGACTACAAAAAAGCCCTCGAGTTGGTTTCCTAGAAAAAACCCACTAGTATTTCGGGCGGGCCTTTAGCTCAGTTGGTAGAGCGCCACGCTTACACCGTGGATGTCATCGGTTCGAGCCCGGTAGGGCCCACTCGACCCCTTTAGTTAGGCGACTATG
>JACCDH011068605.1_pt1 | contig 61454 bp, 60 predicted proteins | sample 7442481 | NCBI WGS metagenome assembly JACCDH01 (sample SAMN15323433, study PRJNA562643) | freshwater metagenome | isolation source: river surface water | place: USA:Blue River Watershed | collected 2017-08-15
ATTTCATATTAGAATGATAATTCTTTAACTATCCAACAACAATTGCTTCACATAAGGCTTTGACTTTAGCGGCCTAAAATCAAAGCAAGCTTATGGCAACCAAAACGCTACATGCAATCATTGTGACCTTGCTAATAGGAGCATCAATGATTTTGCCCGGAAATGTTAATGCGCAAAAAATTATTACAGGGAGGGTTACAGGTGACAATGCTCAACCAGTTTCAGGTGCAGTAGTCATCAACAAGAAGACTGGCGTTAAAGTATTAACAGGTAATGACGGCTTTTATAAAATTGAAGCCGATGATAAAGATCAGATAGTTGTTTCTTATGTGGGCTATAGTGAGTATGTATCAAATGCTGCTAACGGTCAGCTTATTCAGTTGCAAAGAAGTTCAACAGACCTGTCTGAAGTTGTAGTAACAGCACTTGGTATCAAAAAAGAAGCTAAAAAGATCAGTTATGCTATTCAAGAGGTTAAGACTGCAGATTTGGTGAAAGCACGTGAGCCAAATCCAATTAATAGCCTTAAGGGAAAGGTGGCAGGACTCGTTGTAAACGTGAATAGCGAAATGCTTCGCCAGCCTTCTATCAATTTTAGAGGTGAAGGTAATATCCTGTTTGTGGTTGATGGTGTACCCATCAAAACTGATACTTGGAATATATCTCCTGATGATATTGAGAGTTATTCATTCCTTAAAGGTCAGACAGCGGCTTCATTATATGGTTCTAATGGTCGTGATGGTGTAATCATTATTAATACCAAAAAAGGAACAAAAGACAAGCGTGGATATTCTGTAGAATTCAATAGCAGTACCATGTTTGAGGCAGGGTTTTTAGCTATGCCCAAATTACAGCACGAGTATGGTCCAGGTTCAAATGGTAAATATGCTTTCAGAAATGGTCTCGGCGGCGGTGTAAATGATAACGATTATGATATCTGGGGCCCAAAGTTCAATGGTCAACCACTGCCTCAATATGATGGCACTGTTGATCCAACCAGAACTTATACAACCACTTTCCCTGATGGATCTACGTACACAGGTAACATTATACCTACACCGTGGATAGCACGTGGTAAAGACAATCTGCAGAATTTTTTGCAAACCGGCCTTCTGTCAAACAACCACATTGCTGTTTCCTCATCAAATGAGAAATACGATCTACGTTTTGGTTTGGGTCATTCTTATCAGAAAGCCATTATCCCTAACATGGATCTGAACATTACGAATTTCAATATGGCAGCAGGTTTCCAGTTCTCTCCTAAAGTAAAACTGAGTGCTAATATTAACTATAGCAGACAGTATTCGAAAAATTTCCCAGATGTAAACTATGGTCCTAATAGTTTGATCTATAACATGTCAATCTGGGCTGGAAGTGACTGGGATGTTAGACAGATGCGTGACTACTGGCAACCTGGTAAAGTTGGTATTCAACAGAAATATGCAGAGTATCAGCGTTACAATAACCCATATTTCATGGTATATGAGTGGCTGCGTGGCCACTACAAGAATGATATTTATGGTTATATAGCTTTAAACTACAAGTTCGCACCTCATTTTGAGCTGATGTTTCGTCCTGGCATTAGCACGTATGGTTTATTACGTACAGAAAAGATGCCTTATAGTGCTGGTTCTTATGGAAGAGATGATCGTAAAGGTGATTACAGAGAAGACAACAGACAATTCTTTGAAAGTAATAACGAGGTGCAGGTAAAGTACAATAATCGTATATCGAATTTCCTGCAACTTGATGCCATGGTGGGTGGTAATGCTGCAAACTCAAGATTTAATAGTACTTGGGCTAGTACTGATTATTTAACTGTTCCAGGTGTCTATAGCCTTTCTAATACTTTAAACAGACCATTAACTGCAAACTGGCAGGCTCAACAATTGATTCTGAGTGGATATTATTCTTTCGACTTTGGTCTTGGAAAGTATGCTACAATTTCTACAACAGGTCGTGTTGATAAGCACTCAAATCTGCCAATTGCTAATAATGCTTATACTTATTATTCTATTGGTGGTAGTTCAGTTATCTCTGATTATGTACAGATGCCACGCCCGATATCTTTCGCAAAAGTAAAAGGCTCATATGCTACTGGTAGAAACCCCAGAACTTTTTCAACTGTTGGTCCTTGGGGTCCGGGTGTAGGAAATCCTTTGGGCTACGGAGACAATTATCAATCTCCTTACGGTATGACAGCATATGAATTTGGCCCAGCTACTTATTCACTCTCTAATGGTTATAACAATGCTCTGGGTGCTGCTTTTACAGATGTCTTGAATGATCCTAATATCATTGCTGATAACAGGAAAACAATGGAATTGGGTGCAGAGGTGAAAGTGTTAAAAAATCGTCTTGGCTTTGATTTCACATACTATAGAAGTGTTTCAGAATTGTTAGTGCGTAAGTCTATTTCATCATCAACAGGATTTACATCATTTAATGTTAACCAAGGTAGCTATAAGAATACAGGTTTTGAATTAGTGGTGAGCGGAACACCAGTTAAAACGAGAAAGTTTAATTGGGAAGTGTTGGGTACAGTTGGTTCTTTCAAGCGTGTATGGATTAACAATCCTAATCCAAGTATTTGGATTAAAAATGGTGATCGTGTTGATGGAGTGTATGTGCCAGGTTTCGTTAGAACACCAAAAGGTGAGTATGTGCATGGTACTGATGGATTATTGATGCGTTTTAGTGATGCTACCGGTGGTCCTAATGCTAGAAGATACATGGGTAACGCAGATCCAAAGTTTACATGGGGTCTTACTAACTCGTTAAGCTATGGCAATTTCAGATTGTCTGTACAGGTTGATGGTATTGTAGGTGGTGTTTTGTGGAACCAAATCAGAAGAAGAACTGTATCTGGCGGTAGACATGCTTATACTGTGAGTGGTGATTTTGGTGTACATCGTGAAAATGATGTAAAGGGAGGAACTTTTGTTGGTAGAGGTATAACACTAACTGGTGGACAGATTCAAATTGATCCGGTGACCGGTGAGATTTTGAACTTTGATAAATTGACAGTAGTGCCAAATACAAAAACAACAACTGTTCAGCAGTATTTAAGCCGTGTTGCAAATGGTACCAATACAGAATTGATGTATATGGATAAAACCTTTACTAAGCTTCGTGAAGTAACATTAACTTATAATTTCCCAGCAAAGGCTTTGAGTAAGATTTCATTTATTAAAGGGGCGAATGTTTCTTTGGTAGCAAGAAACGTGTTCTTATTCTTCAATCAGGATTTGAAGGATGTGGATCCTGATCAGTTTACTCAGCAGTCTGGAAGCGATATTCAGTCGCCATCAACTAGCAGATTTGGTTTTAACCTCAATCTTACTTTCTAAATAATTCAATACAAAAAGTATAGTACCCTTGTGTATCAAGGCTTTCAGCCGATTGGGCAACAAATAGGCAACAAAGTTGAGTGAAACAAGGGAAAACTTGTAACAAAATAGTGCTTCTGATTAAAAGTCGTTGACTGTTTGGTACAGTCCTTTTCGATTCGACTTTGCAAATATATTGATTTGCTGAAAATCTGCTAACGCTTCACAATAATACCTGCTGTAAGGCTTTGCAAAGCCCTCCTTAATCATCAATTCATTTAAGCAAGTACCATCAGGAAGAAACACATAAGCCAGTGTACGGCCAAAAGAATCAATGCTATGAGGCTTTTCCAGTTGAATAGTTACAGACGTTCCAACTGGTGCAATGGAGTTCAGAAAATCCTTTGATTGTTTACCCAACAATAAGAGAAGTTGGCCGGGTAAGTGTGTTTCTCTTTCATCCTGTTGCAGCTTTTTAGACCTTCTTATTTCAGGTGCATCAATGCCCAGGAAACGAATTTCTTCTTCCTGTTTGTTGAAAGGGTTCACTACAAACAAGCCATCCCCATCAACCACTTTAGTGATTTTGAGGTGTGTTTTGATTATTGCTTGTCCGTATGCTTTGAATTGCACCATTTTTTACTGCGTAAACTGCTGTAAATCAATGTAATAGAATGTAAATTTGCTAAAGATATTTGAATTTTCAAACTCTTAAAAAAATAGCAAAATGGCAAGACAAACTGGTCTCGTTCGTTACTCCGGCACAATGGGCGGTGTACGACATTTCAAAATCAAAGGACTGCAAGGCGACTTTGCAGGACTTGTAGGCGGTCCCAATGGTGACCAAATCTTAACTGCTCCCGAATTTGAACGTACTCGTGAAAACATGAACGAGTTCGGAGGCTGTGCAACAGCCGGTAAATCTGTTCGGGTTGCCCTCTCTCAAATCATTAAGCAAATGAGTGACCCTCAAATGACAGGTCGCCTAACTGCGATAATGAAAAAAATCAATCTGGAAGATCAGACTGAAGCAAGGGGTTACCGTGCAATTCTGATTTCGCAGCAAAGCCAGTACCTGAACGGATTTGCGTTTGACAAAAACGTGAGCTTGGAAGGTGTGTTTGTTGCTCCGTTTACTCTGTCCCACACTCCAGGTCGTGACAGTGGTACTTTAACCGTTCCTGCTTTTAACCCTGCAAACTTGGTGAATGCTCCTGCTGGTGCAACACATTTTCGCTTAATCCATGCTCTGGCTTGTGTATCGGATTTTGAGTACAATGACACTACTGGAGTTTACGAACCGATTGACGCAGCCAATAATGAACTTTCAGACGTTCAGTATTCCGGCTACATTGATTTGTTCTCACCTGTTGCAACGTCAACTGTTGTAACTGCTACCCTGCCGGGTTCTCCAACCCTTACGGCAGATGCAAGTGTGTTGCAGTGTATCGGAATCGAGTTCTATCAGCAAGTTGGTTCCAACTATTACCTGTTCAACTCAGGTAATGCGTTGAAGATTCAGGAGATTTTCTAAGGATTGAATTATCTGCTCCATTGAAAAAGCCTCGGTTCATCCGGGGCTTTTTTGTTGGCATAGCTGCCAATATTTTACGCTAAGAGGCGAATCATCTTGCCTTCATCCTTGCTTCATGGTCGGGATAAAGGCGAAACAGGCGGAAGCGATTAACGCCTCCGCATGAACTTGTAAAACACTGCCCTTTTTGCATCAGCTATAAGAAGCAAGTTTTGCTTGTATAGCTTTTCAAGCTGCTGCAACTTTTGAAGGTCGGAAACCATTTTTTGCTCCTTTGGTTCGTTGCCGATTGCCTGGGCTGCTGCCTCTGCAAAAATCTTTCTAAAATCATTGATGCGTAAAAATGGAATGACTGAACCGCACAAGTGAGGGTGAAAGGCTTTAGACTGCCATAAACCGAAACAAAGCCAATAGTAACGCTTCATCTCTTCTTCGCTTTCACATGACATTACAAAACAGTTGGCGGTTGGTTGCTCCAGAGGCTTACCACTATTTAAGCCTTTACAGAGAATGAAAAATGAGTGCTGAGAAACTTCATTTTTGAGGCTGTACGTTTGAATTTTTGCTGACTCCATACACGTAGGGATTTAAAATTTTGCTCCGCTACGCTTCGCACACATTTTTAAAAGAAAACAGAAAAAAAACCGGAAAAAAAAAGAAAAAAGAAAGCCATTTGACAGGGCGGCAAGGGCAAAAAACCAAAAGGAAACGGAATAAATGATAGCCTTGTGCGTTGGCCTTGTGTTTATGCCGTAGTCTTTTGGTTTTTTATCAGCGTGGGCTTGTGCGTGCCGCCCTAACTTTGCTGCCTTTTTTATTTTTTAAAAGTGGGCTTCCAAAATATTTTTTGATAAAAAGTGATTTTTCCTCAAAACCGACATATTTATAATAAACAACTTTATAATTATGGTTTACAATTACAACAAACAATCAATCCTAACTCCATTGGAGAACGGACAACCTCACATTTTTGAGGAATTAAAAAGGACTATGCAAGACCAAATCAATGAAGGTCATCAAATCAAAATCACCAATCAGATTGAAGGATTTCCATTAGAGGATGAAGTATTACTCAGATCCATTCAGGAGGTAGATACCTGGTTTGAAGGATACGGATTTTAGTGGGTCGGCAATGGGGTAAACAAGTCGCAGAAAAAATAAAGCATACCGATTTCAACTGTGCGGTGGGTCAAGGGCAAATGCCATGACACGGAAAGCCAGTGCGGTTGATTTGCGAAACGCAGAGAAGGAATTGCTTTTGCCGTGCGGTGCTGAGGTGAGTGAAATGAACGTAGACGAAATGAAGTGAAGGATAGTGTAGTGAATGAAGAGAAACGGAATGAACGAAACGCCTGAACGAAATGGAGGCGAAGAGAATGAACTGACCGCAAGCACATGGCCATAAAACAAATCATGCTTTATTTATTCTGCACCGCTGAAAGGGTGGCGGGGTGTAGGGGTTCTTCGGGTGGGGTGCGTTGGCAAAAAGCACGGCTACACTTTTGATAAAAAGTGCTATGGTGTTGGCTACTTAACATAATGGCGACTTATGTGACAGCCACTGCGTTGGGATGCTTGCATAAGCGTGGGGTGGCTGTGCGAAGCGAACACATAAGACCGCATTATGTTTAAGTATGCTTCCGCCAATTTTTATACTGGCATAAGCGGAACGGTGGCGGTGGTTGGAGTGAAGCGTCTTTTTGTTGCTATGCTTGGGTTGGCTTGGCTCTTTGGCTGTGTAGCCCCGCTGAAAAGCGGGATAAACTCCGCGGAACAGGCAATGTGCCAAAAGCTTGGGGAGCATAGCCACAAAAAGTATGACAGTTAAAAAATGGCGGCAACACCATAGATGCAGTGGAAGGGCTGGCATTGTGGGTTAGCCACTGCATTAGCCGTGCTTGTGCGTTGGCTGGCTGGGGTCATTAATTAATTTGTCAGGAACGAACACCGCTTTCTTCTGCTTTAAGGATTAAAGCGGAAACTCAGCCGATGCAGATGTAACGAAATATACTGTCGCAGGTATTAAACTTTTATTCTTTGTATTCTTACCGCATTTAGTATTGCCAGCAAAGCAACACCAACATCTGCAATTACAGCTTCCCATAAAGTAGCAACACCACCTGCACCAAGGATCAATACAAATATTTTAACGGTCATGGCCATAATGATATTTTGCCAAACAATGCTCCGTGTTATCTTTCCAATTTTAATTGCAGAAACAATTTTATGCGGCTGGTCATTCTGAATTAATACATCAGCGGTTTCAATAGTGGCATCACTTCCTAAACCACCCATCGCAATTCCTGCATCGCTTAAAGCCACAACAAGTGCGTCATTCACACTGTCACCTAAACAAAATGTTTCATTTTTATACTTAGCAGATTTTACCATCACAGATTTTGAAGAATGAAATCCACTCTTTCTTCCGGCGGTAATACAGGAACAAATTCTACAGGACACGGAAACCGCTTATATACATCAATAATTAAATGGTGTATCCGGATTTGTTCCTCTTCATCTTCCAATCTTGCATAATCGTTAATCAACGGTAAACGGTCTAAAATAAACACTTTCTGATAACAAAATGTATTGCACATTTTTATCAGGCGATCGTCATATTTCAACCCCAAAAATTCATAATAAGCCATTGCATCCGGCAAGGCTCTGTCCAAAAAAGTAATTTTATTTATATCCAACTTTGATTCTTCTTCAATCTGAAGATTGAGAACTTGTAATTGAAATTGCTCTTTGTTTGCTCTTATTTCTTCAACTGTCCGCCCCTTTATTTTTTGAGTATCTATGTAATGTCTTGCCTGTTCAAGCGTAGTAGCATATCCCCGTGCAGCAAGTAATTCGATAACTGTCGTCTTTCCTGTACAAGGTCCTCCAGTGACTACATACCAGTTGGTTTTTATTTCCTTATGATTAACATTATTCATATTTATGAGCTTGGGAGTTTTTCAGGTTTCTTGCAACTACTTTTTGAAAGCAGGTACATCCCCCACCATCCAGCCGTTGCCTAAGGAAGAGATGTAATCATACCCGGAAAGTATCCGTATGGTTCATTCGTGAGGAGCGGAAAGATAAAATGTGCCAACTCAATAATTCCGATTGAAGCAAAAAATGTCCATGCGAGGTAATAGCCAAAATCATAGCCACGCTTCACAAGGTATGGTATCAGAAGCCATCCGCCAATCGGCAAAATCAATAGCGTAATCACCAAAAGCGCAGTTGAAAGCTTCCCTCAGTTAGTAATGTTTAAAACTAAAGAATGCCAATCGAGAGCCATTCTTGGTTTTTGTCCAAAGTGTAAGGAAATATTTTGTGCGGCACCTGACCGGACTGCTGTGAAAAAGAACTTAAACCATTCTTTTTGGCTAAGGATGAAGATGCCCTTTACCCCTGTAGTGCCACCTGTTGCCCATGCAAAGTACTTACCTTGAAAAAGACCTAAACCTTTCAAGTTATCTAAAAAGTTCTCTTCATCTTTTAGATGCAAAGACCTGTCCGTAACAATTTCATCCCACGATTGCATCAACTGCTTTTTGGTAAGAATTGGCAATTCATTCAATGGACTGTTTTCATGCCCCTGATGAAACTTTTTGTAAAATGGTGAATTGCTGTAAGCAAAGTCACGCAGCTTACGAAGCCCTTTTTCCTGATACTCTAATATTTTTTCCTTGCTCCATTTTTCGTGAGGGCGCAACTTCCGTCCCTGCCAAAATATTTTCAGCAATTGAAAAAAGCTAAGACGTCTGTATTTAGCCCCAGATGATTGTTTTGTGTTTGCCAAAGTGAGTTTATCTTAAAATTTCATTCGTTGAATCCTTACTGCATTTAATATTGCCAGCATAGCTACTCCCACATCGGCGAATACAGCTTCCCACATAGTTGCAAGACCACCTGCTCCAAGAATCAGCACAATTAATTTAACACCGAAAGCTAACCCGATATTTTGCCAGACAATTTTTGTGGTTGCTTTACCAATTTGTATGGCAGTAGCAATTTTGGATGGATGGTCAGTTTGTATAATCACATCTGCTGTCTCAATAGCAGCATCGCTGCCGAGGCCGCCCATTGCAATTCCCACATCGCTTAAAGCAAGTACGGGTGCATCATTAATACCATCGCCTACAAAAGCCACTACATTCATTTTATCATGTTTAAGGGCTTCTACTTTTTGTACTTTATTTTCAGGCAACAGGTCGCCGTAGGCTTTGTCAATACCCAAATACTTTGCTACTTTATTTACAACGGCCTGTTTATCGCCGCTAAGCATGGTTGTTTTTACATTCAGTTTGTGCAAGGCATCTACTGCTTGTTTACTATCCTCTTTTATTTCATCAGCTATGGTTAAGTAGCCAGCCAGTTTTCTGTCAATTGCCACTATTACAATCGTATCCACTATTGTTCTTAATCCATCATTCACCGGCACTTTCATCATATCCATCAACTTCACATTACCTGCCAGCACTTCCTTTCCATTCACTTCTCCTTTTAAACCGTGGCCGCTGATTTCTTCCAATGCGTCTACCTGAACACGACCAATACTATTTCCCGCATATTCAACAACAGCTTTTGCAACAGGATGGGTTGATTTAGCCTCCAGTGCTGCAGCAAGCGGCAACCATTCATCTTTGGGGATGTCATAACTCTCCACTTCCTGCACTTTAAAAACAGCTTTGGTAAGTGTTCCTGTTTTATCCATTACCACCTGGTTTATTTTTGTCATTAAATCAAGATAGTTGGAGCCTTTGAATAAAATACCACTCCTTGATGCTGCGCCAATACCTCCAAAATATCCTAATGGAATAGAAATTACCAATGCACAGGGGCAACTGATTACTAAGAATATTAAGGCCCTGTACAGCCAGGTATTGAATACGTAGTTATCTACAAATAACCAGGGGATAAGTGTGATGCCAATAGCAAGAAACACAACAATGGGGGTGTATATTCTTGCAAACTTGCGAATGAATTGTTCGGTTTTTGCCTTTCTTGTTGTAGCGTCTTGTACAAGGGTCAATATTCTTGCAAGCGAAGAATCATTAAATAGCTTTGTCACTTTTAACTCTACTACTTTTTCCTGGTTAATCATTCCTGCCAGTACTGTTTCCCCTTTGGTAAAAGTGGAAGGTTTACTTTCACCGGTTAATGCTGAAGTATTAAATGAACTACCCTCGCTTAACATTTCACCATCCAGGGGAACTCGTTCACCAACTTTTATCTGGATGGTTTCGCCAACTTTTACACTCTCAGGCGGAAGATTAACATAAATGCCATTTCTTAACACATCGGCGCTGTCTGGCCTTACATCCAGCAAGGCTTTAATACTTCTTTTGGCACGGTTAACAGCGGCATCCTGGAATAATTCTCCCACTGCATAGAAAAGCATTACTGCAACACCTTCTGGATACTCACCAATATAAAATGCTCCGATGGTGGCCACACTCATCAGGAAAAATTCCGTAAATACATCACCCTTAATAGCTGTTTTTATTCCTCTTACCACTACTGGTAAACCTACAGGCAGGTATGCTGCGATGTACCATGCAAGACGAACCCAACCTGAAAACCATGACGGTGTTGGCTTTATCCAATTATCCAAAGCAATACCCAGCATTAAAAGTGTAAAACTGGCTATTGCAGGCAACCAGGGTTTTATTCCCTGTCCTTCCTCTTCATCATGATTATGCCCGTCGTCATTACTAGGCATGGTCACCACTTTTGTTTCGTTTAATTTTCCATCCAGGTCGCAGCAGGCTTCCTGCTCTGCAATTTTTGTTTCATCATGTTTATGTGCCATAACGCTTTGTTTAATGTAAAAAAAATGTAACAATGCCTACTATAATTAATACCATTCCGGTAATTCGTTTTTCGTTGTGCTCAATAAATTGTGAGTTCATCATCTGCACTCCTTTAAATGCAAGCATTACAAGACTAATGATTCCAGTAATGCTGATTACTGCATACACCAAAGCCAGCAGCAAAATATCATCCCACCCGTAGGCGCCTGCGGCAAGAAAAAGACTTTCCACTTCCAAGCAGGGAGATAAAAACATGGTAGCTGCAAAAATCAACACCCATTTGGTTTTCGATTTTTTATATTGCTGTACATCCTTATTGGCTGCATGGTGATGATGTGGTAGGTTTACAGTAAAATAGATCAATCCGAATATTATCAATAGCACCGGTGCAATCACATGTACATATCCTTCGTATTGATGTGCCAGTTTTGAACCAATCATTCCCAAAGCAAAACCAATAATAACAGTGCCCAGCACATGTGCAGATGCTGTGATGGAAGCCACCAGCATCAATTCATACTTTTCCCATTTCTCCGACCGGGCAATTGCTACCAAGGGCAACCAGTGGTTAGGGATAAGGGCATGAGTAATGCCTAATAATATGGTGCCTGTTATTATACTATACATGTCACAATAACGTTATTATACAATTTAATTTTAAACAATTAATCAGCGTTGTCTTTTTCGTTATGCTTATTTATCATTTTCTTCTTCCATTCTATATACCAATGCTGGTGATGTAATGAAAGCAGAAAATACAATGCAATTGCCCCAACAATTGCGATAATGAACATGTTGAGACCTACTGCCACACCAACTGCTGCGGTACACCAAACAGTGGCTGCTGTTGTTAACCCATGCGATGTTCCGGCACTGCTGTTTCGATAGATAATACCAGCCCCAAGGAAACCAACACCGGTAACAATATTGGCTATCACTCGTGATGCAGCGGCTACATCAGTTACAAGATGTGCTGCTACTGCGGTAAACAAAGTAGCGCCAATACAAACGGCAGCATAGGTTCTTATTCCGGCATCACGGCCATGTTTTTCCCTGTCAAGACCGATAAAAGCACCAAGCAGAAATGAAACCAAAAGCTTGGCAACAATAATTAATTCAATTTGTATATCCATACCGGATGTATTATTACCTAATTATTGGTGGGTACGGAAACCCTGCCACTCAAGGTTTTCCATTTTTTAAAACGGGACAAACAAGGCAGGGCTCCGACCCAAGTAAAATCTATTCTTCCTCTTCCACATTGTTCATCTTCGACAATAAATCATAAGCTCCATTTACTACTACTTTGCTATTCCTGTCAAATCCTTCAGGCAAAATCACTTCGGTATAACCATTTTCCGAAACACCCGTCGTCACTTCAATTCTCTTGAACGGAATATGCTTTTCAGCAGTTTCATCCTTTTTTGCATCGGCAGGTTTCTTTTCTTCTTTTGTCTCATCTGCTGCAATGAAAATGTAAGATTTACCTGCTGATTGCACAATCGCTTTATCAGGCAGGGCGGTAGTGGTAGCAACACCTGTTTCTACAATTGCTTTCAGGTACATGCCTGGTAACAGATTTTTATCTTCCTGCAACAAATGTCCATGCACCCGAACAGTTCGCTCAGCACTGATTTCACGTCCTATTAAATACACTTCTGCAAAACGTTCCTTAGTTTCATAATTTAACACAAAACGGATTTTCTGCCCAATTTTCAATTTTGGAACATCCTTTTCAAAAATGGTAAGTTCTGCATGGAGGTGACGGGTATCTACAATTTCAAATAGCTCCTGGTTAGCGTTTACAAACTTGCCTATGTTCACCAATACCTTAGTAACATAGCCTGATATAGGAGCATAAATATTTGCCCTGCCGGAGATGTTTGCAGGATTGATTTTATCAGGATTAATATTGATGAGTTGCAGCTTTGATTTTAAGCCCTGCACCCTTGCCATGATACTATTGTAATCGCTGCCGGCTTTTTGCAGGGTCTTCTTTGCATTTACATTTTCTTTAGCCAATTCCTGCTGACGGTCCAATTCTTCTTTCAGGTAAACCAACTGGCTTTTATAGTCCAGGTAGTCTTGTTGCAACTGAATAAATTCAGGGTTTTCCAATACAGCTATTACTTCTCCTTTTGTAACAGGTTTCCCTTGCAACAATTCAGTACTCTTTAATGTACCACCATAAGGAGAGGAGACAGTTATCAATTGCTGTGGAGGTACATCCAGCACACCAGTTGCCCTGATAACACTGCTGAGGTTTTTTTCTTCTACAGCGCCATACTGTATGTTGACTGTTTTAAACTGGTCTTCCGACAGGTCCACCATATCTGCTTCTTCAGTTTTAGTTTCTTCTGCAGGGGCAGCTTCGGCACCTCCTTTGGAAGAGCAGGATGAAAGCCAAACAGTGGCAGCAGTGAGTATAACAAGTGAACTTAAAAATTTCTGTTTCATATTTTTTTATTTTAGCCCGTTCTTATTAATTGATGCCGCCGATAAATTCGATAGCAATGACGGTTTGATTGTATTGGTTTAAAAGTTTGGTGTATTCCTGTTTTACAATGACGGCATTATTGAGTGATTGCGTCAACTCATAGTAACCGATTTCACCGGCAGTAAAAGCTTTTTGTGCCTGGGTGATGATAAGATTGGCTTGCGGTAAAGCTGTATTGCGGTAATATTTTATTTGAACTCTTTGCTTTTGCAATTCGCCAAACAACCTCGCCAGTTCTGCCTGCAGGTTGTATTGATAATTCGTAAGTTCTGCCTCACGGCGCACCCGGTTTACTTCTGCCGCTTTTACTTTTTCTTTTTGTGCCCTGGCAAATATGGGAATGCTGATACCCAAATTAACGCCCTGGAAACGACGGCCTGCACCGTAATACTTATCAACTCCATTTACGGTTTGATACCCAACCAGCGACTGGTTGAAATAACCAACTGAGAAATCGGGTTTTAATCTTGACTGCTCAACGGCTTTCTCTCTGTTTGCAATATCAATCTGTTGTTTAATAAAAGCAAGTGTAGGGTTGGCAGTAATGGCAGCGGTATCAAAACTTATCTGTATCTGTTTTTCAACAAGTGAAGTGTCGGCAATGGCCGTAACTGAAGAATCTGCAGTAAAGACTTTCAGACGGTTTAATTCAATACGGTAATCTTCGTCTGCATTTCTTAATTGCGCCTTTATCTCATTCACCTTGCTTTCAGCATTATAATTTTCCAATGCATTTGTTTCACCCGTTTTGTACCGTAATGCCGATGCCCTTAATACATTTTCGTAAATAGCCAGCAGTTCTTTCAGCAACCTTATTTCCTCAATCCAAAAACTTAACTGGTAGTACGATGTTTTTGTATTTGCCGCCAGTTCAGTTTGATAAATTTTCAATTGCAGTTCACTGCTTTTGATATTTGACTCAGATAGCCTTATAAGGCTTTTGAAGTAGGCAGGATTCGGTATGCCTTGATTAATGTTGAAATTATTATCATAAGCAATACGGCTGTTATACTGACCAAATGTGAGACCCACATTTGTTTTGCCGTAATCCTTTACCGTTTTTTTCAATTGTTGCTGGTAACTTATATCCAGCGTTCCTACTTTTACCAAAGGATTATTCTTCATAGCTGATGTAACAGCATCATTAAGATTTATGACTGTCTTTGGTTGCTGAGCATTTGCAGCAAATGAGGAGGCAGTAAACAGAATTAGTAATGAGGCCAAGCCTTTAGTTGCAGACACCTTTTTAGTTTTCGGCTTAATTTTCTCAAACCAAGTATATAATACGGGTAGTACAACCAAAGTAAGAAAAGTGGCCGTAATCAATCCGCCTATTACAACCGTTGCTAACGGTTTTTGAACTTCTGCCCCGGAACCTGTAGATAATGCCATTGGTAAGAATCCCAAAGATGCAACCATTGCGGTCATTAACACCGGTCGCAACCTTACAGAAGTTCCTTTTAAAATAATTGCATTTATATCTGTCATGCCTTCTTTTTTTAGCCGGTTAAATTCACTGATTAACACAATACCATTTAATACAGCTACACCAAACAAAGCGATAAAACCAACGCCTGCCGAAATGCTGAATGGCATACCCCGGAACCATAAGGCAAATACACCACCAATAGCACTCATGGGGATAGCTGTAAAAATGAGTAGTGAATATTTGATAGAGCCAAACGTAAAGAAAAGAAGCAGCAGGATTAATGCTAATGCAACTGGGACTGCAACAGATAATCTTTTGTTAGCTTCCTCAAGGTTTTTAAATTGCCCGCCATAAGTAATAAAATAACCAGGGGGCATTTTTACCTGCTTCTCAATTTTTTCCTGCATTTCTTTTACAACTGATGAAATATCCCTTCCTCTTGTATTAAAACCTACAATGATTCTGCGTTTTGCATCTTCCCTTTGTATCTGGTTGGGGCCCAACTGCAAATTGACATCAGCTACCTGCTCCAATGGAATCTGGTTACCATCAGGCGCCGCAACAAATAAACCCTTTACATCATCAATACTCTGGCGGCCTGTTTTTTCTAACCGCACCACCATGTCAAACCTTTTTTCACCTTCATAAACAATACCTGCGGCTTCCCCGGCAAAAGCAGCACTGATGGTACGGTTCACATCTTCTACATTTAAACCAAACTGTGCAATCTTATCCCGGTTTAGTTTAACCACAATCTGTGGAAGGCCGGTTACCTGTTCTACATATAAATCTTCTGCTCCTTTTACCGTAGGTACAATAACACCGATTTTTTTTGCCAGGTCTGCCAGTACATCCAGGTCTTCCCCAAATATTTTAATACCCACATCCTGGCGGACACCTGAAATCAATTCATTAAAACGAAGCTGTATTGGCTGCGATAGCCCATAGGAAACACCGGGAATTTTCTCCAGTTCTTTTTGCATCATTTCTGCCAGTTCTTCCCGGTTATGTGCACTGGTCCATTCTTTTTTATCTTTTAAAAGGATGGTAATATCACATGCTTCTATGGGCATAGGGTCGGTCGGTATCTCAGAGGCACCAATCTTTCCAATTACTTCTTTTACTTCGGGAAATTTTTTCATTAATAAGTCCGAAGCTTGCGTTATTTTATCAATTGTCTGGCTTAATGAACTACCTGTCAATAACCTTGTTTCTACCGCAAAATCGCCTTCTTCCAATGTGGGAATAAATTCACCACCCAAGGTTTTAAAAATAATCAGGCTGATTATAAATACACCAACAGCAATACTTACTACCAGCAATTTCATTTTAAGTGCGCCACGTATTAGTGGTGTATATAGCCGTTGAAAAAACTTCATCATTTTATCAGAAAGGTTTTCCTTGTGGCTTATTTTCTTACTTAGTACAAGGGCACTCATCATGGGCACATAGGTAAGTGAAAGTAGGAATGCACCCAGGATAGCAAATGAAACTGTTTGTGCCATCGGGCCAAACATTTTTCCTTCAATGCCAACCAAGGCAAGGATGGGCAGGTAAACAATTAATATAATGATTTGACCAAAAGCAGCGGAGTTCATCATTTTACCTGCTGATTTATATACTTCGTCATCCAATTGGTCTTGTGTCATTCTTCCGGGCTTTCGATGGCCTAACTGATGCATGGTTGCTTCCACGATAATCACGGCGCCATCCACAATCAAACCAAAGTCAATAGCGCCTAAGCTCATAAGGTTACCAGACACACCAAACATGTTCATCAACGCAATAGCAAAAAGCATGGCAAGCGGAATTACCGAAGCCACTATCAACCCGGAACGAATATTGCCAAGGAAAACAACCAATACAAAAATCACAATCAAGGCCCCTTCAATAAGGTTGGTTTTTACGGTTCCGATTGCCCTGCTAACTAAAGCACTTCTGTCAAGGAATGGTTCAATGACTACACCTTCCGGCAAGCTTTTCTGAATCTGGATTATTTTATCTTTTACACTATTAATTACAATACTGGAATTTGCTCCTTTGAGCATTAAAACAATGCCACCAACTACTTCGCCTTCTGCATTACGGGTTAATGCCCCGTATTGCGTGGCATGGCCCAACTGTACCGTTGCAATATCTCTGACCAGTACAGGCGAACCTCCGGAAGTTCTTGTAACTACAATTTTTTCAATGTCGGTAATGGTTTTAATAAACCCTTCGCTGCGGATAAAGTAGGCATTGGGCTTTTTGTCAATATAGGCTCCACCTGTATTCTGATTATTTTTTTCAAGGGCATTGAATACATCTGCTATGGATAGATTATAGCTTCGAAGCTTATCTGTATTCAATGCAATTTCATATTGCTTTAAAAGACCGCCGAAGCTGCTTACATCAGCAATGCCGGGTGTGCCAAGCAACTGACGACGGACGATCCAGTCCTGTATCGTCCTAAGCGACATGGCATCGTATTTATTTTCATATCCTTTTTTTGCATGTAAAACATATTGATAAATTTCACCTAATCCCGTAGATATAGGAGCCATTTCCGGGTTACCGATATTATTCGGTATCTGGTTACGGGCTTCTATCAGCCGTTCACCTACTTGCTGACGGGCCCAATAAATATTTGCATCATCATGAAATACTACGGTAACTACAGATAATCCAAACCTTGATATGGAACGGATTTCCTGCACCTCCGGAATGGTGGCCATTGTTTGTTCCACCGGAAAAGAAATTAACTGTTCTACTTCCTGTGCTGCCAATGACGGGCTTAGCGTAATTACCTGTACCTGGTTATTGGTAATATCGGGTACAGCATCAATCGGCAATTTTTTTGCCGAGTAAACACCCCATATTATTAAAGCCAGTGTAAAAAGGCCAATGACCAATTTATTTTTTATGGAGAATTGAATGATTTTATTGAGCATGTCTTGATTCTGTTTAATTATGTATGATACCTGAAGAAATGAATAGCTCTTGCCACCATTGCCGCAATAAGAATGGCACAGCCAATTACAATGAGAATAACTTTAATTATTCGTATTGCTAAAGGCTGTTTTCTTTTCTTGCTCTTAGTAGCTTTTTTGATTGTGGCCATAGCCAGCAAAGGGAAATGAATGATACAATAGCTGAATAAGCCAATAAATGACTTACAGCAAATTCAATGAAGATGTGAGATTATGAAAACTTGGGAGGCTGCCAGATGCTGTTATGAGCTTCTGTGCTGAACGATACGTTATAGAGGGGATAGTTTTCCTGTTGAAATTCTATTTTGGTTACCTGCGCCTTAGAGAAAGGAGAGTAAAATGCTGAAGCTGCACAACAGGAACATGAGCAGAATGGAGAACAGGCTTCTGAATTATGTTTATGCTGCTGGTGGTTGTCAGTAGCTGTTATCTTCAGCTCAGGTGTTACATTACACTCCACACTGTCTCCGCACGGCAGGCATGACAGGTAGAGCAAAAAGCAACTGAGTATTAAGAAAAATGGCTTCACTAGCGCAAATATAGAAGGATTGTTTTAGAAGTGAAAGGCCGCTGCAAAGTTGCCACGAGGTTGCAAATAGCTGGCAGACAGTGATATTGTTTTAGAAATACGTTGAAACTCCAAAACTAAAGCCACCTGTTTTGGTTGGCGGGTTGCCCAATAAATCCTGCTGGCTCAAATAGCGATAATTCAACCGCAAAACAGTTTGTGCAGTTGGGCGAAAGCTGATGGCAGGCATTACACTCCAGAGGTCTTCCGCTATATTACCGCCGGTGCTGGTAAATGTTCCTTTGTTCCAGTCCACATACTCGAGGCGGCAGGCAAGATTTAGTGTGGCATTTGGCCAGCCCAGCATTCTTTTCTTAATCAAGGGATGTACAATATCCAAAAAACCGCCTTGTTGTTTGTTACCATACTGCTGTGTATAAGTTGATGGCACATCAACTCTAATCCATGCCCATTCAGCGGTAATAAAGGTTTTCAGGTTAGTTAGAGTAGTATTAAAATCAACTGCAAAAACATCTACCCTTCGCTTATCATCTAATTGTAAGCCATCATCCTGAAATTTATTATACACCCCACCCATGTAGGATAAGCCCAATTCGCCAATCTTATTATTACGAACTGCCACCTTTGTTGTCAGCAAGGGTAAACCGCTGTTTATTTCTTCAAATCGTTCTTTATTATTTTTTGCGGCTGGTAAAAATGTTTTGTTTTCGGCATTGTCAGTAATAGTATTATCAAAATTTCCGGACAGGTAGGCTTCGTAGCCAAACATCCAGTCTTTATCGTAGTGTTTACCATATATACCAAATCCTGCATTACTCCAGGTGGCAGGCAACATTTGTGTGGCTGAAATTGGCCGGTCGGTAAATTCCCCATACAAACGGATAAAGGCTTTTTGATTTTGCTCTCCTACTGGAGTTTGCCGCATTAGATATTGCCGATGGCAAAGGATCAACGCAGCCGAGGGCTTCACACCGTTGGATATAGATTTTACATCACTAGGCTTGGACTTACAAGTGGAGTATCTGATGAGATTAGTGGTGCTGCTGATTTTTGAAAATCACCATGAATTTCGTCCATATTCGACCAGCTGAAATAAATGCCACCAACAGTCCAAAATATGAATTGAATACCCAAAAGCACCCCTAGCCAACGGTGTGCTTTTCGTATATAGTATTGTTTGCTTTTACTCATTTGCTTATTGACTTATTGAGAAGGGGAGTTCTACTTTTTTCTTTTCCCATGCAATACTGATTTTGCCTATTTTTTGATTAGGCATTTCAATTGTGTATTGTAATCTTTCTGTGTGAGGTACGCTCAGTGGTTTTACTTTTAATCGTATGATATCCTCCTTCTCATCATAAGCAGAAGCAAGATGTTGCTGCCAATTTTTATTAATGATGAGTATCCATTCTTTTTCTCCTGGTATTGTAAAAAAGGCATATTTACCGGCAGCTATTTTTTTTCCATTGACGATAAAGGCTTTGGGCATTTCAAGTAGTGTTGCATCATGGGCGCCTGTTACCCATACCTCATCAAATGGAACGAGGCCTCCCCAAATGATTCTTTTACGAACTCCGGGTGAGTGATATTTTATCTTGATGCTATCCTTATCAATGATGTAAAATGCCATTGACTTGATACTCTTTTTGGTTGTATCCTTAATTAGACTAGGATTATAGCAAACTTCCTCTGCTTTTTGTGCGAAAGTGACTTGGTAAAGAGAGACAACCAAAAATCCGATAAGTAAAAGTTTAAATCTTGATTTCATTGTGATGTATTATCGATTAATTAAATTAATGTTGATGTCCTGCCATAGGATCTGCACCTTTTTTGAATATGTATTCGCTGTTTAAGAGATATGCGCCGGATAGTACGACGATATCTCCTTCCTTAAGTCCAGACTTTATTTCAATCAGATCATTGCTCTCTAAACCCGTCTGTACCATAATATTTTTAAAAGTATTCTTTTTGGTCTGTATCCAAACAGTTGCACCCTTACTATCTCTGATGACTGCATCAATTGGCAGCGTTAATGTTTGTCTTTTTGGGCTTTTCAGAAGTACGTAAGCCGGCATACCTGGTTTCAACCTTTTTCCAGAATTAGGTATGGTTATTCTGATTAAGTTGATTCTTGTATCGGGGTTGATTTCTGGGTTTACAAACTCAATGCGGCCCATAATTTCTGTGTTATCCAAATCGGGGATTTGAACAGTTGCGGCACTATTGCTATTCACTTGAGCCATCTGAGAAGTATATACTTGTGCTTCTACCCATAAAGTAGAAAGATCAGCTAGTGTAACAATAAGCCCTCCTTCCATGACATAATCACCTTCTTTCACTGCTAGTTCAGTTATGTATCCATTTGCTTTACTATAAAAGGTAGTTACTTGGGAGGCTTTCTTGGTTGTGGCTAACTCTTTAATACTCTCTTCTGACATACCCCAAAGTATTAATTTGTTTTTAGCACTCTGAATTAGTTGATCAAAATCGATAGAAGCATTTGAAGAGAACTTTCGCTTTTTATCCAGTGCTAAGAGATACTCTTGTTTTGCATTATTCAACTCTTCACTATATATATCAAATAGAGGCGCTTCTTTTTGTACATAGTCGCCCAGGTTTTTGTGGTACAATTTCTCAATTCTACCCATTATCCTTGCGCTAATAGAGGTGGTTTTACTTTGATCGAAATTTATAGTGCCCGTTAGAATCAGCCGATCTCCGATTGTGCCTGATTGAATAGCTGCTGTTTGGATATTTCCTAATTGAATTTGTTGATCACTTAGTTGGATTTCATCATTTTTTTCGCCCTTCTTTTTCTTGACAGGCGTTAAGTCCATCTTGCAAATGGGGCATTTCCCGGGTTGATATTCTACAACCTGAGGATCCATGGAGCAAGTATAATAAGTGTCTGAATTTTTAGGTGTATCCTTTTTAGTAGTACAGGATAGTAGTAAAATCAGACTTAATATGAATGAGGTTATATATCGCATACTATTGTTTTATTTTGATAAAGCTCTCACTATCCATTAGATACTGCGCATTCATAGCAACTGAGTCTTTTTCAGTAATGCCTTGTATAATCTGTATGTGTTTTTCATGCGTTATGCCAGTAGTGATTTTTGTCGCTTTAAAGCCATCATCTGTCTTTTGGAATACAACCTTATCTATCCCAAGTGAAAGCACAGCTTCTTTAGGTAGCCAGAATGCTTTTTTTGAATTCCCGAATATGGCAGCTTTTACCTGACTTCCAATGGGTATGTTTAGATTGCTATTATCAAAATAGACTCTTACTGTAAGTGTCTTACTGTTCTTTTGATAAAAGGGTTCAATAAAATCGATTGTAGCTCTAAAATCCTTCTGGGGTGCTGTTTCTGGTACAATTCTCACCTTGTTACCTATCTGTATCAGCGATTGATTATCACCGTAAATATTCAGCAATGCCCAAGCTTTATTAGGATTGTAGACTGTAAGAATTGATTGTCCTTTTTGTAGATACATTCCCTCTTTTAAAGAAAGTTCTTCTGTTAGTAAAGCAATATCTTTCATGCCGTCTACTCTTGGGTTCATTTGAGCCCCATTATTAGCTTCATGAATATGACCGCTATAATTACTATAAACAGTAATGGTAAGTATTGGCTTTCCTGTTTGTATGATTGTTTGTAGTTGTGTATTTTCCATGCCAAGAAGCAAGAGTTTTTCCTTAGCAGCTTCTATAAACCCTGTGTTATCGGGATCATTCTTAAGTAAGAAGAGCAAATTTTGTTGGGCTGTCAGTAATTCTGGACTATAGATATCTGCAATTTTCTGCCCTTTGCTTATTTTCTGGTACCTGTATCGAACATAGAGTTTTTCAATCCTACCTGATACTCTTGCTGATATATTACCCACCTGCCTGGTATCGTACATAATATTGCCCAATGCTTCAATCTCAATTTGTTCGCCCCTTTTTTCAATAGTTGTTACCGGGATAGATGAAATAACTAACTCATTTGTAGGCTTAAGTAAAGAGCCTAACGCTATTTCCTCTAGATTTTCAGTATTCATTTCATTTTTCACTAAGTCCATTCCACACTTTGGACATTTCCCTGGTTTGTCGCTAAATACGGAGTCCTCCGGCATGGGACAGGTATATGCTTCTGGATTGTGTTGGTGACTATCCGCCTCCATAAGCATAAGTTGCATGCCGCATTTAGGACATTTTCCCGGTTTATCGCTAAATACGGAGTCCTCCGGCATAGGACAGGTATACGTTTCCTTTTTTGTTGTTAGCTGATGTGCAGCTTGTGAATCTTTATTATCAGTGCAGGAAATTAGTATTGCAATGATTGTAAGTATATTGACTAAGTATATTTTCTTCATTGTAGCTCTTATTAACTCAATTGATATTGTAGCATCATGCCATCGTCTTCGTGTTCTAGATTGTGACAATGAAATACAAATCTTCCTGTATTTTTTTCAAATGGGACCAATATTTTCACAATTTCGCCTGGCATAACAAGGACAGTATCTTTCCATCCATTTTCTGAAGCAATTTTGCTTCCCCTTCCGCCAGTTCTGTCGAGGACTTGGAAGAATACTCCATGAAGGTGCATAGGATGTGGTTCATCGCCTTTACTATTGTCGAAAATCCATACTTCATTGGTGTTGGCTATAATATTTTCATCAATACGATTACTGTCAAATAATTTACCGTTTATGCGGTGGCGCATTTGCATTCCATTGTTCATAGGATATCCATGATGTTCCATTGCATTTGAGATATCAAATGTTCTTATTTTAACAGCTGAAGAAGCGGATATGATATTGAGGTTTGAAAGATTTGATGGAACGATGAAAGAATCTGTAGCAGCTGAAGTGACCTTGAATTTTAGTATCCTAAAATATTGTTTGCCCTGTGCATTACCACCATGAGCGAACTCTTTACTTACTAAAAATATTTCGGTACCAATCGCTGCCCCACTGAAGTTTATCAGTACATCTAGTCTTTCGCCTGGCGCTATTAAAATTTCTTTTAGAGTAATTGGATTTTTTAATAAGCCTCCGTCGTTTCCAATGAGTATCATATCTGCATTATTACTGAATGAAAGATTATACATTCTTGCATTGGAACCGTTGAGAATACGTAAGCGATAATAGCGAGTTGCAACTTCAGTATAGGGCGAGTAAACGCCATTGACTATAATTGATTCACCCATATAGCCAGCCATTACTTCTTCCATAGATGGGTTATAAGTAATACTGTTATTAATTATTCTTTTATCCTGTATTATTAAGGGTATTTCGTATTGACCTGATGGAAGATTTAATGATGCTTCTTCATTGTCGTTTATAATAAATAAGCCAGCCAACCCTTGAAATACCTGTTTGCCTGTTTTTTCGTGTGGGTGTGGATGATACCAGCATAAGCCCGCTCTTTGGTTAACAGTATACTGATAGCGAAATAGTCCACCAGCATTTGCTAGCTGCTCGGGATGGCCATCCATCAGAGCTGGTATTTTTAAGCCATGCCAGTGAATATTTGTTTGTTCAGATAAATTGTTTTGTAAAAGAATGTTTACTGTATTGCCGTTATTTACTCTGAATGTTGGACCGAGTAGGCTGTTGGGTTGATAGCCTAAAACAGGAATGGTTTTCCCCTTAAGATTTGTAGTTGTTGACTGCGCCGTAAGTGTATGAATCGCCCCTGCCTGAGCTGGAAATGAAAGTAATGTTGAAAAATTGCCTTCTGATACCATTACAGGCTTTGTAATTAGCCCGATATGGCTGTCTTTTCTACAACCTATGCAACTTAATATAAAACTAGTTATTGAGCCATTTACTACTAGCGCTCCAACACTAAGCCCTGATAATTTAATAAAGTTTTTTCTGTGCATAAATGGTTATTTTTTTTCAATAATTCTCTCAATGGTTACTTGAATTTTCAGGGCTTGGTTTAAAAGTTCTAAATATTCTAGTTGCTTCATGTTGAGTGTTTCCCATGCATCATAAAGCATAAATAATTCTTCAGTATTTTGCTCATAGCCAAGTTGCATGGTTTGATAATTTTTTTTCAATGCTGGTATGATATTTTCTTCATACAGTTTAATCTGTTTCTTTTTCAGTTGTAATTCATTCCTCATGCCATAAGCCATACCGCTATATTCATTTACCATCATTTCCTTTTTCGATTGAATGGCTTGCGCTTTCCATTTCAGACTCTCCATATTCGCCTTATTCATCTTTGAAGACCATTTGGCCATAGGAATTCTTACCATACCCATGATTGTATACTGTAAGGGTTGGCCACCAAATCCAATCATATTATCATATCGAATACCAAATTGTGGCTTAAGTGCTGCTAGTTCCGTTTCTTGCTTAAGCTTTGTAAGTTGTATCTCTTTATCCAAAGATTTTAAGTCGCTTCTGTTTGTGTACAGTAGAGAGCTGTCGAAAGTAGTGTTAGCGTAATCATTTAATTGATAATTGTCTTCAATATCAAAGTGCAACATTGCATTTCTGCCCATTAGTGTATTTAAGCGTATTTGTTTGTCATGAATATCATTCTCAAACATGTATTGCATGTTTTTGACTTCACCTAATGCCGCCTGTGCTTTATAATAAGCGCTGATTTTCTCTAACCCATTTTTATACCTCAATGAAGCATTCTGTATCATGAAATCCAGAATTTTTTCATTTTCAGACAATATGATCAGCTTCTTTTTTAGGATTATCCATTCATAGTAAAGCAGTTTAGCATCATGAATTAATTCATTCAAGCCAGCATTCTTTTTTTCTTTTTCTACTGAAGACATGGCTTTCATGTAGCGTTCATCTGCGTCAAGCTTTTTCCGATTGGGAAACATCTGTTCTCCTGAAAACATTACTGAACCCATACCTGGTATATCACCTTCTCGATGCCATAGCCGCACATCATATGGTGTCATAAACTGACCAAAACCAATTTGCGGGGCCATCCAACTTCTGGCGCCTTCTGCTGCTTCATCCATTGCACGTATTTCATTGTCATACATTTTAATAACCGGATGTGAATGCCTGATACTATCTATTATGGAATGAATAGATAGCTTTTGTGCACTTGCGCCAAGTGATAAAGCAAGCACAAGACTTGTGAAGAGTAATTTATTCTTTGACATCTATTATTTCGATTTTACCGCTGCGTTTCAATTCTCTTTCTTTTATCATTTCAAAAATCACAGGGGTGATGAGTAATACATATATCGTAGAAGATATTGTTCCACCAATCAGTGGAATGGTAATAGGACGCATAATATCACTTCCTACACCGGTTGCCCAGAGAATAGGGATTAAACCGAATAGGCCAACAGAAACTGTCATCAGTTTAGGCCTCAGTCTCTTTGCTGATCCTTCAATAACATAGTCTCTGATAATAGCTGGCGTAAGTGTAGTCTTACTATTGCCATGCTTAGCAACCATGTTTTGCATGGCTTCATTCAGATAAATAGTCATTAGCATGGCTGTTTCAATTGCCATACCAAATAGGGCAATAAAACCTACAGCTACTGCAACTGATAAGTTGATGCCGTAAAAGTAGACCATAAAAATTCCGCCAATGAGCGCAAACGGCACCGTTATCATTGTTATGAGTGCCTCTTTAAAGGAGTGGTAGGTGAAGTATAATACCAAGAAAATGATGATAACGACTATTGGGAGAATCATCTTCAGTGTTCTATTAGCTCGAATCTGATTTTCCCATTGACCACTCCACTCCAGAAAATAACCTTTGGGTAATTTGGTTATCATCTGATTGAGTTTTTGTTGCGCTTCTTGTACGGTACTGCCTAAGTCTCTTTCGCGTACATTGAATAAAACTGTACCTCTGAGCATGGCATTTTCTGAATTAATCATAGGAGGGCCATCGCTCAGCTGAATATCTGCCACTGCTTCTAAAGGAATAGGGCCAAAATTCATCGTTTGTACTTGTAAACGTTTAAGCGCTTCCAGGTTGTTTCGGAAATCTTGCCCATATCTCGCGTTAACCGAAAAACGCTGACGCCCTTCAATAGTAGTTGTGAGTTTCATTCCTCCTAATGCACTTTCAATAACTGTATTTACGTCATCAACACTTAATCCGTAGCGACCAATTTCTTCCCTTTTCACAGCTATATCTATATACTTCCCACCAGTAATTGGTTCTACATACAAGTCCTTTATGCCTTCAATTCCTTCAAGTTGTTTTTTTATGGTTCTGGCAAAAGCATAAATGCTGTCTAGATTTTGACCATATACTTTGACACCAACATCCGTACGAATACCGGTTGACAGCATATTGATTCTATTGATAATTGGCTGAGTCCAGCCATTGGTAACGCCTGGAATCTGCATTTTTGAGTTCAACTCATTAATGATGGCGTCTTTTGTCATGCCTTCCCGCCATTGAGCTTTCGGCTTTAGCAGTATGATGGTTTCAATCATACTGATGGGAGAGTTATCTGTAGCTGTATTGGCTCTACCAGCTTTTCCTAAAACATGCTCAACTTCAGGAACACTTCTAATCAATTTATCTTGAACTTGTAATAGTCTCTTTGCCTCCGCATTGGAAACATCAGGCAGTGTAACCGGCATAAACAGCAATGAGCCTTCGTCGAGGGGAGGCATAAATTCTGAGCCTAGGCGAGTCATCATAACAACACCTGTTACCAATGCAATGATATTGATAGTAATTGTGGTCTTACGCCATTTTAAACACCATTTCAGGATGGGTGTATATATTTTTTCTAGGGTTCTTGTGATTGGGTTAGCATTTTCTGGCTTTAGCCTTCCTTTTAAGAAAAGCGCAATCAACACAGGAGTGAGTGTTATGGCAAGGAATGCATCAATAAGTAAGATGAATGTTTTGGTCCATGCCAGGGGATGAAAAAGCTTGCCCTCCATTCCCGTCAATAAAAAGACAGGCAGGAATGATGCGATAACGATGATGGTTGAATAAAATACACCAGGGCCTACCTGCTTAGATGACTTTTCAATGATGCTATCCCTTTCAGCGGGTGTCAGCGGGTCTTTATTTTTTTTGAGCCAGTTAAGCATAATTAGTCTTTATCAGGTGATTGAATCTTATCTATCTGTGCTTCACTGATATGCCGGTAGGCGTTTTCTACCATCACAATACCATCATCAACTACTACGCCTATTGCCAAAGCGATACCGGTTAGGGACATGATATTTGATGAGATACCAAATAGTTCAAGAAAAATAAAGCCTGCTGCAACAGATATTGGGAGCTGTATTAAGATAATTAATGCACTACGCCAGTGAAATAAGAAAATGAGCACAATTAAGGAAACGGCAATCATTTCCTCGATTAATGTACCTTTTACAGAATCAATGGCTTCCTGGATAAGTGTACTTCTGTCATACGAAGTTTTAAAAGTTACGCCATCAGGTAAGCCCTTTTCAACTTCTTTCATTTTAGCTTTAACTGATTCAATAACTTTATTGGCATTTTCATTGTAGCGCATTACAACAATACCGCCAACTACTTCACCCTTGCCATCCATATCAAAAATACCAAGGCGCAAATCGCCACCCATTTGTACCGAGCCGATATCTTTTACGCGTACAGGAATACCGTTGTAATTATTTAGTGCAATATTCTCTACATCTTCTTTACTCTTGATATAACCTAAGCCGCGTATGATATATGCCATGTCGGCCATTTCAAACTTTCTGCCCCCCACATCATTGTTGTTCGCTCTTACTTTATTCATCACATCCATGAGGGAGATGTTATAATACTGGAGTTTTACAGGATCTATAACCAACTGGTACTGTTTTTCAAATCCACCAAATGAGGCTACTTCGGCTACTCCCGGAACAGTTTGTAGCGCGAATTTGATATACCAATCTTGTAAGGCTCTTTGTTCACCCAAGTCTAATTTTGGTGCATCAAGATGGTACCAGTAAATATGACCAACGCCAGTGCCATCAGGTCCAAGCGCGGGTGTAACACCTTGTGGCAGTAGGCGCTGAGCAAAATTTAAGCGTTCCAAAACCCTGGTTCTTGCCCAATAGATGTCTACATTGTCTTCGAAAATCACATACACAAAACTCATTCCGAACATTGAAGAGCCTCGTATATTTTTAATCTTTGGGATGCCTTGTAAATTACTTACTAAGGGATAGGTTACTTGGTCTTCGATTACTTGCGGACTTCTCCCCATCCATTCTGTAAATACAATTACTTGATTCTCGCTTACATCAGGAATGGCGTCTATGGGATTTTGCTGAACAGAGTATAGCCCATACGCAAACAGGCCTGCCGCCAGAAGCAGTACAATAAGCCTGTTGCGTAAGGCCAGTTCAATCAATTTTTGAACCATGATTATTGTTTGGTCTTTATTGAATTACTTCCTGTACTTGGCCACAGGTAAACATTGCTGCACCGAAATATGGGTTTTTGATCTCCTTTACTTCGCTTAACCACATAGCACCTTGGTTATCTCTTGCCATTGGGCAATGATCATGATAGAGTGGTCTGCCAGCACCAAAATTTTTTACTAAATCGTACATCACTTCACTGAGCTGGATAAAATGACTTCTTTGGTGTTCAATATTGTCGCCATTTTTGCCAATATGCTCGGCATGCTCATTCAAATCGGCTTCATATTGGTCGAAAACCTTTTTTTGCTCTGCAGTTAACAGTGATTGATCGAGAGATGCTACACTTGACGCTAGCTTTTTTGCAGCAGTGGCCGCATCAGTCGCCTTGTCTGCTGCTAATGCATCTTTCATTTGAAGGTAGTTGTCAACCATTTGCTTGATTGTCTCTGCAGCTTTTGCATCCACATTTTTGAATACAACATTTATGGATTTGATTTCTGTAGTTTGATCAGTGCTGGCATGCTTAACTGAGTCGGAATTTGGTGTACTCGTATGCTGACCTTCATGGCTCGCTTCTTGAGCGTTATTGCATGATGCAAAAATGACTACTGCAATAAGAAGAATAAATCTTGACAGTTTCATAATTTAGAACTTAAGTAGATTAATTGATTGGTGCTGAGGGTTTTCTTTCATATAAGCAGCATCCTGGTAACTTTTTATAGACTTTATCGTCTGCGGAAAACAATTCTGTATCGTGTCCAACTGATGCAATTTTCTTCTGTATGGCCTCTTTATTAGTTGTAGATTCTTTATATGTTACGGTCATCATTTTAGTATCAACATCCCAAACAGCACTGCTGACACCATCCAGCTTTGCAGCTGTTTCAACGCGTTTTTTACACATACCGCAGTTACCATAAACCTTAAATGATTCGGTTTTGTCCTGTCCGATTACTGAGATTGAAAAAGTGGTACATACTGCTATGAGCAGTAATTTGATTGTTTTCATTTTATTGATTTTAGAAGTTGAGAAAATGCTTAGAGAAGAGTGCACAAGTGCCAATAGCCCGACAGGTAATGTCTGGTTATTAGAAACAGAGCGTTCTATTAAATCAGGAAAGTGCGCTTTTGAATATAGATGGCTGTTTTGCCCGTTCGAGGAGGCGCATTACTAACCGGGTATTCCTCTATTAGCGGTTGAGAGGCTATGTTGACTAAGGGAATTGCTGTATTTGTACAGTCCTGAATAACTAAGTTGAACAGAAAGACTATTGAAGTGACGTTTTTTTGGTCTTTATCGTTCTTGATAAACTTTTGTTCGTCCTTGCAGCAGCCATTACTTTTCTCATTGTCCTTCTTCATGCCGCATTTGCTGCAGGTTGCATCATCGTCATGCATCAAGCTGCTGTTTGCCAGTTTGCCCATACAATAATGCATATGTACCGTAGCACCTGTAGAGGTGGCAAGGTAAAAAAAGGCTAATATGGCTACCAGAATCTTTTTCATGACTACCAAAGCAAAAATAGGCTTATTTTTTCAGAGTGTGTTAGCGTGGAAATTGGTAAATGGTAAAAGTGTTGGTTATCAACTTGGTATGCTCATTATCATTACTCCGCTCATCAAAATCATCAGCCCATCTTCTATGATGGTGATTGTACTCATAGGCAAGTTAAAAACATCTCCAAGGCAGGCACATTGGATTTTTCTTTTGTTAAGTACAGTTTGTAAAACGCCAATAATGCTTAGGCTCATGACAATTAATGTAACTGCATTGGTGATGAAAGGTTGGAAACCACTGATAAAGCAGATGCCTAGTATTAGTTCAATAAAAGCATATACATAAGCCCAATTATTCCATTTTTTCGCTAGTACATCATACATACTATAGCTTTCAGCAAATCCTTTTAGATTTAAAATTTTAAAAAATGAGAAAATCAGAAAAAAGCCACCCATGAAATTGTTCATGAGTCGCATTGAGGAGAAAACTGGATTGTTCCATTCAATAATCAATGTTATGCCTAATAAATAAGCAAAGATCAGTAAAACAGGTTTGTAGGTTGATGACCAGCTTTTGGTCCGCTCAACTGATTCAATGTGGTGTAGGGCACTGATGGTATACTTGTTATCTAAGGAATTTTGTAATTGGTGTAGCGGGATGTGCTTTTCCATTGTGATGATTGCTGTTTGGTTTTCCCTTGAAACGATGACCTCGGTAAGATCTGGTATAAGAAGCAGGCTACTCCGCACTTTTGCTTCACAAGAAGCACAGGTCATTCCAGTGATTTGATAAGTATGTGTCATAGAATTTATTTTTAGACAAAGCTCAGTTGTGCTGTCTAACTGGTTATTATACTATGATGGGAAAGACTTATACTTATTTGCTAGAGCTGATCTAAAGATTTTCTAGTACCGCCATTCTTTTTAAAGGCAGAAGGGGTGAATCCTGTTACTTTTTTAAACTGTGCAGATAAATGAGCCACACTGCTATAACCAAGTTGGTATGATATCTCATTCAGGGTCAGTTCTCCATAGATTAGTAACTCTTTGACTTTCTCTACTTTTTGCTGAATGAAGAATTGTTCAATTGTAATGCCTTCTACCTGAGAAAATAGTTTTGATATAGAACTGTATTCTTTGAGAAGCATGCTACTTAGATACTCGCTAATGCTGAAATGCTCTTCTATGTCCCCTGATTGTACTTTTTGAATAAGGGAAGACTTTAATTTTTCGATAAGCTGCTGCTTTTGATCATCGAGTAGTTCAAAGCCAATTGGGAGCAATGCTTTAGCTAATTTATCTAGCTCAGATGCGGTAAGTGGCTCTTTGAGCTCAATTTCACCCATGCCTACATGATTAGGTACGATTTCTAAAGCAGTCAATACCTGCTTTACTGCCATGATACAGCGTTGGCAAACCATATTTTTGATGTAGATGATCTGATGCATCAATGTGGAAGATAGAAAGATTCTGTTTTGGGTAAGATAGGATGAGGAAATTTAATATTATGATTATTTAGCATATTATATGCTAGAGAACTTGTTCATCTCGCTCAAAAGGTTAGAAAAGGGAAAGTTTACAGCTATATAGATTCAGGATAATAATATCTTAGGAATAGCCCCACTAACCAAGAGTTGACAAGGGCTGGTTTCACTTAATTTTTAGTGAAACCTTTAGTGGAACTTGTTTAAAATAATAATCCGCATAAAAAATTGCAATACAATTAATTATGCGGATTAATTTGCTGTAGGGGGAGGGGTCGAACCTCCACGAGGCAGTTAGCTATAACACAAAGAGTAGTGGTCAACCCTGGTCGGCCTTACCAAAAGTAACGTCGGCTCTATGTTACGTTTATCCTGTTATCCCCACCCTCGAGACGAGAGGGCATGTCTGCCAAAAATTTCATCACCCCACAGTGTAAAGAGCTTGTCGTCATTGACAATACAATGTTAGGATAAATGCCATATTTGTTCAAAATATTTCAATGATAATTTTAAAAGTATTGAAAATATCTAAAAAATGAATCTATATTAGCTGTATTATCAAAAAATGATATCGAAAATGCCGTCAAAATTGAATTTAGACAAATTGGATTTGCAGATTATTCAGGCCATGATTGAAGATGCGGAGATTTCTTATGCCGATTTGGGCAAAAAACTCTTTGTTTCCGGCGGTACCATTCACGTACGCATCAAGAAACTGGAAGAAATGGGTATTGTCAAGGGCAAAAGGCTCTTTGTAGATATGAAAGCATTGGGCTATGATGTGATTGCCTTCATCGGTATTTATTTAGAGAAGAGTTCGCTTTACGATTCTGTTGCTAAAGAATTGCAGCGCATTCCGCAGATTGTTCGATTGAACTATACTACAGGAAACTATAGCATGTTTGCAGAAATTGTCTGTAAAGACATCATGCAACTGCGTTATGTGTTGCATGATGCACTGCAGAAGATTAAGGGTATTGAAAGAACAGAAACATTTATTTCACTAGAAGAAAGTTTCAGTAGACCCGTAGTTGTAACTGCAGCAGATAAGTCCTGATTATTCCCCGTATTTTCATGTTATGCAAACAAACGATTTTAATCTGGCTGGCTTGCTGGAAGTGTGGCAACGGAGGCGCCTTGCTATTCTGGTGATGGTTGTCAGCACCGTATTTATTGCAGGAGCCATTTTGTGGTGGATGCCCAAACAATACAAGTCAACGGCAGTCATCATTGCTGCCAATCCGCAGTTGCAAGACAAGGGCCGACTATTCAATACAGATATACAACTTTTGTATGCCGTGTATGGTAGTGCAGATGATTTGGATAGATTATATGGCTGGGCTGATGTAGATAGTAACTATTACGCCCTGATGGATGAGTTTGATTTTGCTGGTGAATATCGGATGATTGATTCTGCATTTATTCGCCAACAATTATTGAAAAGCCTAAGAAAAGATATTCGGTTGATTAGAACAGAAGAGCAGCAACTGAAGATTGAAGTATTTATGAAGCAACCACAGCTAGCTGCAGATGTTGCGAACGCCATTGTTCGGAATATCAATCAGCGTTATCAGGAAGTGGCTGCGGATAGATATAATAAAGAGAAGCAGGCTTTACAAACTTCATTACAGGAGACTACACAGCTGTATTCAAATCTGGTTGATTCAATCAAACTAACGCAAGGGCTTTTGAAAGAGTCTTTCCAAATGAGTCAGCTTAAAGCCTTGGAAGAGCAGGCTGCACAACTCACTAAGACCATTGCAGAAATGGAAGCAGCCATCAAAACAAATCCGCCTGCATTATATGTACAACAAAAAGCTTCACCTAATTATAAGCCTGCTAGGCCACAAGTATTGTTAAGTTTATTAGCTGTAGCCGCTTCAAGTCTTGTCTTTGGTTTATTGCTAACAGCTTTGATTGATCAACGTCGTTCATGAGTGCCATGTTGCTGCGATATCGTTGGGGACTAATTGCGCTCCAGACTATTTGTATTTTACCAGCAGTATTGCAGCAGCAGTGGTGGTGGTTGATGCTACCAAGCTGTTTGATGCTCTCGTGGAAATTTGCTGAAGTCTATCTGCACCAAACCGCACAGTTATTTTGGTGGTGGTTGTGGGTATTGCCTTTATCAACAGAGTTAGCCATTACGGATAGCCTCTCATTAGATTTTCCTGGAGAGCCTTTACTGATGTTACTGACAGGAGCTATCCTACTCTTACTCGTTACGCGCAGATTCAGTTTACCTCTTGCTGTGTATAAGAGTAGCTTATCAGTGCTGATACTCTTGCATCTGTTTTGGATTGGCATTACGATATTGTTTTCGCGAGAACCTCTTTTGTCGGTTAAGTATCTGCTTGCTAAGTCTTGGTATGTATTGCCTTTGGTGATCTTGCCTGCCGCATTGTTGCAACGTTATCGGCATTGGCAGCAGCTGGCGTTGGCGTTATGTATACCGATGTTGCTGGTAGTAGTGCAAAGCATGCTTCGCCATGCTGCTCATGGTTTCAGCTTTGAAGGAATCAAAGACACGTTGGATCCTTTTTTCCGTAATCACGTGAACTACTCAGGAATGTTGGTTTGTTTACTGCCGATTGGTGTAGCAATCTATCTACTCACAGATGATCAGCGTAAGCGAAAAACAATCAGGTTAGCATTAGCCATTGCTGTCTTGGGTTTGGTATTCGCGTATTCACGTGGCGCATGGGTTGTAGCGATAGCTGGTGTTGTCGTGTATTGGCTCATCAAACGTCGATGGATTGTGCATGCATTGGTGTTGAGTTCAATAGTAGTAAGCCTGTCTTTAACTTGGTTATTGCAAGCGAATCGCTTCTTGCAATACCGACCAGATTTTACGAAGACGATCTTTCATACTGATTTCACAGATCATATGGCGGCAACATTAGCGCTGAAAGATGTGTCGAACGCAGAACGTTTTTATCGCTGGACTGCCGGCGTGCAAATGGCTGCGGAAGAACCTATAACTGGCTTTGGTCCAAATAGTTTTTACCTGCATTATAAGCCCTATGCAGCACAACTGTTTCGCACTTGGGTGAGTAATAATCCTGATCATTCTACCGTACACAATTATTATCTGCTCTTAGCATTAGAGCAGGGTTTGCCGGGACTTTGTTTTTTCTTACTGATACTATTTGCTGCACTCTATCGTGTACAGTATTTGTTTCATCAATTACAAACACAGCTCTATCGTTATGCAGCCATGATTGCTGGCTTAATGCTGAGTATGATTGCACTACTAAATACAATGAGCGATTTGATTGAGACAGATAAAATTGGCGGACTTTTCTGGCTTTGTATCGGCGTGCTGATTGCGCTAGAAGGAAAACTCAAAGAAGAACAAGCTGCAATTGCCTAGTCTTTTACTGCAAATGCATCGCGCAGCCCATTTCCCAATAAATTGAAAGCAAGCACCAATAACATGATGGCAATACCAGGTGCTAGAGCCAATGCCGGATTATTGGTGATGATGAAATTGTAGTTCTCTTTAATCATCAAGCCCCAGCTAGGTTGTGGTGGTTGCACACCTACACCGAGAAAGCTAAGACCGGCTTCCAATACTATGGCAGAAGCAAAATTGCTGGCAGCGATTACCAATACTGGTCCCATGATATTGGGTAGAATATGTTTGATGATGGTTCTACTATGGCTAAAACCTAAGACACGCGTTGCTTCAATATATTCCAACTCACGAACAGCCATCACTTGTCCGCGTACCAATCGGGCAACATTCACCCACATGCTTAAACCAACCGCCATAAATACCTGCCAGAAACCTTTGCCTAAGAGCAAAGTCATCGCAAATACCAACAACAGTGTTGGAATACTCCAGATCACATTGATCAGCCACATAATCACTTCATCTATCCATCCCCTGAAATAGCCAGCCATAGCGCCTAAGCTAATGCCGATAATGAGCGAGATGAGCACAGCAATTAATCCAACACTTAGGCTCACTCTTGTACCAATCAATAGCCGACTCAGCATATCTCTACCAAACTTATCTGTGCCCAAATAGAATTTTTGTTCAAGAGCAGTGGGTTGAGCAAGTTGCCCGATTCCAATGCTACCTGCTTTGGTGAGCCCTTCATCAATGTATTGTTCGTAGTATATAGTATCTCCCCTTTGCTGATATGCTTGTATTGGTATGTATTGCACTGTGTCTTTTACTCCCGATATCCATTTCGATAATATGCTAGCTTCTTTATTGCTACTTTGTTTGATGAGTAAAAAGTGCATAGAGAAACCCGGCGATTTACTGCCGATGGCAGGAATCATTCTGTTACCAAAGGGAGATGCATCAGGCGCTAATTGATAGCAGGTAAGTGCAATGAATACAGCAAGCACAATAATGCAAAGGCCAATAATGGCTCCAGTATTCTTCAATAGTTTTTGACGGAATCTGTTTGTCTCAACAGCCTGCTGCATGCTTGAAAATACAAAGTTCAGCGTTGCTAACTCATTTTACTTTTCGGCCCTTCCATTGGTAAGAGCCAAACTTACCCAACCAGCCTGCAACAACTGTATAAGCGATATGCTGGAAAGGGAAATACCAAAGTTTCATACTGATGCGATAACCAAAGAACTTGCCAAGATGCACTGCAAATGCATACTCTGCACTACTCTTCAACAACATACATGCAGCCCAAAGAATGATCAACGTTGGCTGCCAGATACTGATCAAGGGCAGGATGAGGAGCGATAGGTTGAATAAGTACACAACTGCTAAAACATAGAATATGCTTCTATCGGTGTATTTATCTGCTTTACTAGCCCAGCGGATCCGTTGATTGATAAAGCTTTTCCAATCGGGCATCGGGTGTGTGCGCACAATTGCTTCCTGCGCAAACAAGAAAGCCATGCGTTTTGGGTAAAGCTTTTTGATCTTATGCATGAGCAGCATATCATCTCCGCTAGCGATGCGATCGATATCTACATAACCACCAGCTTCATAAAAAACAGTTTTCAAATAACCCAAATTGGCGCCATTGCACATGCTATGAAAACCGGCAGCTACAGCGCCGGCTGTTACGCCTTGAAGGCCCATGAAATCAATTTTCTGAAATCTGGAAAGTGAAGTGCCATCCGGAATAAAATCAACAGGTGCAGCAATAAAGACCGGATTTTTTTGCTGAATCAGCGCATCATAATGCAAGAGCCAACGTGTATCCATCTTGCAGTCGGCATCAGTTGTGATGATCCAATCGCCATCTGCATAGCCTATGGCAATTTCAATTGCTTTCTTTTTGTACGAGTTGAGAAAGACGCCGTCCAGCTCTTTTTCCAATGAAATCAATTTCAAATTGGCATGTTGTTCTTGTAATGAACGTACAATAGCAGCAGTATCATCTTCTGAGTGATCATCAATAACGATCAATTCAAATAAGGCTGATGGATATTCCTGTTGTAAAATACCTTCTACACAATCTTTGATGTGCACAGCTTCGTTGCGTGCGGGTACAATTACACTAAATTTTGTTGCCGGACGATGTTCTTCTGGAACGCGAAAGGGTTTTAGTTGCAGGTACCAGTGGCGATACATGAGTATGGCTGCTGCATACATGATGCAGAATAGACCGATACAAGCACTAACAATGGTGACCCACATCTTGCAAAGAAACAATTAGCGATTCAAAGCAGCAGCAATCTGTGCAGCATATTTTTCCTGTAACAAAATATGGCCACCATCTATCAGGGTAATGTGAATGTGTTGAGGTGCTGCTGCCTGCCAGCGTTGTCCGTATTTGGGTGTAATGATGCGATCATATTTGCCATAAAGAATCTGTAGTGTTTGTCCTTTATGCTTCAATACTTGCAGTACTTGTGCTTTCTTCGGTTTGAAGCGACGCATAGTGGTCCAGCGACGATACAAGGCCGTTCTTACTGCATCATCATGCAGATAATGATGCACAAACTTGGTAACGCTTTTATTCAATAAGCCTCTCTTCTCCGCAAAGCGCAAGAGTCCGAGAAACCAATTAGGGTTTTCCATTGTAGCCTGGAAGAGTTGATTGCCCCAGCGCGTTTGTGTGGCCAACCAATACCAAGGGTTCACATAGATGCCATCAGGTGCTACCAACACAATACCGGCAATACGCGCCGGTTGCATGGTGAGTAAGTGCAAAGCAATTCTGCCGCCCATGCTATAGCCCAGTAAATACAAGGGTGCTTCAGCATCAATACCCATCAAGGGCAGCCATTCCCAAACCTGCTGTGGTTCTAGTAATAAGCCTTGCTGCCATTGCGTTTGTCCGTGCAGGGGCATATCAATCGCATATAGCGTAAAATCGGCACCTAAGGTGTTGGAAAGAAAGGCAAAATGCTGACCAGATTCGCCAAAACCGTGAAAACAAAGCAGTACACGAGGTCCGCTGCCATAGCGATGGTAGTGTATCTCTGATGCTTTATAATGGATGCTTTGTCCTGACACTGTTAAAAATCAGCCGGAAATTTTAAGGTCTTAAGCTTGGCTGAATCAAAGAAACGGATTTATTTTGGAAATAGTTGCATAACTAACTATATGCCAAACAACCAATTTAAGCGGGGCGAACTCTATAGTGTCATCAATGGTATGGCTGCTACAGCTGTGGCACGACGCTTGCAGAAGAATTTTCGTCAGGCTGGATTGGAAATAACGATTGAACAGTGGAGTGTACTCTACCACTTATGGAAGGAAGATTGCTTAAGCCAGCAGGAACTGTGTAACCGCACATTCCGCGACAAGCCAAGCATTACTAGGCTGATTGATAATCTGGAAAAGCAAAACCTTGTGAAACGTATGCCATCTAAAACTGATAGGCGTATTAATCTGGTTTGCTTAACAGACGCTGCAAGAGGTCTGCAACAGAGCACTATCGATCTGGCCAACCAAACCATGGATGAAGCACTGATTGGCGTTACCAAGGCAGAAATAGAAACAGTTAGGCAGGTATTACAACGTGTGTACGATAACCTGATATAAAACATTTAAATAGTAAGTACCATGAGTACCGCAACACAGCAGGCTGCTGCCCTGAAAGGTGGGGAGTGGCTGATCAAGGAAAGCAATCCTTTCAACACCTTCACGCCGGAAGATTTCAACGAAGAGCAACGGATGGTGATGGACATGTGCCAGCAGTTTCTGCAGTCAGAAGTCCTGCCCATTGTTGAGCGTATCGACAAACTGGAGCCGGGCCTCATGCCATCGCTGCTGGAAAAAGCAGGAGAGCAGGGTTTGCTCTCTACTTCTTTTCCGGAAGAGTATGGAGGCTTGAACAAAGATTTTATCACTTCTACCATCGTCAATGAAGGTTTGGGTGGCGGACATTCATTTTCTGTAGCCATTGCCGCGCATACCGGTATTGGTACACTGCCCATTCTCTACTTTGGTACAGAAGCACAAAAGCAGAAATACATTCCCAAGCTGGCTAGTGGTGAGTGGAAGGGCGCTTATGGCTTAACAGAGCCTAACAGCGGTTCTGATGCTTTGGGTGCAAAGACCACCGCTAAGTTGAGCGATGATGGCAAGTATTACATCTTAAACGGACAAAAATGCTGGATCACCAACGGTGGTTTTGCTGATGTGTACACCGTGTTTGCAAAGATTGACGGCGATAAATTCACAGGCTTTATTGTAGAGCGTGGTATGGAAGGCTTTACGCAAGGTGCAGAAGAGCATAAAATGGGTATCAAAGGTTCTTCAACAGTACAGTTGTATTTCCAGGATTGTAAGGTACCTGTAGAGAATGTATTGGGTGAAATTGGTAAAGGTCACGTGATTGCATTCAATATCCTGAATATTGGTCGCTTGAAATTGTGTGCAGCAGCTCTTGGCGGTTCTAAGCATGCAGCAACTACTTCTGTTCAATATGCAGTTACCAGAGAGCAGTTCAAAATGCCCATTGCGAAGTTTGGTGCCATCAAGCACAAACTGGCTGAAATGGCTATCCGCATTTGGGTATGTGAAAGTGCTTTGTATCGTTCAGCTAAATTGATCGATGATAAGGAACATGAACTCATGCAATCAGGCAAAGCTTTCGCAGACGCTTTATTAGGTGCAGCGGAAGAATATGCCATTGAGTGTGCCATGCTGAAAGTAGATGGTAGTGAAGTCTTGGATTATGTGGTGGATGAAGGTGTACAGATTCATGGTGGTAATGGTTTCAGTGATGAATACATCATCTCTAAAGCATATCGCGACAGCCGTATCAACCGCATCTATGAAGGTACCAACGAGATTAACCGCTTGTTGACTGTTGATATGGTGCTGAAGCGTGCTATGAAGGGCAAGCTGGATCTGATGACACCAGCGATGAATGTGCAGAAAGAGTTGATGAGCATTCCTGATTTTGGTGCAGAAGAGGAAGGCGCATTTGCAAAAGAACAGAAGTACGTTAACAACTTCAAGAAAGCCATTCTGATGGTAGCCGGTGCTGCTGTACAGAAACTGATGATGCAATTAGAGAAAGAGCAGGAAGTGTTGATGGCTATTGCAGATATGGCTATTCAAACCTTTAATGCAGAGAGCGCTTTGCTGCGTGTGATGAAAATGGCTGATGCAACAGGTAATACCAACAGCTTACAGGCAGATATCATGCGTACCTATTTGTATGATGCTGCTGACCGTATCAATAAAGCAGGTAAGGATGCCCTGAACAGATTTGCAGATGGCGATGAACTGCGTATGATGCATATTGGTTTGAAGCGCTTCACCAAAGTAGAGCCTTTCAATTCTATTGCAGCCCGCAGACGCATTGCGGAGGAAATGATTGCGAAGAACAGTTATTGTTTCTAGAACAACAGCTATTAGAAATTGAGACCACCCCGTTTTGTAAAACGAGGTGGTCTTTTTATATTTAGTCATTCTAAAGCCCCCCTCATGAAGCATTGCTGCACAGCACTGCTGTTGTTGATGACGACAATTGCAACAGCACAAAACGGAAATAAACCCACTTATTGGCTGGGTAAATCTGTGGGTAAACTGCCCATGCTAGCTTATGGTTTGGGGGATGATCGACTAGGTGGTGCAAAAATGGGCTATATCGATACAGGTATTTTGCTGAAAGTAGTAGACTCAGCAGATGATTTGTATAAAGTACAACTCTCTCAGTACCATAGTGCCTATCTCGATAAGCAATATATCAGTAAGGATACAGCGCTTAAGCAAAAGCCATTTTATCTGCTCAACTCCTGGAGCACACGTGGTAATGAAACTGAAATGGTAGACTTGCTGGCACTAAGTATGGATGAGAAATTGCCTTACAAAAGCTGGATGGAAATCTCACCTGCCAAGATTATGCTGGATGTCTATGGTGTGCAGAGCAATAGCAATTGGATTACACAGTTTCGTTCCTTGAAGGAAGTGAAGAATGTGTATTTCAATCAGGTGGAAGATGATGTGGTGCGTATTACGATTGAGTTAACACATCAACAGCATTGGGGTTATAGCATTGGCTACAGAGGCAAGTCTTTACAGGTGCGTGTACGCAGACAACCCAATCCCAAACATATCAGTGATCTGGTGATTGCTATTGATGCAGGCCACGGCGGCACCAACATGGGCGCCAAAGGCATCAACACAGGTATTCTTGAAAAAGAATACACGTTGTTATTCGCAAAAGCTTTCGAAAAACAGCTCAAGCGCAAAGGTGTGAACACCATTATGGTGCGTAGTAATGATACCAGTATCAACAATGTTGACAGGGTCTTATGGCTGCAGGAACAGAAGCCCCATGTACTCATCAGCTTTCACCTCAATTCCTCAGGTAAGCCGGAAGTGAAAGGCGTGAGTACCTATTACAAGCATATTGGTTTTCGTCCGCTCAGCACTGCAGTGCTCAATAGAATGCTTGAGTTGGAGTTGAATGAATTTGCCAATGTGGGTAATTTCAATTTCATGCTGAATGCACCTACAGATTTTCCAAATACCTTAGTAGAAGTGGCTTTTCTCAGTAATCCTGAAGATGAGCAACGCATCCGTGATCCTAAGTTTCACAAAGCAGTTGCGGATAAAGTGTATCGTGGTGTCAAAGATTGGTTGAAGCAATTGAAATAATCCTTCCAATATCCATTGAAGACAAACTAAATCTGTCACCAATGGAACATTATGCCCAACCCGGTTTCTGGCAAGATTACCAAAAATGCTAGCAGTATTTTCAGCGTGTATACAAACATACGCCCACTGCCTTAGTACACATGTGGCGTGAATACCGCGATGATATTGCCGATGAAAGACTCAGCGAACACAATGATGTGTTGCGTTATGAAAAAACCAGCGGACAATCTTTTACTGAACTGCTCAAGCAGGTGATGAATGATGCCTACCTCAAAGGCAATCTCGAGTTTGAATACTTCCGAAAGCAATTGACACAGCTCTTATAAAAAATCCCCGCAATTTCGCGGGGATTTTTCTTTGATTAATGTTGAATGAATCGATTAAAGAATTCCATCGTTCTCAGCATTTGATCTATTCGCTGTCGGTTATTACCGCTGCGCGTGATTTCATGCGTAGCACCCGGATGACGCACATACTCTACTGTTCTGCCCAAAACTTTCAAGCTCTTGTACAGCATCTCACTTTGTATCACACCGGTACGTAAATCGTTTTCACCATGGAAAATGATAAAGGGTGTTTTGATGTTCTCTACATAATTGATCGGTGACTCGCGCTCCAGAATGGTTTTAGTGGCAGCATTCCAAGGATAACCACCAAAATAGTTGGGCACCAATCGCCATGCATTGCCTTCTCCAAAGAAAGTACGCAGATCGTATACACCACGTTGTGCACAAGCTGCTTTGAATCGTTGATCGTGACTGATGATCCATGCAGTTAAATAGCCAGCATAAGAACCGCCGGTAACCGCTAAGCGGGCTGTGTCGATATACCCTTCACCTACCGCTTTATCTAAAGCAGTGAGTACATCGCTGGTAGGTCCTGCACCCCAATCGTTGATATTGCCGCGCAGAAAATCCAATCCATAACCACCAGAGCCACGTGGATTGCTGTACACCACTACATAACCTTGTGCAGCATAATATTGAAATTCATGCCACATACTGGCTTCGCCGGGTCCCCACATCGCCGAAGGCCCACCATGAATTTCTAGAATAGCCGGATACTTTTTACCAGCTTGATAATTGGCAGGCTTCATGATCCAGTATTCTACGGTCATGCCCTTCTCATTTTTGAAAGTTCTTTTCTCCGGCATGCTGAGGATGCGCTCACTCACCCAATCCTGATTGAAATTGCTTAGGCGCTGATGGTTTTTCAAGCTCAAATCACTGGTATAGAGTTCTGATGGATTCTCTACCATGATCTTACTGAAAGCAACCAGATTGCCTTTAATATCATAGCTGCTGATGCCGCTGTTGTAGTCGGTGAGTATTTCTACTTTCTTATTGCTGAGATTGGCTTTGCACAAAGCAGTTCCACCATTAGATTGTGCAGTAAACCAAATGGCTTGTTCATCTGCACTCCAAGTAAAGCTGCTCTTGTTTCTATCAAATGGAATGGTGATGATATCTTTTTCACTACCACCGATGGGCATGACGGCCAGCGCAGGTACAGTTACAAATCCTGTTGGTCCGTATTGAAAAGCTAACCACTTACCGGAAGGAGAAGGCGTTGGGCTATTATAGCTCATGTCTTTTTTACCCAACAGCTTTTTCATACCGCTGCCATCTGCATTCATCAGGTATATCTCTGATTCCAAAGAGCGATCAGGATGTTCTGAAGGATCAATATCGGTGCTCACGACTATTTGCGCGCCATTGCCAATGAATGTTGCACTGTTATAACTGTAAAAACCTGTAGTGAGTGCTGTTACTTTAGCGCCGGGCTTGGCATCCATGATCATGAGATGACTGAAACTCATTTCATTGGATACGGTTGCTTCTTCCTGCAGGTTAAGTTTGGTGATGACTTTCGCTTTTTTGTCTTTTTCATTCAAGGCCAGATAAGCGCGGATTTCTTCTGTGTTGCCATCTGGGTTGGGAACTGCTTTGTTTGGCTGCAGATTGGCATTATTGCTAAAGCCTGGTTTTTCATAAGGCCATTCAGGCATTTTACCGCCGGGATTGAAGACAGGATCTGTGATCAGTTCTGCCAAAGGAATATTGACGCTGAACAAAATCTTGCTGCCATCGGGCGACCATTTGGGTTGGCTAGTACCGTACTTTGATTGCGTAAGCTGTACAGGTTCGCCGCCATCTAAATTCAGCAGAAAAATTTGTGGCCTGCCTTCTGCCGCACGCACAAACGCCAGTTGCTTGCCATCGGGCGACCAAGCCGCCTGACCGCCGCCGCTGCTAGTGAGTTGGCGGCTACTGCCATTGGCATAGAGCCAAAGTTGGTTATTGTATCGATATTCCCATTTGCTGGTGGCTTCGGGCTCAATGCTATTCACTGAGTAAAGAATACGTTGTCCATCCGGATGAATACTCACACTACTTACCTGCTTTACTTTCAGCAGATCGGTCACTTTCATGGGTGTTTTTCCGCTTTGCGCAAGCATACTTAGCGGAATCAGGAAAAAAATGAGAACAAGCTTTTTCATGCGTTGTTATTTAGGCATTCAATGTACAAATATTCTGTGCGGGCACCTTGCCTTTTGTACATTTACACACTAAAAAATCAAGCGATGTCTCAATTAGTACAAGAGTTTAACGACTACAGAACGAGGATGAACGAAGTGATTCTCTCCAAGAATAATCTGGTGATGAAACGCTTGTGGAATCTGGATACCAATACCTATGATGAAGGTGCTTTGGATAAGAAAACCAAGGAAATGCTGGGTCTGGTAGCCAGTATGGTGTTGCGTTGCGATGATTGTATCAAATACCACTTGGGTAAGTGCCACGAATTAGGCGTGAATACAGATGAGGTGTACGAAATCTTTGCTGTCGCCAATATTGTGGGTGGTACTATTGTGATCCCGCATACCCGTCGCGCAGCCGAATATTGGGAAGCCCTGCAGCAGGGATGAGAAAAATCATGTTCGGTAAAGGGATTTTGTTTTTTATTGCAGAATAAGCCCCAAGGGCTAACTTTAAGAACCTAATGTTATCATCATGAGTGCAACTGCTACTGCCACTACGCCGGTATTAACCGCTAAAGATTTTGCAACCGATCAGGAAGTACGCTGGTGCCCGGGTTGTGGAGATTATTCCATTCTGGCCCAGGTACAGAAAGTAATGCCCACATTGGGTATTCCTAAGGAGGATATTGTGATTATCAGTGGTATTGGTTGCAGCAGCCGTTTCCCATATTACATGAACGTGTACGGTATGCACTCTATCCATGGTCGCGCAACAGCCATTGCGAGTGGTTTGAAAGCTTGTCGCCCAGAGTTGAGTGTGTGGGTAGTAACAGGTGATGGTGATAGCTTGAGCATTGGTGGTAACCACACCATTCATTTGCTAAGAAGAAATTTTGATATTAATATCCTGCTCTTCAATAACCAGATTTATGGTTTAACGAAGGGGCAGTATTCACCTACTTCAGAGGAGCATAAGATCACCAAGAGTACGCCTTTTGGTAGCATTGATCACCCCTTCAATCCATTGGCATTGGCCATGGGCGCTGATGCCACATTTATTGGTCGTAGCATGGATCGTGATCCCAAGCACCTGCAGTACATGTTAACCCGTGCGCAAAAGCATAAGGGTGCTTCTTTCTTAGAGATCTACCAGAATTGTAACATCTTCAACGATGGTGCTTTTGAAGTCTTTACTGAAAAAGCTACTAAGCCGGAAGAAACTTTGTTCCTGGAGCAAGGCAAGCCATTGGTGTTTGGTGCTACACAAAACAAAGGCATTCGTTTGGATGGATTCAAGCCTGTAATAGTGGAGTTGGGTAACGGTTATAGCGCAGATGATTGCTGGGTGCATGATGAGCACGACTACCACAAAGCGCAAATCTTGATCCGTATGTTCGATGATCCATCCAAGCCGGATCATTTCCCTCGACCATTTGGTGTGTTCTATGAAACAGAACGCCCATGCTATGAAGAGATGATGCAACTGCAGATTCAAGACATCATCGCTGCAAAAGGCAAGGGCGATTTGGACAAATTACTGCGTGGCCGCGAGGTTTGGGAAATTGCTTAATCAGAGTTGCACCAATCCTTCTTTAATGGCATAGGTCACAAAACCTATTCTGGATCTTACCTGTAATTTTTCACTACAGCTTTCGCGGTAACCATCAACCGTGCGAAAGCTCACGCACATTTTATCGGCTATTTCCCGATAAGATAAATCTGTACAACAGTGTTGTAGGAACTCAATTTCTCTTTCGCTTAGTAAAGAATAAGCTTCCTCGGGTTCTGAAAACTCTTTCAAGTTGTTGATGAGTTTGTTACCGACAATATCATTTAGAAAATACCCTTTCTGGTGGATATCTGTGATAGCTCTTTTTAACTCGTGTGGGCTGCTATCTTTCAGTAAATAACCTCTGGCACCTTTTTTCATAATTCTAATGACGGCAGACTCATGGTCAATCACTGTTAGTACGAGTACTTTAATTTTTGGATAAGTCTTTGTAAGCTTTTCAGTTGCTTCATATCCATTCATGTTGGGCATATGAATGTCCATCAGTACAATATCAGGTGGTGGATTATTGATTAGCTTTTGAAATAATTCTTCGCCATTATTTGCCTCAAGTAAAACGGTACAATTTCCAAACGCTTCAATAAGGTTGGCCAAGCCCTTACGCATTAATGCGTGATCATCTACTAGTGCTAGCTTAATTTTTTCGTCGTTCATAAATCTAGTTCAATACTTGTTCCTTTACCGGGAGCGCTGATTATATTTAATACAGCACCTAGGTGCTTTGCCTGTTCATGCAGGTAGTGCAGACCCCTACCCATAGTGACTGCTTGGGTATCGAACCCAATGCCATCATCACTCACCAAGAAAGCTTGTCGGTTGTTAAGGGTTTCAGCTACTATCCGGATACGGGTAGCTTTTGCATGCACGGCTGCATTCAGCAGCATTTCTTCCAGTAGGCTATACAGAATCAGGTTACCTGATCTCGCTTGTTGCAGGAGTCCTTCCGGGTCATCGATGGTACAGGATACCTGAAAGTTTTTTCGGATATACTGCAGTTCCATTTCCAGTGCATGTAGAATGCCACCTCCATCAATTTCCTCCGGCTGCATTTTCCTGCTGATGCGTCTTAATTCTAGGATGCCTTTTTCCAGCAGTTCCTGCATTTGCTGCAGATGGATTTCCTGATGATCCTGATGAAATAAATGCAGGTTCAGTTTCATCAAACTCATATCCTGCGATATGCCATCGTGCAGTTGTCTGCTAATGCTTCTGCAGTAATGTGCACACAATAAAGCTTTCGCACTGGAAATGCCGCCTGTTGCTTCTTGTGTGGTAACACTTTGTACAATTTTTTGCCTGTAAAAAAGCCAGCACACAGCAATAGCGATCACTGCACCCAGCACACCTGCTAGAATCAGATTCGTCATAGGATTGGAAACAACTGTTGTACTGCAATTTAATGGCTTGGCTTTTAGCTTCTGGGGGATAATTAACGGTCTTTTACCCCGTTGTTTAACGGGTATTTTGTAGAAAAACACCCCCCTGAAAAAACGGGAAATTTCCCCTTGTCTTACGCTATCGTCGCTTCTATGTTTGCATCAGTGTTTAAACAGTGAAGGCGAAAAATTTCATTGGGGGTTAAACATAACAACTGGCTGCTTTCTAGCAGCTGTTGTTTTTTTGAACTAACAGAAACTTTCTTTTCCGCTAACGACTGTTAGTTTTATATTTGCCTCATGGCAAGAATCAAGGTTGATGAACATTCCTCCCGCAAAGACATCATTGTCAGCAAAGCAGCTTCGCTGTTTAGGGAGAAGGGCTATAAAGCCACCAGTATGCGTGAGCTCGCCGATGCCGTTGGCGTTGAAGCGGCCAGTTTATATAACCATATCCATTCCAAAACAGAGATACTTCATGTGATTTGTTTTAATGTGGCCAATCGTTTCATGAGCCACATGGAATCGATTGAACAGGAAAATGTTTCAGTTATTGTGAAGGTGGAAAAATTGTTGCGTTTTCACATTAGCGAAATGCTGCATCATTATGAAGAAGTGTATGTGAGTGATCGCGAGTGGAAGCACCTCACAGATCCATATCTATCCAATTTTCAAAACCAGCGTCGTACCTATCGAAAGCGCTTTGCAGCTATCATTGAAAAAGGTATTGCTGCAGGCGAAATCAAATCGATTGATGCGCCTACTGCTGTATTGATTATGCTGCACGCTGTAAGTGGCATCGAGAGTTGGCATCGTTCCACAGCCAAGATTAGCGGAAAAGAATTAGAAGAAAATATGGTGACCATCATGGTGGATGGTCTCAGAAAATAATCAGCATGTCTGTTCATTTTGAAAGCATCCGTGTAAAATCGGTTAGAAAGGAAACGAATGATTGTGTATCGATTGTATTGGATATACCTGCTGCATTGCAAGCCCAGTATGCTTTTCAGCAAGGTCAATACCTCACGATCAAAACAACAATCAACGGTGAAGAAGTAAGGAGATCTTATTCTTTATGCAGTTCTCCTTTAGATAAAGAATGGCGTGTTGCCATTAAGAAAGTAGATGGTGGTGTGTTCAGTACTTATGCTAATGAAGTATTGAAAGCTGGTGATACACTGGATGTGATGCCACCTATGGGTAAGTTTTTTGCACCCATTCAACCTGAACAAACCAAGCAATATGTATGCTTTGCGGCTGGTAGTGGTATTACACCCATCTTGTCGATCATCAAAACAGTGTTGGTTGCTGAACCACATAGTCAGGTTATTCTAGTCTATGGCAATCGCAGCAAAGCATCCATCATTTTTAAAGAGCAACTCGAAGCTTTGAAGAATAAGTACATGGAAAGATTTAGCTTGATTCATGTATTAAGCAGAGAGAAAATGGATGCACCTATTCAGTCGGGCCGTATCACTGCAGATAAATGTGCTGCCCTTTCTTCTACTTTGATTAAGCTGGATAAAGCAGATGTATTCTTTATTTGTGGTCCGGAAGAAATGACCCTTGCTGTGCGCGATTATTTGAAAGCGCAGTCTGTTGATCCGAAGAAGATACACGTAGAGTTATTTACGACTGCTGGCGCCAGAGCTAAGCAACACCAAGCACCTAAAGAACAAGCAGATAATGCCCCGGCCAGCAAAATCATCGTTAAACTGGATGGCCGCAGTTTCGATTTCAAATTGCCTTTTGAAGGCGAAAGTATTTTGGATGCAGCACTGAAGCAAGGCGCCGATCTGCCCTTTGCTTGTAAGGGCGGTGTGTGTTGCACTTGTAAAGCCAAACTCATTGAAGGCGAAGTGGATATGGATGTAAACTATGGACTGGAACCGGAGGAAATTGAGCAAGGCTTTATCCTTACCTGTCAGAGTCACCCCCGCACAGAACAGGTGGTTGTTGACTACGACTATCGTTAAGCTAACAATTGGTAGCTTTTCTTGTTAATTTTGAACACCCAATCATTTGATATGAATACCATTGATCTGGAGAAGCAATTTCAAGACAAAATTGATCGTGAGATCCGCATCGAGCCACGCGATTGGATGCCGGAGAAATACCGCCAGACCCTGATCCGTCAGATTAGTCAGCACGCCCACAGTGAAATTGTCGGTATGCTGCCTGAGGGCAACTGGATTACCCGTGCTCCATCACTGCGTCGAAAAGCCATCTTATTAGCCAAAGTGCAGGATGAAGGTGGTCATGGATTATATCTCTACAGTGCCGCAGAAACATTGGGTATTACCCGCGATCAGATGTACGAGCAATTGCATTCCGGTAAAGCCAAATATTCTTCCATCTTCAACTATCCAACACTCACTTGGGCAGATATGGGTGCCATTGGTTGGTTGGTGGATGGCGCTGCCATCATGAACCAAGTGCCCTTGTGCAGAGCCAGCTATGGTCCTTATGCTAGAGCCATGGTGCGCATCTGTAAGGAAGAAAGCTTTCACCAGCGTCAGGGCTTTGAATTATTACTCAGCCTTAGCAAAGGCAGCGAAGCACAACGCAAGATGTGTCAGGATGCCATCAATCGTTGGTGGTGGCCCAGTATCATGATGTTTGGCCCAACAGATGATGCTAGCCCTAACAGTGAGCAGAGCATGCGTTGGAAAATCAAGCGATTCAGCAATGATGAACTGCGTCAGAAGTTTGTAGACATGATTGCAGAGCAGGTGAAAATCCTGGGCATGACTTTACCTGATCCGGATTTGAAATGGAATGAAGCGCGTGGTCATTATGATTTTGGTGCGATCAATTGGGAAGAATTTTGGCAGGTGATTAGTGGTAATGGCCCTTGTAACAAACAGAGATTGGATACACGCCGCAAAGCATGGGAAGATGGTGCTTGGGTAAGAGAAGCGGCTGCAGCACATGCAGCGAAAAAAGCAGCACGTGCGCAACAGCATGCTGCATAAAAAAGACAGATTATGAAACAGTATATCCGCAAATATTTCTACGGTGATTATGGCGAAGGCCGCAATGGTGCTGCTGATATCAGTATTGGTCAGGCTAAACAGGAATGGCCATTGTGGGAAGTGTTTATTCGCAGCCGACAAGGATTAGACCACAAACATGTGGGCAGCTTACATGCTGCTGATGCGCAAATGGCCATTGAAAATGCGCGTGATGTGTATACCCGCAGAATGGAAGGCGTGAGCATTTGGGTGGTAGAGAGTAAACATATTCATGCATCTAATCCTGATGAAGCAGAAAGTTTTTATGATCCTGCCAATGATAAGGTATATCGCCATCCAACATTTTATGATTTACCGGATGCGGTGAAGCATATGTGATGCTAAGGCAAAAGTGAAAAGCAAAAAGTGAAAGTTCTACCTACGCTAAAGCTTCGGTAGAAAAGCAAAAGCGGGTCATTGAGATTCGCATAAAACAAGAAAATGTATTCTCCTTTAATTCGATACACATTACACTTAGCTGATAGTGCTCTTATCATGGGGCATCGTTGTAGCGAATGGTGTGGACATGGTCCGGTACTTGAACAAGATATCGCGCTTGCGAATTTGGCATTGGACTATGTAGGTACTGCAAGAAATTTTTATCAATATGCGGCTGAGTTGATCAATGCAGCTGATCCTGCACAGCAGGCCACAGAAGATAGTTTGGCTTATTTGCGCGATGCAGGTGATTTTTACAACAACCATATTGCTGAACTACCTAACGGCGATTGGGCACAGACTACTTTGAAAGAATTTTTCTTTAGCGTGTATCAACAAGCTGTATACAGACAGTTATTGAATAGTGCAGATACGCAGTTGGCCGCTATTGCAGAAAAAGCCTTGAAAGAAATTGATTATCACGTGCGCTGGAGTAGCGAGTGGATTGTTCGTTTGGGTGATGGAACAGAGGAGAGCAAAGAAAGATTGCTAAGTGCATTGGAAGAAGTGTGGTTGCATACAGGCGAATTGTTTGCGGGTGATGATACCGATGCAGAGTTGGTTGCAGCCAATATTGCTGCTGATGTACAATTGGTGTATACGCACTGGAGAACAACTGTAGAAAAAGTATTTGAAGAGGCCACCATCACTGTTCCTGCACCTGCAAAAACGGCTGCATGGATGGGTAATGGCCGCAAAGGCACTCATACAGAACATTTGGGTTATATACTTGCTGAAATGCAATATCTGCAGCGGGCTTATCCCGGCTGTGAATGGTAATGACAACTACTACACAACATAGCGTTGCATCAGTGTATGCCATACTGGAAACAGTAGCCGATCCGGAAGTGCCTGTATTGAGTATTCTTGATTTGGGTATTGTACGCGAAGTAGTATTGAAAGATGCTGTATTTCATGTGGTGATTACACCTACTTATTCTGGTTGCCCTGCAACTGAAATGATACAGCTGCAAATCAGAATGGCCATGCTGGAAAATGGCATTACCAATTTTCAGATTGAGCACCGACTTTCTCCGGCTTGGACAACCGATTGGATGACGGAAGCGGGCAAACAAAAATTACAGGCTTACGGCATTGCACCACCGGAGAAAAAGTTTTCGATACCTGAAGATGGTGTTACTTGTCCGCAGTGCCACTCAACAAACACACGTTTAGTAAGTGCTTTCGGTTCTACTGCGTGTAAGGCATTGTACCAGTGTAATGATTGCAAAGAGCCTTTCGACTATTTTAAGTGTCATTGATGCTTAGTCAAAAGCAATGGGTGAGATTGTATTGACCCAATCAACAGACTTTTTCAAGATTTTGGGTGCTCTTAATCTTACGCCAAAATAGAACTGTACACTGTAGAAATACTTTTCCATTTTATCAATATTTTCTATCTGGTGTGCGTAAGAACGAATCATGGCATCTGCACCAAAATAGTATTGTTTGGCATTAAAGCCTGCAGATAGTTGAACAAGATAGCCTGTTGTAAGTCTGGTTCCTTTTAAAATAGTTAGTTGATTGTTGCTATTGTAGCTATCAGAATTGAAGAAATCGGCGCCAATACTTGGTCCTGCAGTTCCGGTGAGATACCATTTAGGATGGAAAACCCAAGTAGCACTTAGTGGAAGAATGAAATTGATATCAGTACTTCTGGTTACTTGATTGCTGATGCTGGTATCGGCAACTGCATTACGCAGTCTGTATTGTGCAAATAATAGTGTTGGCAAAAAACTCATAGCTGAGCGCTTTTGTATCTCCATACCACCTCTTAACGCTCCAGTGGAAAAAAGTCGATTGGTGTTGTATCTGATCAATACCTGATTACTGATAGATTCTAAGCTAGGAAAGGTGATATAAGGTAGACTGCCTAGTTGCGTTCTGTAATCATCGCTATTGCGCATGTAAAACCCTTTGATTCGAGTGTGTTCACCGGAGAAATACCATCTGCCTGAAGCAAAGCCACCACCAAGATTAAATCTGCTGGTCTGACCTTTTGCTGGGTCACCCGGATTCAGAAAGCCGGGTGTAAAACTGATTGCTGCATCGATAAAGCGGTAACTGAAGTCAAGCTGAAAGTTATTGATTTCACTAGGGGCAAGAAATATTCTGAACTTATCCGGATAGAATAGTCTGAGTTCTGTTTGTTTGGTGCTGTACCAGCTTTCTATATGTAATAGCGTATCGTAACTTAATATATAGTCCGCTCTATTTTTTCTGAGATTAGTCAGACTGTCCTGTGCAACAGCATAAGAGCAATACAGACAGAGTATGCAAAAAAGGTATTTCAAAAAATATGCTTGTAGTCAAATATACTGATCTTGTTCTGGTAAGCAGCTGGATTGGCTTTTGTATGTTTGTGCCATAATCTTGCCAATGGACGCAATTCTTTTTACTGTAGAAGACAATGTGGCCTTCGTTATGCTGAATAGGCCCGATAAATTCAATGCATTCAACAGACCGATGGCACTTCGCTTACAAGAAGTGCTGGATGCTTGTGCAGCTGATGTAAATGTTCGGTCTGTATACATAACGGGTAATGGGAAAGCATTTTGTGCCGGACAAGATTTGCAGGAAGTACTGGATCCGGATGGCCCGGGTATGAATAGAATTTTGTCTGAGCATTATAATCCCATTGTACGCAAGATTCAGGCTATGGAAAAGCCGGTAATTGCAGCGGTGAACGGTGTTGCTGCTGGTGCTGGTGCTAACCTTGCTTTGTGTTGTGATGTAGTTGTAGCAACAGCATCTGCTTCTTTTATACAAGCATTTTCTAAAATTGGGTTGATACCAGACACTGGCGGCACCTATTTCTTACCAAGACTGATTGGCTGGCAAAAAGCCAGTGCATTGATGATGCTGGGCGATAAGGTAGATGCTGTAGAGGCAGAAAGATTGGGCATGTTGTATAAAGTGTATGCTGATGAACAATTTGCGGATGCTTCTAAGCAATTGGCTCAGCAACTTGCACAAATGCCTACAAAGGGATTAGCCTATACAAAGAAAGCATTGCAATGGGCGTTTACACATACTTTGGATGAGCAGTTGATGAATGAAGACAAACTGCAACAGCGTGCAGCAGCAACAGCAGATTTCAAAGAAGGCGTTCAGGCATTTGTAGAAAAGCGTAAACCTGTTTTCACCGGTAAATAATTGTGTATGTCAGTAGCTACGAAAATCATTGATACGATGATGCAAACAGATGCTTATAGCAGCTGGCTGGGCATTGAACGTGTAGAAGAAAAAGAAGGCTACTGCAAACTACGCATGACGGTACGCGCAGAAATGTGCAACGGTTTTGAAATTGCACATGGTAGCATTACTTATGGTTTGTGTGATAGTTGTTTAGCTTTTGCTTCTAATAGCAGAGGTAGACAGGCTGTTTCTGTAGAAACCTCTATTGCGCATATTGCTCCGGTGAAGATTGGTGATGTAATTACTGCAGAGAGTACCGAAGAAAGTTTCACGAATCGTTTTTGTATTTATTCTGCAACGGTTACCAATCAGCGTGGTGAGAAAGTAGCGCTTTTCAAAGGTGTGTATTACAGAAGTGAAAAAGAGTGGGAGGTATAATGTTCTATGCATTCAATGGATATCAACCAGTCGTAGATCCCAGTGCTTATGTGCATCCGCAGGCGGTGGTCACGGGTCATGTGATCATAGGTAAAGATGTGTATATCGGTCCGGGTGCAGCTATTCGTGGCGATTGGGGTAAGATTGTGATTGAAGATGGATGCAATGTACAGGAGAATTGCACCATTCATATGTTTCCGGGTGTAACTGTTACACTACAGGCTGGTGCGCATATTGGCCATGGTGCGGTGATACATGGTGCTACTATTGGGAAGAATTGCTTGGTAGGCATGAATGCAGTGGTGATGGACAATGTGGTGTTGGGTGATGAATCTATTGTAGGTGCTTTGAGTTTTATTAAAGCCGATGAAGTATTTCCTGCGCGAAGCTTAATTGTAGGTAATCCTGCAAAGCGTATCAAAGAGGTAAGTGATGAAATGATTGTCTGGAAGACGGAGGGTACCAAGCTCTATCAACAATTGCCGGCAGCAATGTATGCAACAGGAACGCCATGTGAGCCATTAAGAGAAATACCAGCACATTATGCTGATCAGGCTGCTGTGTATGTCACATGGAATCAACAAAAAAAAGCTGAATAGACTTGTTGGCGATGCAGTGAGTGACACAACCGGTGTTGCTGTATGTACTGCTGCTCGCTACAGAATGCCTATCTTCGCAGCAATTCACTACTGTGTCTGAAAGAAACTTCATAGACAATAGCCGTATTTTTTGTCGCTCAGGTAATGGCGGTCCGGGTAGCAAGCATTTTGCGCGTACCAAGTATAATCCGCAGGCCGGTCCTGATGGTGGTGATGGTGGACGTGGCGGACACATTATTCTGCGAGGTAATACGCAGTTGTGGACCTTATTGCATTTGCGTTATTACAAGAATGTATTGGCAGAAAATGGTGAGCCTGGTAATAAGAACAATATGACCGGCCGCGATGGTAAGGATATCATTATTGAAGTGCCTCTGGGTACGGTGGCGCGTGATGAAGAAACCGGTGAGATTGAAGCAGAAATTTTAGAAGACGGACAAGAAGTGATTTGGATGAAAGGTGGTAAGGGTGGATTGGGTAATGCCAATTTTGCAACTGCTACTAATCAGGCACCTGAATATGCACAACCTGGTATTCCGGGTATAGAAGGTTGGAAAACCTTGGAGCTGAAAGTCTTGGCCGACGTGGGTTTAGTGGGTTTTCCTAATGCGGGTAAATCAACATTATTGTCTGTAATGACTGCAGCAAAACCGAAGATTGCCAATTATGCATTTACCACATTGGTGCCGCAATTGGGTATGGTGGAATACCGTGAGGCCAGATCATTTTGTATTGCAGATTTGCCGGGTATTATTGAAGGTGCATCAGAAGGCAAGGGGTTGGGCCATCGCTTCCTGCGCCATATTGAGCGCAATGCTGTGCTGTTATTTTTGATACCAGCAGATAGCAACGATCATAAAAAAGAATTTGATATTCTCAGGAATGAATTAGAAATGTATAATCCTGAGATGCTGCAAAAAGATTTTCTCATAGCCATCAGTAAATCTGATATGTTAGATGATGAGTTGAAAGAAGCCATCAGTAAAGAGTTGCCTGCTTCTGTACCACATTTGTTTATCTCTTCGGTTACACAGCAGGGCTTGATGGAATTAAAGGATGCGCTCTGGCAAATCCTTAACAAGCCTGTAACAGACTAATTCATTTTTCCATTTTTATTTTGGGTTACCTTTTTTGCCTGCAGGTATTAAAGGTATACAGCAGTATTTACGCCGCGATCGCACACTGCTTTCTCTCTCGTTTGTTTGCATAGAAAAAGACCTCTGACTAGCCTTGCCGGATTTTTTAACTAAAAACCGGATAAACATGTATCAATCAAATTGGAGCAAGATGACAAGAACGATTCTGATGGGCAGTATGCTCGCAACCGCCGTAATGACCGGCACCACTACATTTGCAGGAACAGTGAATAACACTGCAACAGAGATTAATTCTGCAAAATCTACCGTGAAGTTTTTGGGAACAGATGAAGAAAGTTTCTGGTTCTATGTGCAGTATAACAATCCTTCAGGTAATAATTTTTTCCTGACATTATTGGATGAAAAGGGAGAAGAAATTTATAGTGGTAAGTTCTCAGATAAAGTGTTCACCAAGCGTTTTTCGCTCTCTCGTTTTGCTGAATACAAAACCATTTCATTTGTCATTGAATCAGCCAAGAGTCAATACAAAGAGAGATTCGATGTACAAATCAAACAGCGCAGCGAAGAAGAAGTAGTTGTCATTAAGAAATAATGCATTACACAGGTACACTGCTAAGGCAGTGTGCCTGTTTTTTGTTGAATATTTCTTTTGACTGCAGGTATTCGTAGGCGGTCGCTGAGATTAGGTTTGATGTCTTTGTTTTGAATTAAAGGACCAGCACCTGATCCATCAAAGAATGTCCAGTTTTTTCCACCGTCTGTTGATTCTCCAATCAATGGTGTAACAGAGTGTATTAGCATTCCAGAGAAATCTATCTCTACGATCTGCTCAATAATGCATTGTACATCTGTTTCAGTAAAAACTATCTGGAGTAGTTCGCCGGCACTTGCTTTTTTAATAGCGCTGTCTGGTAAAGCTTTCATTTGTGTTTCTATGGTAGCGATAAATGCTTCGTCGCCACCCATCAGGTCTTTCACGCCCTTGTGGTTAAAACGGGCGAATTGTACCCAATTGCGTTGCTGAAACATCGTCATCATGCTGTCTGCTTTGCTGATGATAATTGGTGCTATGCGCGCAGAATCTGTTTGAGCCTGACTGAATTGATAGATACAGGCGATCAGCAGGGTTAGGATGTATTTATGCATATACATGAAGATACTTGTTTGTTTTGCACAGCTGTGTGGAATTTATCTAGATATGCATGACCATGCGTCTTAATTTAGCCAGATGCAACAACAATGTTTTTTCTGTGGGCATCAGGTAAGCTTGATTCATGTGCATGGACATTATCAGTGTCCGGTTTGTGGCACAAATGCCATGCCTTGTTGTGATGGGGATAATTGCGATACTAACGTGATTCTCAAAATCAGTTCGGATACAAACAGTGCAGCACCCCAGTTGCTGCAGGAAACGGCAAAAGCCGATCATCCCAAAGTTGGCTGATTCACTGAACATTACAGCTTTCCGGATGTATTTTTACCTGCGTCGGTTAAGTGACTGCATCCATGAAACAAAGATTGCTGCTGCTATTGATCCTGCTTTTTTTAGCGAGTGCATCTCTTCTTGCACAAACTGTTCCTCAAAAGGATGTCAGAGATCTTTTGCGTTCTTTCGGTAAGAGCAATTTAACCGAAGTTGTTGCAGATACAATCGAACGACAAAAAACGTACATGAACTTTCTGCCTGTTGTTGGGTATTCGCCTCCTTATGGTTTTTTGGCAGGCACCAGTTTGAGTCTGAGTAGAATTCTTGGTAGCAGTGGAGAGCCGCTAGTATCCTCTGCATTATTGAATTTGAGTGTCACAACGAAGAATCAAACTATTTTTATCGCGCGTAGTAATGTATATCTACCGGGTGGAAAATGGATTTTGCAAGGCGATTGGCGTGTATTGTTTTTTACACAGCCTACTTATGGAACGGGAACTTATTTCAGTGGTATAGATAGATTGAATCTGAATGGCACACCTGTTCAGTTAGACAGAGTAAAGCAGGAAATGGATTTTAACTATATACGCTTTTATCAATCTGTGTACAGAAGAATCAATAGAAGTTTTTATGGTGGGTTGGGTTTGTTTGCTGATCATCATTTCAACATCGATGATAAAGCGTTGAATCTTGACCCTGCTACGCCTAATTATACAGCCCATTACATTAATAACACCCTGAACAATATTCCGCTAAAACGGAGTACAGCTAATGGCTTGTCTTTGAATCTGCTTTGGGATAGTCGGGATAATTCTATCAATACGTATAAAGGCTGGTATGCACAATTGGGTTATCGTGTAAACACCAGTTGGCTGGGTAGTAATACACCTAGCCAGACATTGTCGTATGATGTTCGATTTTTCTTGCATCCTGATAAGGCCAAGAAAGAAAATATTCTTGCTATCTGGAATTGGGGACAGTTTCTGACAGGAGGCAAACTACCTTATTTAGCCATGCCTTCTATTGCATGGGATACATATAATCGCTCTGGTAGAGGGTATATACAAGGAAGGTTTCGTGGAGAAGACATGTTATATTCTGAAGCAGAGTATCGTTTCCCTATAACACAAAACAGGTTATTGGGTGGTGTGCTTTTCGTAAATGGAACAAGTGCTTCCTCAAGATTAAGTCGCCAGCCGGTATTACATACTGTTGCTATCGGCTATGGGGCTGGGCTACGTTTGAAGATGAGCAAAAAGAACCGTACGAATATTACCATGGATATTGGTTTGGGGCAAAAAGGTTCTTCTGGTATTTTCTTCAATCTGCAGGAATTCTTTTAGAGGACACAGCCATCCAACACATTCAGAACTTTCGCATAAACTAATTGGGTACATTCAGTATTACAAAAGCGCATCTTATGCAGTCAAAAGCAACAACAGTAGACGCATATATTCAAGAAATACCTGAAGAAAGAAAGGCAGTAATTGAAGCGTTACGAAAGATTGTTAAGAAAAGTTTACCAAAGGGTTTTGTAGAGCAAATGAATTATGGGATGATTGGCTATGTGGTGCCACATACACTTTATCCCAAAGGATATCATTGTAAGCCGTCTGACCCTTTACCTTTTATGAATATTGCTTCGCAAAAGAACTTTATTGCTATCTACCACATGGGTATGTATGCAGACCCATCATTATTGAAGTGGTTTACTGATGCATATGCTAAGCAAGTAAAAAGTAAGTTGGATATGGGAAAGAGTTGTATGCGCTTTAAAAAGCCAGATCAAATACCTGTAGACCTCATTGGAGAGCTAGCATCAAAAATGAGTCCTGAGCAATGGATACAGGTATATGAGCAGGCTTTTAGAAAATAATACTTTATTGCGAGCCACATTTTAATGACAATAATCTTGTATTCGCTTCTTTGTTGTTTTTACTTTTTGCAAAGGTGTAATCACTGCAAGCTTCTTCTTTCTTATTTAGGGATTCATAGCATTTCCCTCTGTTCATATACACAATATCATTACCAGTAGGTAGTAGGGTAATCACTTTTGTATAGTCTGTGATCGCTTGTTCGTATTGCTTCATTTGATGCAATAATATTCCTCTGTTCCAATAACCAACATAGTCATTTGGGTAGAACTTAATCTGGGTTACATAATCTTTTAGCGCAGCAGTCGTATCTTTTTGTTTTAAACTAATAGAAGCGTGCCAGCCAATAGCGTCTTTATTCTTACTATCTAGCTTCAGCATTTTGTTAATGTCGAGCATTGCACTATCTAGTTTATTGATATTTACAAAAGCAGCACCACGATATAGGTATACACTATCCATTTTGGTTTTGCCCTCTATTGCTTTTGTCAAATATGGAATGGCATTGGTATATTTTTTAAAGCCGGTAAAAGCAACGCCTCTCATATAGTGAATATCCTGCTCTGTGAATTTTATCTTGCTCTTATAGAAAACATCTGTGTAGGTACTATCATTCCATCTGGCACCAGTGAAACTGTTGCTCCATTTTGCACCAATGACACTTCCATCAGATTTTATTAAATAGCCTACCGAAGGCACGATGTTTTCGGCTGAGTTAGCATAGTAGACAGTTTTGGTCGTACCTAGGAAGATTCGGCTATCAGGGTATTGTATTTCCATGAAATAACCATCAGAGAATTTTTCAGCAATAATGAAAACACCATCGTCCAGCAGCCAGTATTTGCCTTGGGTATTGAGTTTGCTATCAAAATTTCCCTCGTAATAAAGCTTACCAGACCTATAGTATTTACCTGTTCCAGATGCTGATCCTGCAATAAAATTGCCTTCATACCAATCTGTAGGGGTAAAGTATCTTTTTGCATTTCCATTTAGGGAACCATAAGAATAAGTGCCTTCTTCCCATATGCCATTAGCAAGAACCCTCTTTCCTTTTCCATCCAGCATATCGTTTTTGAAATTGCCAGTATATACATGTCCTGCCTTATACTTATAATAACCTTCTCCATTTAAGTTACGGCCCTTGAACATACCTGCTGCAGAGTCGCCATTTGATTTTACCATAATTCCTTTACCATTTTCTACGCCATTCAAATATTCTCCCTCATAGCGATAACCCAAAGAATGAAGCCAAGCTTTTGCATAGCCATGTAGCTTGCCGTTTTCGAAATTCCCTATCATACTATCCTTGTTGGCCTTAATTAGTTTTCCATATCCGCGTAGTGTATCGCGTACAAACTCACCATCATATATCTCGCCATCTGCAAGTATACTCTTACCTTTTCCGTGTCTTTTATCATCTTGCCAGTAGCCCTCATATCGCCTTTTATTTGGGTAATACATGATACCAAAGCCATGTCTAAGATCATTTTTAAACTCACCTTCATAAAGGTATCCATCGGTCCATGTCATTTTACCTTTTCCATTTTTCTCTCCTTTTACCCAGTTACCCTCATACACCCATTGGTTTCTATACACATATTTACCATATCCTGAGCGCTTACCAAGAGACCAATTTCCTTCATATCGGCTGCTGTCTGGCCAGTAAAATACACCCATTCCTTCCCAGTAGCCCTCTTTTACACTGCCTACATATTTACGCCCATCTTTAAAAAAGTATACACACTGTCCCGTTGCATAGCCGTTCACCCAATCCGATTCGAGGGTTTCCCCATTGGTATAGATTGTTTTGCCTTTACCATTTTTATAGCCTCCTTTGAAATAGCCTTCATAGACATCGCCATTTTTGTACTCATACTTACCAAAACCATTTACACAATCGCCGCTTAGACATTTTTGTGCCCATACATTGGTGTGTAATAAAATCATAAGGGAAATAAGGCTTAACAGCTTGCTCATAGAAGGTTGTTTGGGTGTCTAATCTCATTGAATTTACACAAATTGAAAATACCGCAGTTGTGGTATTTTTTGTGAAAACAACCTCAGTAAAGCATCGTAATGATGCAAATACAGCACAATTCTTGTACGAAATAAAAAGTCCCGCAATTGCGGGACTTTTTATTTTTAAATTGCTTCAAGCTGCATTTTCTTTTGTTGCTTTTTACGCTCCTCTTCATCCAGAATGGTTTTACGCATACGGATATAGTTGGGAGTTACCTCTATACACTCATCAAACTGAATGTATTCCATGCACTCTTCCAGCGTAAGCAAGGTCTTAGGTGCAATATTGGTAGCTGCATCACTACCGCTGGCGCGGTGGTTGGTGAGCTTCTTGCCTTCATTACTATTAATCACCAGATCACCAGGCTTATTGTTTTCACCTACAATCATACCAGCGTACACATCTTCACCCGGATCTACAAAGAAGATACCTCTGTCTTGTAATTTATCCAAAGAGTAAGCAGTAGTTACACCAGCTTCTTTTGCAATCAATACACCATTGTTACGACCGGGGATTGGTCC
>JACCDH010497933.1_pt1 | contig 61379 bp, 49 predicted proteins | sample 7442481 | NCBI WGS metagenome assembly JACCDH01 (sample SAMN15323433, study PRJNA562643) | freshwater metagenome | isolation source: river surface water | place: USA:Blue River Watershed | collected 2017-08-15
ACGAGCGGAGAAGTTTGGTTTTGCACAGGGAAACGATTAAGATAGATGGCTATGCATTTTACTTTAAGGGCTGTAGCGTGAGCGACAACGAGACCAAACAAGAATTCAAAACCTGGATGTGCCTGATTTGCGGCTGGGTTTACGATGAAGCGGCCGGTCTTCCGGAAGAAGGCATTGCACCCGGCACGCGCTGGGAAGATGTGCCAATGAACTGGACCTGCCCGGAGTGCGGCGCACGCAAGGACGACTTCGAGATGGTCGCGATTTGATCTGCCGCAGTCGCGCTCTGCATGATCGCCACTGATCAGCAGAACCCGGTGTTGATTGATGGCTCATGTGTCGCCAAAACGCCGACGAGACCGCATTTTGATTTGCCAATGTTTTAAGTAGTTATTCTTTTTGCTAGAGTGGCGCCCGTTTCGTGAAACATCGTGACGGGTGACGCAATGAATGCATCAGATGCGCAGGCGCGCTCGGCGCCTGCGATCCTCGTGGTCGACGACAGCAGCACCATTCGTCGCTCCGCCGAAATTTTCCTGAATCAGGCGGGTTATCCCGTGCTTCTTGCCGAAGATGGCTTTGAGGCGCTGTCGTGCATTGTCGATCATGAACCCGCACTGGTGTTCTGCGACATCCTGATGCCGCGCCTCGACGGCTATCACACCTGCAGCCTGATACGAACGAGCGAGCGTTTCAGCGAACTTCCGGTCGTGCTGCTGTCATCCCGCGACGGCCTCTTTGATCGCGCCCGGGGTGCGCTCGCAGGAGCCACTGCCTACCTCACCAAACCTTTCGCCAAAGACAGCCTGCTGCGCACGGTGCGGGAGCTGTTGCCGCCACCGGTGTCCTAGCGGGCTGTCTGCATCCCTTTTCACTGCAACGCTGGTGTACAGCGTCCATGGTCCATTGCCGACTGCCATCGACTGATTCCACATTCTCATGCCACGCCAGAACATACTCGTTGTCGATGACTCACCCACCGAAAGACATTTTTTGTCCGAATTGCTGTCGTCACATGGGTATCAGGTCAGCACCGCCGACAACGGTGAAGCAGCGATTGCCCGTATCAAATCGAATCCTCCGCATCTGATCATCATGGATGTCGTGATGCCCGGGCAGAATGGTTTTCAGACGACGAGAGAAATCAGTCGGGATCCCTCGACCCAGCACTTGCCCATCATTATTTGCTCCAGCAAGAATCAGGAGACCGATCGGATATGGGGCATTCGGCAGGGAGCGCGCGAGTTCATGGTCAAGCCTGTCGATCCCACGCTGCTGCTCAGGAAGATATCCGCCCTTCTCGGACAGGCAGGCTGACCGATGAATGCCGATTCAGCGTCCTCCTCATTCTCGCTTGCGCGCAAGCCCCGCCAGTCACTGCGTGACTATCAGCGTGAACTCGCCGAACGCACCACCACGGCACGGGCATCAGCGCCAACCTCATTCCGGCAGCTCGGTTTCTTTGCTGCCGGCCGTGGCTGGCTGATCGACCTCAGCGAGGCGGCCGAGATCATGCCGGTGCCCGCCGTGACGGCCGTGCCGGGAACGCAGCCCTGGTTTCTCGGGCTGATCAATCATCGCGGCAAGCTGACCGGGGTGGTGGATTTCGAGTGCTTTCTGGGGCACGAGTCTTCTACTCAGAAAAATTCCGGCCGGCTGATCGTGTTGTCGAATCGCTTCGGCATTGCCTGTTCATTGCGCGTGGCCTCGGTGAGCGGGCTGATGGATCTTTCTGCCGACCTTGCCGTCATGCCGGATACCCCTGCTGCAGCAAGGCCCTTGTGGCAGGGACCTCTCGTGCACCTCCGGGAGAAGGAATGGCAAAAGCTTGATGTGCGGGCGCTCGTGACGGATCCCCGCTTTGCGGACGCCGCGCTCAGATGAATGCATCAGCGGTATTACCGGTTCAGAGGGCTTGTTGTTGAAGTGGTTGTGGGAATCGTTGTCGGAGCTGTGGTTGGAGTCTTTGTTGGAGTCGTTGCAGAGCTTGCGGTACCTGTCGTCAGGCACGTCGCATTCACGGAGTCGATCGCATGAATATTGAAGATTCGCCAAACGCGGTGCGCCGCCAGCAGACGGGTGCCGGCCGCTGGCGCTGGTGGGGAGGTCCATGGCGCTTTTCGATGGGCCTTGGCAGGTGGCGTCCTGCACTCGCGCTCAATCAGGCAGGCGACCGACCGGCAAAGCGGCTGCTGCAGTGCGTGCAGCTGGCGTTGTCCCTGTCCGTCGCCGGTCTGCTGGTCTGCGCATGGATCAGTACCAGCAGCGCGCTGATGGCCGCTGCCAGGACGCAGATCGCCAGCGAGCTGGTGATGCACTCTCAGCGTCTGGGCAAGGCAGCGCCCAACGCCATTCAGGGCAATCCGGCTGCGTTTCGTCAGCTCGAACAAAGCCGCAAGGCGATCAACCAGCAGCTGGAGGTGCTGGCTACCGGAGGCGAGTGGGAGAGCAGAGCGATTCCGGCAGCGGAGGCTGCGCAAGTCGAGCGTATTGCCGCCCTTCGCGCCGCATGGCGTACCTCCGACAAGACGGCCGCGCAAATCCTGTCGATGGAAAAAGAGCTCACGGGATTTCGCACGACGCTACGAACCCTCAATACCATCAGCCCCGTGCTGCTGGAGCTCTCCGAACAGATTGCCAGTTTGCTGGCGCAGACCGGCGCGTCGCCACGTGAAGTGGCCGCTGCAGGTCAGCTGGTGATGCTGACCCAGCGCCTGGGCAAGAGCGCGAACGAATTCATGACACCTGAGGGCATCAATCAGGACACCGCTTTCCTGCTCGGCAAAGATGCGAATACCTTCCGCGACATTGTTGCCGGATTCAATGAGGGCAGTGAAGTGCTCCGGTTGCCACCGATACGCAATCCCGATGCGCGGCAGCGTCTGAGCGAACTTCATACCGCATTCGATCACTACCGGCGCGAGCTGTCGGGCATGCTGTCCAATCTTGGCAAGTTCATCGCTGCCAAAGAAGCCGAGCGCATCCTGTTCCAGGAAAACGAGCCGCTGCGCGAACGCTTGTCGGTGCTGCAGCAATCGTATCGGGATCAGGAGCATGAGGTTGGCTGGATACATTGGGCCATCGGCGGATTTGCTTCCGGCGCGCTGTTGCTGGGTCTGTTGCTGGCATGGCTGCTGTTGCGGCAGAGCCGTCTTGAGGCGGCCGAGGCACAGGCAAGACGCCTGCTGGCCGAGGAGCAGCAGCGCAAGGCGATGCAGGAAGAGGAAGCGGCGCGCACGCTGAACCAGCAGAATCAGGCCGCCATTCTGCGATTGATGAACGAGCTGCAGGAAATTGCCGAGGGCAACCTGACCGTTCATGCGACGGTTTCAGAGGATGTGACAGGCGCGATTGCAGACTCGGTGAATGTGACGCTGGAAGAACTGAGGCGCCTGCTGGGAAAGGTAAGGCAGACTGCGCTGCAAGTGGGGAAATCCTGCGAGCTCGCACAAAACATGTCGACCGAGTTGCTGGCGCTGTCGAGGCGGCAGTCCGGCGAGATACAGCAGACGGGTCAGATGGTGCTGCAGATGACAGCGCAAATCCATCGCGTCTCACGCGCGGCCAGCGAATCGTCGGATGTCGCGCAATCATCGGTACAGGCGGCACAGCAGGGCGAGGCTGCAGTGCAAGACTCGATACGCGGCATGCATCATATTCGCGAACAGATACAAGAGACCTCCAAGCGCATCAAACGGCTGGGGGAATCCTCACTGGAGATTGGCGATATCACCGAGCTGATCTCGGATATTACCGAGCAGACGCATGTGCTGGCGCTGAATGCATCGATACAGGCGGCAGCTGCAGGCGAGGCGGGCCGGGGTTTTGCCGTCGTTGCCGAAGAGGTGCAACGACTGGCCGAGCGCTGCGGCGATGCAGCGCGGCAGATCACCACGCTCGTCAAGACCGTGCAGGAAGATGCGCAGGAGGCGGTGGTTGCGATGGAGCTGTCGACACAAGGGGTGGTCGAAGGTGCGCGGCTCTCCGATGCGGCCGGAACGGCGTTGGGAGATATCCGACGCATCTCTCAGCATCTGGCTGAACTGATTGCCGGTATCTCTGGATCCGCCGCGCAGCAGGCCACCGTCGCTGATGCAGTCACGCGCAATATCGACAGCATACTGACCGTGACGGAGCACACGCGGCACGGCACGCAGCAGACCGCCAGTTCAGTGCAGGAGCTGGCCGAACTGGCCAAGGCGCTGGAGCGTGCAATCGAACGCTTCCGCATCGCCTGACGACGGGCCCCATGTCACGCGCTTCTGCACGGATCGGATGGCGCGACCCTGTCGCTTGCGCTCCGTCCTTGAGCTTGCGTCCGTCGCCGGCGACCCTCGCGCTGACGGAAGCACTGACGCTGGCGCTGGTCGATCTGCGCAATGCATGGACTCCGCCGGGCCCCGGCCATGGGCTTGCCTCGTCCGCCACCCAACCGAGTCGTCATTGGCAAGCGATTCGCGGCGCATTCCGGTTTTGCGGAGTGCGTAGCCTGGAGGTGCTCTGCGGGCTGATGCAGGAGGTGATGGTGACTGCGGGCGACAGTCCTTCGTCATCGGTGCTTCATGCACTGGATTCCGCCTGCTCGGTGCTGCTCGCATCGCTATCCTCTCTGAAAGAAGGTCGGTCAGTGCCTGCCGGCTGGTTGCTGCCCGCATGGAGGGAACTGGCAACCCATGTGCCCGGGCCTGCGCCATCTGCCTCTTCCATGATTTCCCTCTCGGTCGTGGATGAATCTGCTGCGGCGTGTGCGGCACAAGCGGCTTGGCTTCCCTCGACGGTGTCGCCGGCGGTGCACGATGTCTGTGCGGAGGTGCTGGATACCATGCTGCTCGATTTGCTGCGCGCGGAGTCCGGCTCAGAGGCGCTGCGAGCGTCGCTGCAGGACATGAAACGTCTCTTTGTTCAGGTGGTCCGGACACAGACGGATACTCACCATCGCCTGCGCTGGGTCGTGCTGCTGGCCTACGTTGAGTTGCTGGCAGCCGATGCGCCGATGGAGTTGACACTGGCGAAAAAAAATCTTTCCTTGGCGATACGCGGGATTCGTCAGGCGGTGCAGCAGTCGTCGCTGTCGGTCGCGACATTACCGGACCGACTCGTCAGGGAAGTGGTTTTCCAGATTGGCTTGTTTGCACCGGCCAGCCCGATCAGTCAGAGCCTACGCGACAGCTTCAGGCTGGACTGGCAGCTGAGTGCGCCCTGCGGGGGCAGCGGCATTGAGCTGGTGAGTGAACAGAAGGCGCAATGGTTCGCCCGCTGTGAAGCACTGGAATCGGAATGGCCTCACCTCGGTTTCGACGAGCGCCATCAGCAAATCAGAGAGATCGCCGGCGCTCTGGACGCCTTGTCAGACATCGCGCCACTGGCTTCGGTCGCTGCGTCGCTATCCGACCTGGTGTCGGCCTTGCGGACAGCGTCCGCAGAAGCGGATCTGCCGCTCGTTGCCGGCGTGTTGATTGCGCGTATGGCGGTGCGGGCGTACGAAGGCAGTGATCCCGAGCAGCGACCAGAGCGGGCGGCGCAGGCACATGACGCACATGACGCACATGAGGCGCTTCAGGCGCTGCTTGATGAAGCACTGTCTGTGCCGCTGAGCAGTGCCGGCACGAGCGAAAGGCACTGGTGGCAGACGTTGAACGGTGTCGCGCCCGGCCTGCAGCGTGCGGCGGCGATGGCCGCGCTCAGGAGCGCACTGCGATCGGTATTGACCGAGGCCGAGCAACAACTGGGTCTGATGATCGAGTCCGGCGACAGCGCAGGCGCTCTGCGCGACATGATCTCGACGCTGGATCGTGTGTGCGGAGCGCTGGTCATCGCCGGCGCGGTAACCGCAACTCGCATGGCCGAAACCCTCAGGCAGGAACTCTGCTGCGCAGAGCAGACAGCGACCACCGGGGCTGACTGCGTATCGAGCGTCGACTGGCAGCCACTGGCCATGCAGTGGGTTCAGCTGTGCCACTGGGTGGAGACGTGGACGGCATGGGACAACACGCACCACGGGTCGCCGCGGCCTCGCGATCCGCTCGCTGCCGGCATCCCGGCGCAGTCATTCGATGCATCGCCTGAGGCTGTTCTTGCGGCCATTGGAGAATTGCCCGCAAGTTCGCCCGAGCCGGCGGACTGCAGGGTGGATTCCCTGCCCGGCGAGGCACTGCCTGGCGATCGGCTTGAGCAGATTTTCATTCAAGAGGCCACGCAGCGTTTGTCGCGCCTCCGGCAGGCGTTGTCGGGATGGGCAGGGAATTCCTCTGCAGGTCTGCCCACCTCGATCGCCGATGAAGCCCACGGACTTGCGGGGAGTGCTGCGACGGTGGGCCGTCAGCGCCTGCATGATGGCGCGCTGGCCCTTGAGCAGGCGGTCGATTATCTCGTCAGGTTGCCGGCGGCCGGTCAGCATCCGCATGCCGATGTCCTCATGCACGCTGTGCAGGTACTGGAGCATGAGCTGCAGCCATCGCCGGCTGGTCATCCCGATGCGTTGATCCCCGATTCGGCGATGCCCGATTCGGCGATGCCCGATGCGCTGGATGCTTTGCTGATGATCTCAAGGCATCCCTCCGCGCCGTCGGATCAACCCGCGCAGGCTCATGAAGAAGCGTCAGATCAGTCTGCGATGGCCGGCGACACGCTGTCCGCGGACGCCGAGTTGCTGGCGGTGTTCAGCGAAGAGGCCGCCGAGTTGTTTCCCTTGCTGGCCAAACAGATGCACGACTGGCTTGCCCATCCGCAGGATGAGAAACTTCGCTCGGCCATACTGCGTTTGCTGCATACGCTCAAAGGCAGTGCGCGCATGACCGGTCAGACGATGCTCGGGGAGCGCCTGCACCGGATGGAGCATGAGGTCGCTCAGCGGGCGAGAACGAACAGCCCGCCGGATCCCGATCTGCACGGGTTGCGTCGCGAGCTCGGAGAGCTGCTCGCCGAGGCGGGCCTGCCGGCTGAACTTCAACCGCACGCAGACGCAGGGGCATCGCCGTCGTCCGTGCCAGCGACCACCCTATCTCAGCCAGAGGCGTCTTCGCAGGAACGCTCACCGGCAGAAGGCGTGAACACCGCGCCCCGGCTGCGCAATGATTTGCTGGAGCGCGCATCAGGAAGCGCGGCGGAGCTGCTGGTCGGCGCGGTGCGTGCCACGGAAGAATTGCAGCGACAGCGCCAGACCGTCGCCGAGCTGGCAGACAATCTTCTTCGTCTGCGCACTCAGCTGCGCGAACTTGAACTGCAATCCGAGTCGCGCATCAGCGCGCAGGCACAGCCCAGTGCATCGGCCTTCGATCCGCTGGAATTCGATCGCTACACGCGCCTGCAGGAACTGACGCGCATGACAGCGGAGAGTCTCGCTGATCTCACCAGCCTGCAGCGCACCTTGGGCCGGCAGACCGACTCGGCAACAGCCATGCTGTCACTGCAGGCACGGCACGCGAGATTGTTGCAATCCGATCTCAGGCGAGCGGGCATGCAAGCGTTCTCGGGCATCGAGTTACGTCTGCGGCATCTTGTCCGGCAGGTGGCCGCAGAGACAGGCCGTGACGTGCGGTTCGAGCTTGACGGGGCGCAGATCGAGATCGATCGCCAGCAGCTTGAGCGGCTCAGCGGTGCGCTGCAGCACCTGATACGTAATGCCATCGTGCACGGCATCGAGCTGCCGGATCAGCGCGAGCAGGCGGGCAAGCCACGCTGTGGCGTGGTCCGCCTATCACTTGCACAGCAGGGCGGGGAGCTCAGGCTGCAGATCAGCGACGACGGGCGCGGTCTCGACCTCGCCCGCATACGCGCTCGTGCGCTTGAGCTTGGCGTGCTGGACTCGGCAGCCGTGATTGACGATGCCGGGCTTGCCGAGCTGATTTTTCATCCGGGTCTGTCCACCGCTGAAGAAATCACCGGACTTGCCGGACGTGGCATTGGCATGGATGCGGTGAGAGCCGCCGTGATGCACATGGGCGGCGCGCTCAAGGTGGACAGCCTCTCCGGTGCCGGTACGTGCATCACGCTGGGTCTTCCTCAGCTGCTGTCCACTCAACAGGTGCTGGTGGTGTCCGCAGGAACGCAGCCGATCGCGTTGCCCGCCTCCATGGTGCAGCAGCTGATGCAACCCTCGGAGGCGGTGCTGCGGCAAGCGATCCAGGAGGGCAGCATTGAATGGCAGCGCCAGACCATGCCCTTGCGTAGCCTGAACGAATTGCTCGGCCTGAGCGGGGTTCCTGTCATCGGGACGGCGGCCGCGCATCGTGCTTCGGTGGTGATCTTGCGTCAGCTTGATCAGTGGCTTGCCATGATCGTTGGTGAAGTGCTGGGTCACCGGGAAGTCGTTGTCAAGCAAGCCGGTGCGCAACTGGCCGGGGTCACCGGACTGGCCGGTGCAACATTGCAAGGCGACGGCAGTGTGTTGCTGATCATGAATCCGCTGCAATGGTTCGACCATCTCGCACCGCATCGGCGGATTCCTCGGATGTCCGCAAGCAGTGATCCGATTTTCGACAATGCGCCGCTGGTCATGGTGGTGGATGATTCATTGACAGTGCGTCGCGTGAGCCAGCGGCTTCTTGAGCGTCATGGTTACCGCGTGGCGGTGGCGCGGCACGGAATCGAGGCGCTGGAGCAATTGCGCGAGATCACACCTGCGGCGATGTTGCTGGATATCGAAATGCCCCGCATGGATGGCTTTGAGCTCCTGAGTCGCCTGCGCGCTGATGCGCGCCTCCAGTCCGTGCCGGTCGCGATGGTCACGTCGCGCGCTGCGGAGCGCCATCGTTCCCACGCCATGCAGCTGGGGGCCAATGCGTATTTCGGCAAGCCTTATCGGGATCAGGAGTTGTTTGACTGGCTGGCCTCGTGCGCGCCTGCACCGCAAGCGCTTCCGACGGCTGCCTGAACCAGTGAATGCGGGACGCGCTCAGGTAGTGAATCTCTGTCTCGGAAGTGCGCGCGTTAAAGCACTCGTTACCAAGGAAACCCGATGAAAATTGAGTGGACTACCGATAGCAAGCCGCCTGCGCTGAAGCGTCCCCATGACCGAATCGCGCTGGTGCTGCAAGGCGGTGGCGCACTCGGCGCGTATCAGGCAGGCGCCTTTGAGAGTTTGTCCGAGACGCGTTATCAGCCCGATTGGGTCGTTGGCGTGTCGATTGGGGCAATCAATGCCGCCATCATCGCTGGCAATCCGCCCAAGCGGCGCGTCGAGAGGCTGAATGAGTTCTGGCGATTGGTGTCCTCTGGTTTGCCGCAAGTGAGCGATGCCTTGTCACTCACGCCCTGGCTGCGCGCGATGACCGAGATTCATGACACGCGCACAGCACTGAACCAGCTCAGTGCCTGGCATGCCGCATGGCTCGGCATTCCCGGGTTTTATCAGCCGCGCGTGCCGCCGCCACCATTTCAGCTGCCCGGCACGCCTGCCGCGCTGAGCCTGTACGACACCACACCACTGCGAGAGACACTGGAGACTTTGATCGACTTTGATCTGGTCAACAAAGGCCCCGTTCGTCTGTCTCTGGGTACGGTGAATGTGCGCACCGGTAATTCGCATTATTTCGACAGCAGTACCGAGCGTATCGGGCCGGAGCATGTGATGGCCAGCGGCGCACTGCCGCCGTCATTCCCGCCCATCGAGATCGATGGCGAGGCTTGGTGGGATGGCGGCATACTGTCGAACACCCCGTTGCAGCATGTGCTCGAAGTGCGCAGCCCGGCCGAGTGCCTGCTGGTGTTCCAGATCGATCTGTTCAATGCGCGGGGACCGGTGCCCGTGAATTTTGATGAGGTGCTGAGGCGGCAAAAGGATATTCAGTATTCAAGCCGCACCCGATACACCAGCAATGTGGCTGCCGATCTGACCAACCTGCGTCGCGCCATCGTGGATCTGATGGCCAAACTGCCCAAGCACCTGCGGGATGACCCCGAGGTGCTGAGGCTTAAAGAGTTCGCGAATGTGGCGCCCATCGATCTCGTTCATCTGATCTACCGTCAGGGGCCCGAGGAGAGAGAATCCAAGGACTATGAATTCTCTCGCGTGTCGGTGCTGGAGCGCTGGGAGGCTGGCCGTCGCGATATGCAGGACACGATCACTCACCCCGACTGGCTGAAGCAGGCCGGACGTGAGAGCGGCGCGATGCAATACGATCTGATCCGGCACAGCCGACCGCTGAATCCGCTGGCGGAGTGACTGGCGGGCTCGGTGGGGATGCCTGTCTATTTTTTGACGACCGCATAGCGGGCCAGCGTTTTTTTGCGCGCCTCGTCATGCGCGACGATCGGACGGGGGTAGTCCTTGCCCAGCGTGATGCCCGCCATCGACAGCGTCATTTCCGGTGCCAGCCAGGGCGCATGAATATGTTTGCGATCCAGCCTGGCCAGATGCGGCAGATAGCGCTTGATGAACTTGCCCTCCGCATCGAATTTTTCCGATTGCGTGATCGGGTTGAATATCCGGAAGTAGGGCTGGGCATCGCAACCCGATGAAGAAGCCCATTGCCAGCCGCCGTTATTGGCCGACAGGTCGAAATCATTCAGCTGCCGCGCAAAATACGCTTCACCGCGTCGCCAGTCGATGCCCAGATCCTTGATCAGAAAACAGGCCGTGACCATTCGCAAGCGGTTATGCATGTAGCCCGTCTGGTTCAGCTGCATCATCGCCGCATCCACCAATGGGTAGCCGGTGCGCCCTTCGCACCATGCGGCAAAGGCCTGGTCGGCATCCTTGCCGGTTTCCCATTCAATGCGATCGTATTCCGGCTTGAATGCGCCACTGACCACGTGCGGATGGTTATGCAGGATCATGAAATAGAAGTCACGCCATACCAGTTCCGATAACCACACCGCAGCGCCTTCCCCGCCTTCGCCCGACTGCATGGCCTCGGCCGCCAGTCGTGCCAGCGAGCGTATCGATACTGTGCCAAAGCGCAGATGCACCGACAGATACGAAGGCCCTTTGACGGCAGGATAATCTCGCGCGTTCTTGTAACGTGACATTCGCGGAATGAAGTCTTTGAGCAGAGATGCGCCGCCCTTCATGCCGGTCGGTATCTTCAGTGCTGCGAGATCGCATTCGTCAAAGCCCATCGACGCCAGCGTGGGCATGACCGGTACGGGGGAGGGCAGCGACAGTTGACCCTTCGCAGGCTTGCAGACCAGCGGCGCCAGCGCCTCCAGGTTCAGGTCGCCGGAGGGCAGCGAGAGTTTTTTCAGCCAGGCATTCTTGTAGGGCGTGAAGACGGAAAACGGCTTGCCCGCCAGTGACAATACCTCGTCTTTGGCAAAGATCACCTGATCCTTGAACAAATGAAGAGGCCGGCCTGCGCGGTGCAGCGCTGTCGCGACCTTGGCGTCTCGTTCCACGGCAGCGGGTTCGTAATCTTCATTGGCAAATACGGCATCCACCGACAGCTCGTCGGCCAGCGCGGGTATCTCTGTTTCGGCGCGTGCATGGCGCACGATCAGCCCGCCGCCGTTGCGCTTGAGTTCTGCATCGAGTTCTTGCAGGCTGGCGTGAATGAACGCCACTCGCCTGTCCGCGCTGCCCGCGGCCAGCAAGGGATCGAGGATGTCTTTATCAAAAATGAAAACGCAATACACGGACTGGCTGCTTGCGAGTGCATGGTGCAGTGCAGCGTTGTCAGCATTGCGCAGGTCGCGGCGGAACCAGACCAGGGCCTTGTTGTAGCGGTTCATTGGTGTCTCAGAAGGGAAAAGCAAAACGGACAAAAAGCCGACCAGTCAGCCAGCGGGGGAGTGTAGCCGTTTCGCAAAAAAGAGGTCGCGGCCGCTCCGTTCATAGCGGTTGTCGAAGGACGGTGAGCGGTCTGGCAAAGCTGATAAAATCACGGCCATGGCCAAGCAAGGCAAGCCTCAGTCACCTTCCTCCTCCGCGCCAGCCGCGGACGCCGGCGATTTTTCCTCCGATACCGGCAACGCGCTTCCACCGCTGCAACTCGCCGATCATTTCCTCATCGCGATGCCCTCGATGCTCGACCCGATCTTCGGCGGCACGGTGGTCTACATCTGCGAGCACAATGACGGCGGTGCGCTGGGCATGATCATTAATCGTCCCACCGACATGACCATGGATGTGCTGTTCGAGCGTCTGGATCTGTCGCTGGAAATCACTCCCCACGGTCCGGCGGCCGTACGCGGCCCGGTGATGTTCGGCGGTCCCGTGCAGGTCGAGCGCGGCTTCGTGCTGCATGCGCCGGCAGCTGACTACAACTCGTCGCTGACGGTGTCTGACGAGGTGGCGCTCACCACCTCGCGCGATGTGCTGGAAGCGGCCGCGCGTGGCGAAGGCCCGCAGCGTCTGCTGGTCACCCTGGGGTGCGCGGGATGGAGCGCGGGCCAGCTCGAGGACGAAATACTGCGCAATGGCTGGCTCACGGTGCGCGCCGATCCCGCGATCCTGTTCGATACGCCGATCGAGGAGCGCTTCGCGGCAGCGATGAGTCTGTTGGGCATCGATCCCACCATGCTCTCAGGTGAAGCCGGGCATGCATAGCGCCTGCTCCGTCAGGCTGTCAGTTGCGCTGCACCGCTTTGCCATCGACCTGACAAGACTCTCTTGCCGTGCAAGCGTGTATCGCGCATGAGCACGGTGATGGCCTTCGATTTCGGCTTGCGCCGTATTGGTGTCGCCGTCGGAAACCGCCTGCTGAAGCAGGCTCAGCCGCTGGCCGTGATCGATGCAGCGACGAATGACGCGAAGTTTTCCGCGATCGCTGCGCTGATCCGCGAGTGGGAGCCTGACGCGGTGGTGGTCGGTCTGCCGCTGCATCCTGACGGCGCGGAGCACGACATGAGCGTGCGCTGCAAGCGATTTGCGAACCAGATCCATGGCCGTTTCGGCTTGCCCACGACGCTGGTGGACGAGCGCTATACGTCAGCAGTGCTGAATGCGGCACGCGGCGAGCATGTCGACAGCGAGGCGGCGGCACTGATACTCCAACAATACTTCGATACTCATGACCCATCCTGAACTCGACGCCGAGAAGCTCTACCAGCAGCTCGAGCATGAACTGAAGTCGGCGCTCTCCGGAGCCGACCGCCTTGCGCTGGCCGGCATTTACTCCGGCGGTGCCTGGCTGGCAGAACGTCTCGCTAAAGCGCTTGACGTGGGTACCGTCGGCTACATCGATGTGTCCTTTTATCGCGATGATTACGCCAGGCGCGGCCTGAAGGAAGAAGTCCGGCCCAGCCAGATACCTTTCGAGGTCGAGGGTGCGACCATCCTGCTGGTGGATGACGTGCTGTACACCGGACGCACCACCCGCGCGGCGATCAACACCTTGTTCGACTACGGCCGGCCCGGCAAGATCATGCTCGCCGCGCTGGTGGATCGAGGAGGTCGCGAGTTGCCGATTGCCGCCGACTTTGTCGCAGCGACCATATCGCTGCCCGAGCAACAGACCCTCGTGCTGCAGAAAAGCGAGGATGGAAAATTTTCACTGACCGTAGACCATGCATAACCCCCAACTCAACAAGCACGGCGAGCTGCAGCACTTGCTGACACTGGAAGGCCTGCCCAAGGCAATGATCACGCGCATACTTGACACAGCCGCGTCATTCGTCAGTGTCAGCGACCGCGAGGTGAAAAAAGTCCCCCTGATGCGCGGCAAGAGCGTCTTCAACCTGTTCTTCGAGAATTCCACCCGCACGCGCACCACGTTCGAGATCGCTTCCAAGCGGCTCTCGGCGGATGTGATCAATCTGAACATTTCTGCTTCATCCGCCAGCAAGGGCGAATCACTGCTCGACACCATCGACAACCTGGCGGCCATGCATGCCGACATGTTCGTCGTACGGCATGCGCAATCCGGCGCTCCCTACCTGATCGCGCGTCACCTGACCGAAACGAACCAGCAGCATGTGCATGTGGTGAATGCCGGCGACGGGCGCCATGCGCATCCCACGCAGGGCCTGCTGGACATGTACACGATCCGTCATTACAAGAAGGACTTCAGCAACCTCACCGTGGCCATCGTCGGCGATATCCTGCACAGCCGCGTCGCGCGCTCCGATATTCACGGCCTCACGACGCTGGGGGTGCCCGAGGTGCGCGCGATTGGTCCGCGCACGCTGCTGCCGGGGGCTCTCGAGCAGATGGGCGTGCGCGTATTCACCGACATGAACGAAGGTCTCAAGGGCGTGGATGTCATCATCATGCTGCGCCTGCAGAATGAGCGCATGACCGGCGCGCTGCTGCCCTCTGCGCAGGAATACTTCAAGAGCTACGGCCTGACGCCTGAGCGACTTGCACTGGCCAAGCCGGATGCGATCGTGATGCATCCGGGGCCGATGAATCGCGGCGTGGAGATTGATTCGGCGGTGGCCGACGGCGCGCAGGCGGTGATTCTCCCGCAGGTGACGTTTGGTATTGCAGTGCGCATGGCGGTGATGAGCATGCTGGCGGGCGCGTGAGCGCTGAACAGCCTACGCAGGAAAAGAATGAAATGAGACTACAGATTACAAATGGCCGGGTGATCGATCCGGTCAATCATATCGATGCGCAACAGGATGTATTTATTGCCGACGGCAGGATCGCCGCGATCGGCATGGCGCCCGACGGCTTCAGCGCAGAGCAGACCCTCGATGCCACCGGACTGATCGTGGCACCTGGCCTCGTGGATCTGTCGGTGCGGCTGCGCGAACCCGGCTATGAATACAAGGCGACGCTGGAGTCCGAGCTGCAGTCGGCGCTGGCCGGTGGCGTGACCAGTCTGTTGTGTCCGCCGGATACCGATCCTGTGCTGGATGAGCCGGGTCTGGTCGAGATGCTCGTCCACCGAGCGCGGCTGATGAACCAGTCGCATGTCTACCCGCTGGGTGCACTGACGATGGGGCTGAAAGGGCGCGAGCTGACTGAAATGGCGGAACTCACGGAGGCGGGCTGCGTCGGTTTTGCGCAGGCAGAAGAGCCTATCGAAGACACCACCGTTCTGATGCGGGCGATGCAATACGCACAAACCTATGGCTACACCGTTTGGCTGCGCCCTCAGGATCCGCATCTTGGCCGGGGCGGCACCGCGCACAGCGGCCCGCTCGCATCACGACTCGGCCTCGCCGGGGTGCCGGTGATGAGCGAGACGATTGCGCTACACACGATCTTTGAACTGATGCGCTCCACCGGTGCGCGTGTGCATCTGTGCCGCTTGTCTTCCGCCGCCGGTATCGCGCTGGTGCGTGCCGCCAAGGCCGAGGGCTTGCACGTCAGTTGCGATGTGGGTGCGCATCACATTCATCTGACCGATCATGATATCGGCTTCTTCGATCCGAATGCACGCCTGTCGCCGCCGCTGCGCAGTCAGCGCGATCGTGATGCGATACGCGACGCGCTGGCCGATGGCACCATCGATGCGATCTGCTCCGACCACACACCGGTCGATGATGATGAAAAGCTGCTTCCCTTCGGCGAGGCATCGCCGGGCGCGACCGGTCTCGAACTGCTGCTCTCGCTGTCGCTCAAATGGGCAGACGATCATCTCAACGCCAAAGACAGCCTGTCTGCGGCGATCGCCCGGATTACCTGTGATCCGGCACGCGTCGCCGGGCTTGACGCAGGCAGTCTCTCGGTCGGTGGCATCGCTGACATCTGCGTATTCGATCCGAAGGCACGCTGGAAGGTCGAAGCCTCGGCGATCGTCAGTCAGGGCAAGCACACGCCGTTTCTCGGATACGAGCTGCAGGGACAGGTCAGACACACGATCGTGTCCGGCCGTGTTGCCTACAGCCGCTGACAGCCATGCCGGTATGGGGCCTGGCCAGGCTTGCCTGGCATCTGATGGTGGGGCTGATCAAGGTGGCGCTGCTGTTTCCTTTTCTGGATGACGCGGGTCGGGAACGACGCGTACAGCGCTGGTCACGTCAGCTGGTGGCGATCTGCGGTGTGTCCTTATCTGTAAATGACAGCGCCCAGCGCGAACCGGTATCACCAGCACTGATCGTCTGCAATCACATCTCCTGGCTGGATATCTTCGTGATCAATACGATCCATCCGTGCCGCTTTGTCGCCAAGTCGGATATTCGCAGCTGGCCGCTGATTGGCTGGCTGTGTGAAAACACCGGCACGATCTTCATTGCTCGCGGCAAGCAGCGTGATGTGCGAAGGATTTATGCCGGGCTCGTCAAAAGCATTCATGACGGCGAGCGCGTCGCCTTTTTCCCCGAAGGGACCACGGCCCCGCAAGGTATCGTGCTGCCTTTCCATGCAAATCTGTTCGAAGCCGCGATCGAGGCCGAGGTGCCGGTGCAGCCCTATGCATTGCGCTATCTCGATGCGGACGGCAGTTTGCATGACTCGGCAGACTTCATCGGCGAGATGACGTTTGTCGAGAGCGTAATAGCGATTTTGAAGAGCGGTGTCATGCGTGCCGAGCTGATACGCTTGCCAGCGATCTCCACCGAGGGCGCGCACCGCCGCGAGCTGGCCGCCGTCGCAAGAGAGTTGGTCGCGAATGCCCTCAGCCCGGTCGCTGATGCTGAGGACAATCGACTTGCACCAGTTTTCGGTCAGACAAGCGCAGCGCGCTGAGCTTCCCGCCCCAGACACAACCGGTATCGAGCCCGATGATATTCGGCCGGAGCGTGAGTCCGAGTGTCGACCAGTGGCCAAAGACGATAGCCGTATCTTGAGTCAGGCGCTCCGGCACATCGAACCAGGGCATGTAGCCTGCGGGCGGTTGTCCCGGGCCTTCCTTGGTCGTAAATTCCATCTCGCCCTCTGCGGTGCAGAAGCGTAGCCGGGTCAGTGCATTGACTATGCAGCGCAATCGGTCTGTGCCTTGCAGATCGTCTCGCCAGCGCGCGGGTTCATTGCCATACATCTGAGCCAGAAAATCCAGCCAGCCGCTGCCTCTGAGCACGGCAGAAACTTCATTTGCAAGTGCGAGCGTCTGCTCCGTTGTCCATTGAGGCAGCACCCCTGCATGCACGATCAGGTGACCGTCTGCCATCAGCGCCAGCGGCTGTTGCCTCAGCCAGTCGAGCAAGTCCTCAAGATCGGGCGCGGCCAGCAGATCGCCCAGCGTATCTGACCGGCCCCGTGGCCGGACGCCCCGGGCTACGGCCAGCAGGTGCAGATCATGATTGCCCAGCACCAGTCGCGCCCGGTCACCCATCGCGCGGATGCGGCGCAGGCATCCCAGGGAATCCGGGCCGCGATTGACCAGATCGCCGACAAACACGAGCGATGCCCCCGCAGCATTTGCCTCAATACTGTCCAGCAATAAATCGAGTTGCCCGCCGCAGCCTTGCAGGTCGCCGATCGCAAAAACAGAAGGGTTGGATGGGTTGGGCATGAATGGTTGCGGCTGATAGAGAAAAAGCCGGTTTGTTCGTGACAGGAGTAGTTTGTGCTTTTGGATCGAAGATTAAGAACCATCTATCTCGTTAGGTCGCTTGCGGCGTTGGCAGTACCTTGCCGTACGTCTGTACTGTCTGCGGTACTGCCGCCTTGCCATCGACCTAACGAGACAGGTTCTAAGAAATGGTTGGGCGGTTTTTTAAAAAAGCAGACGTTTTTTAACGACATTTTAACGTAGTTAATTCAATGAATCTCCAGGTGTCTGTGCAGGATGCATCCATTCACAGTAAGTCGATTTTTCATTGGCGCTGCAACTCTTTGCCAGATTTCGCTACTGAATGCCGGTTCTTTAATTTTCGCGAGGTCATGATGTCAGTCGCCAACGTTCAACGATATGCTGTTTCTTCTCCCGTAAAAATTCATCTGGCAAGTAATTCGTCTGCCACAGCCGTGCAAATACGTCTGGAATTGAATCAAAAATTTACCCGATTCAATACTGCCCAGCGGGCAATCGCTGTCATGATTTTGTGGCAGCCTGAGGGGACTGAGGATGTCGATAAGATCCGTGTGGACATCAATATGATGGTGAACGTTTTAGGCGGTGATGATCATTACCGTTCAGTGCGGTTTGCTCTGGCGCTTGAAATCACCTTCCATGCCATCGATGACCTGGGCCTCAATGCCGAGCACCGTGATCAGTTGAGCGGAGTGCTCAACGCCCCTGGCCGTGATTTTGAAACAACCGGCAAAGATGTTTGCAGAATCATTGGAGAGTCCCGTCAGGCTTCGCAGCCTGAGGCAGCGGAACCAGCGGAGGAAGCATCTACCATACCGGGCCCAGTCCCCTCCTGCGTGCCAGCGCAGCCACCTGTGCTGCAGCAGCCAGAGCCCGTCACTGCGCGAGCACCGATTATCAACCCTCACGATCCGGCATCTGTTTCAGGGTTTGAGCGTTCATCGTCAAAGCCCGAGAACAAGGAACCGACGATCAAGTCGCGGACATCGCAGGCGTCCCGCAATCTTCGGAGCGTCCGGCAGACCGTGCAATCTGCAGCGAATGCTTTGTCCGAACGAATCACGCGAAGTAGCAAGTCTGTTCAGGAAAAGCGCGAAGCGAAAGCGAATGCTTTGCGTGCAGAAGCTCCCGCATCGCTGGTAGAGGAGAAGCCTGCCCCGGTGGTTTCGGAAGCCGCCTCAGCGTCATTGGGCCAGCGGGCAAAAAATGCGCTGTCAACGATGTCAGCGCGGGTTCGTGACGGATTTGCTTCAGCGCGCGACGCCTTGTCCAACCGCATGGGCGCGCATCCCGAGGAAAACGTTGCCAAGTCCGGAGTGCCCGTGATCATCGAAGAGGATGATGGCAATCTCCCACCGGAAGAGATCCGCGATCTGTCCTTCCTCGATCCGCGCATGCCTACGGCGGGCGAGAAAATTCAAGATGCCTTGTCTGGTGCCGCGAACAGGGCACGCAAAGGCTGGTCTTCGGCGCGCGTATTCCTGAGCGAGTCCGGCAGACAGGCCGGGTCTGCGCTGCGTGAGAGCGCGTCCTCTCTGAAAGATAGGCTCTCGGTAGTGGGTCAACGAGCCGAGGAGGCGATCACGGATGGTTTGGATGCTGTCAATGATGCGCGTAACGGAAAAACCGTGGCCCGCATGAAAAGTTCCGCCGGGCGGGTCGCGAAACGCTCACAGAAGCTTGCCGGCTCCGTAGTCAATGGCATTTCCCGAGGTGCCAGAGCAGCTGGTGGCTGGCTGTCAAAAGCATCCCATTGGGTTCGCGATCGTCGGGCCGAAGCACAAGGATTTGACCGCATCTAACGGTTCTGAATCGACATCCTCAAGGGCGGGTCGCAAGACCCGCCCTTTTTCGTTGTCCGATCCAAGTGCCAGATTTCCAGGCTTTGCTGAGAAAATCAGGATTCAGTTCTGCCTTGCACCGACTTCGCAGCAGTACCCGGTGCTCCGTTAAAATGTCCTGTTTTTGCTGCGATTAAGTTGCAAAAATAACAAAGCATTTAGACAAGGCATCTCAATGATTCTGGTGACTGGCGGCGCGGGCTTCATCGGCTCGAATTTCGTACTTGACTGGCTGGCGTCCACGGACGAGCCGGTCATTAATCTGGACAAGCTGACGTATGCCGGCAATCCGGACAATTTATCTTCCATTGAAGGTGACGCACGTCACCAGCTGGTGAAGGGCGACATCTGCGACCGCGAGCTGGTGAACCAGCTGATGGCCACCCATAAGCCGCGTGCCATCGTGCATTTCGCCGCAGAGAGTCATGTCGATCGTTCCATCCATGGCCCCGGCGACTTCATCCGTACCAATGTCGATGGCACCTTCAGTCTTCTGGAGGCGGCGCGCGCCTACTGCGCGGGCTTGTCTGAGGCTGACAAGAAAGATTTTCGCTTCCTGCATGTGTCGACCGATGAGGTGTTTGGCACGCTGAGCCCGACCGATCCGCCGTTCTCCGAGACCACGCCTTACGCACCGAACAGCCCTTACTCGGCATCGAAGGCCGCCTCCGACCATCTTGTGCGCGCCTGGCATCACACCTATGGCTTGCCCGTGCTGACCAGTAATTGCTCGAATAATTACGGACCGCTGCAGTTCCCCGAAAAGCTGGTGCCGCTGATGATCGCCAACGCGCTGGCAGGCAAGCCGCTGCCGATCTATGGCGATGGCCAGCAGATCCGCGACTGGTTGTATGTGGGAGATCATTGCAGCGCGATACGCCGGATTCTTTCCGATGGCAAGCCTGGCGAGACCTACAACATCGGCGGCTGGAACGAGAAAGCCAACCTTGATGTCGTGCACACGCTGTGCGATCTGCTGGACGAACTCGCGCCGGGCCAGCAATCGTATCGGCAGCAGATCACCTATGTGACCGATCGCCCTGGCCATGACCGGCGCTACGCCATTGATGCACGCAAGACCGAGCGCGAACTCGGCTGGCGTCCTGCAGAGACCTTCGAGACCGGCATGCGCAAGACCGTGCAGTGGTATCTGGCGAATCAGGAGTGGGTGCGCAAGGTGCAGTCCGGCGATTACCTGAAGTGGATAGACCGCAATTACAGCCAGCGCCAAGGGAGTGCCGCATGAGCGACAAGAACAAACATCCGCGCCGCGGCATCATTCTCGCCGGCGGATCCGGCACTCGCCTGTACCCGGTGACCATGGCGGTCTCCAAGCAGCTGATGCCGGTCTACGACAAGCCGATGATCTACTATCCGCTGACGACGCTGATGCTCTCCGGGATGCGGGATATTCTTCTGATATCGACCCCGCAGGACACGCCCCGGTTCGAAGCCTTGCTGGGTGATGGCAATCAGTGGGGCATCAATATTCAGTATGCGGTGCAGCCCTCGCCGGATGGACTGGCCCAGGCTTTCATTATTGGCCGCGAATTTGTCGGTAACCGCCCATCGGCGCTGATCCTTGGCGACAATCTGTTCTACGGCCATGACTTTGATGGCAAGCTGCGTGCTGCGAATGAACGCAGCGATGGTGCGTCCGTGTTTGCTTATCATGTCGAGGATCCGGAACGTTATGGCGTCGTGGGATTCGATGAGCGCCGGCGTGCGATCAGCATTGAAGAAAAGCCGAAGAATCCGCAATCCAACTACGCGGTGACCGGGTTGTATTTCTATGATCATCAGGTGTGTGACATCGCGGCCAGCATCAAGCCTTCCGCGCGAGGCGAGCTGGAAATCACGGATGTGAACAAGGTGTATCTGCAGCAAAGCCAGCTGCATGTCGAGCTGATGGGGCGTGGCATGGCCTGGCTGGACACTGGCACGCATGAATCCTTGCTGGAAGCTGCCCAGTTCATCGCCACACTGGAGAAGCGTCAGGGCCTGAAAGTCGCCTGCCCGGAAGAAGTCGCCTATCGCAAAGGCTATATCGATGCCGCGCAGCTGGAAAAGCTGGCCGAGCCGCTGAAGAAAAACACCTATGGTCAGTACTTGCTGCGCCTCCTGAAAGACAAGGTGTACTGACGCCATGAATGTGATCAAGACAGCGATACCCGATGTGCTCATCATCGAGCCCAGGGTGTTCGGCGATTCACGCGGATTTTTTTTCGAGAGCCATAATCAGCGACGCTTCGAAGAAATGACGGGTGTGCGCCTGCCCTTTGTGCAAGACAATCATTCCCGTTCTGCGCGGGGCGTGCTGCGTGGCTTGCATTATCAGATCCATCAGCCGCAAGGCAAGCTGGTTCGCGTGACCCAGGGCGAGGTGTTTGATGTGGCTGTCGACCTGAGGCGCAGCTCACCAACGTTTGGACAATCGGTCTGCGCGCTGCTGTCCGCCGACAATCATCGACAGCTGTGGATACCGCCGGGTTTTGCGCATGGTTTTCTCGTCACCAGCGACAGTGCGGACTTTCTGTACAAGACCACCGACTATTACGCGCCAGAGCATGAGCGCTCGCTGCTCTGGAATGACCCCGTGCTCAACATCGCATGGCCATTGCAGGGAGAGCCTGTGCTGTCGGCCAAAGACAAGGTGGGTGTGCCGCTCGCTCAGGCTGAGACCTTCGCATGAAGATCCTTGTCACGGGCCGAGACGGCCAGGTCGGCGGTGAGCTGGCGAAGGCGCTGACCGGGCTGGGCGATGTCGTCGTACTCGGTCGGGCAAATATGAATCTGTCGGATCCTGACGCCGTGCGCAATGCCATTCGAGCAGAGCGTCCTGCGCTGATCATCAATGCGGCAGCTTACACCGCCGTCGATCTGGCGGAGTCCGAGCCAGATCTTGCGTATGCAATCAATGCACAAGCGCCGGGCATCATGGCAGAAGAAGCAAAAACACTGGGCGCTGCGCTGATTCACTACTCCACCGATTACGTCTACGACGGCAGTAAGCCGACACCCTGGATCGAGACGGATGCGACCGGACCCTTGTCGGTATACGGAAAATCCAAGCTGGCCGGCGAGCAGGCCATTGCCGCTGTCGGTGTGCCGCATCTGATTTTTCGCACCAGCTGGGTGTATGGCCTGACCGGGAAGAATTTTCTGCTGACCATGCTGCGTCTCGCACAATCCCGGCCCGAGCTGTCCATCGTCAGCGATCAGACAGGCGCGCCCACCTGGAGCCGCACGATTGCGAATGCGACGGCGATGGTCATAAAAAAGGCCGAGAGCCCGTCCCGCTTGAGCGAACTCAGTGGCATTTACCATCTGTGCGCGGGCGGACAGACGAGCTGGTATGGTTTTGCCGAAAAGATTTTTGCGCAGGCGTCAGTGCCACAAAAGCCGGCCCTGAAAGCGATCACCACCGCAGAATATCCGACACCGGCACAGCGCCCGAAGAATTCGGTGATGAACACGACAAAATTCGAGCAGAATTTCGGCCCGCTGCCCGCGTGGGACGAGGCGCTGACCGACTGCCTGTCGCGGATTCCCGCCGAGGCGCCCTATCTACTGACAGCACATTGAGTAAATGACGATGGAAAACAGCATTGCAAGCCTGACACCGGGCATTTTCAAGGCGTATGACATTCGTGGCGTGCTTGGCAAGACGCTGGACACCCGTATCGCCCGACAGATTGGTCAGGCATTCGGCAGCGCCGCGCTCGCCAAAGGTGAAAAGACCGTCGTTATCGGGCGCGATGGCCGCCTGAGCGGCCCTTCGCTGTCTGCGGCGCTCGCCGAGGGACTGCAATCCGTCGGCGTCGATGTGATCGACATCGGCATGGTCGCTACGCCGATGCTGTACTTCGCCACCTATTCGCTCGGTGCGCCGAGCGGCATCATGGTCACCGGCAGCCACAATCCTCCCGACTACAACGGATTCAAGATGGTGCTGGCCGGTGAAGCGATCTATGGCGAGACCATACAGCAGCTGTACCAGCGTATTCGTGCCCAAGATTTCGCGAGCGGGCGTGGCGACTATCGCCAGCATGACATTCGCGACGCCTACCTTGCGCGCATCATCAATGACATCACGCTGACCAAGCCCATGAAGATCGCCGTCGATTGCGGCAATGGTGTCGCGGGTGCCGTTGCCGGAGACTTGTATCGTGGCCTCGGTTGCGAGGTGATCGAACTGTTTTGCGACGTGGATGGCAATTTTCCGAATCATCATCCTGACCCCGCGCATCCGGAAAACCTGCAAGACCTCATTCATGCACTGCAGACCACGGATGCCGTGCTCGGACTGGCGTTCGATGGCGATGGCGACCGTCTGGGCGTCGTGACCAAGGACGGGCAGATCATCTATCCCGACCGTCAGCTGATGCTCTTCGCACAGGAAGTGCTCTCGCGCCACCCCGGCGCGCCGATTCTGTATGACGTGAAATGCAGCCGCCATGTCGCCGAGGTCGTCAAGGCTGCGGGTGGTGAACCTCTGATGGGCAAGACCGGCCATTCACTGGTCAAGGCGCGGATGAAAGAGACTCAGGCGCCGCTGGGTGGTGAAATGAGTGGTCATGTGTTCTTCAAGGACCGCTGGTATGGCTTTGATGATGGTCTGTATGCAGGGGCGCGCCTGCTCGAGATCCTCGCCAGAGTGGCCGACCCCAGCGCCACGCTGAATGCCTTGCCGCAGTCGATGTCCACGCCCGAATTACAGATCCAGTGTGCCGAGGGAGAGAATCATGCGGTCGTCGAGCGGCTGCAGAAAGAAGCCCGCTGGCCCGATGCAAAACAAGTGCTGACTATCGATGGCGTGCGTGTTGAATATGCGGATGGTTTTGGCCTGGTGCGGGCGTCTAACACCACGCCGGTACTCGTGCTGCGTTTCGAGGCGGAGAATGAGGCAGCACTCTCGCGCATACAGCAATCGCTGGGCAAGGCCATACGTCAGGTCAAGCCGGATGCCGAGCTGCCGTTTGCAGCCTGATGCGACAGTCTGAATGCCTTCGCTGACGCTGCGGGTCTACTCAGCGCTGTGGTGGCTGCTGCTGCCGCTTGTGTTGATGCGCCTGTGGTGGCGCGGACGCCAGGAGGCAGGCTATCGCCGGCATATCGCCGAGCGTTTCGGATTCGGTGATCATTTTCCATCGCCGCTGATCTGGGTTCATGCGGTATCCGTCGGGGAGACTCGCGCGGCTGAGCCGCTGATACGAGCGCTGCTGAAACAATATCCATCGCATCAGATTTTGCTTACGCACATGACTCCCACCGGGCGCACGACCGGTGCGGCCTTGTTCGGCAAAGAGGCCCGCGTGCTGCAGTCCTACCTTCCATATGACACACTGAGCATGACTCGGCGTTTCGTGCAGGAGGCTCGTCCCTCGCTGTGCGTGCTGATGGAAACCGAAGTCTGGCCAGCCCTGATCCATAGCTGTCATCAGCAAGGCGTGCCGGTTGCGCTGATCAATGCGCGACTCTCCGAAAAATCTTTGCGGCAGGCGCAGCGGCTTCCCGGTCTGTTCGTCGATACGGCCAAAAAAATCACTTTGTTTGCTGCACAGACCCAAGCCGATGCCGAGCGTTTGCATCAGCTGGGAGCCAAGAGCGTCTCAGTCACCGGCAGCCTGAAATTCGATATCGCTCCCCCTGAGCCCATGATTGAATTGGGCGCGCAATGGCGCAAACAGTTTGGACAACGCCCCGTGCTGCTCTGTGCGAGTACCCGTGAGGGAGAAGAAGTCTTGCTGCTCGATGCGTACATGCGAGCCACTCTTCCGCAGGAGACACTACTGGTTATCGTGCCACGCCATCCACAGCGCTTTGAAGACGTCGCACAGTTGCTCGAACAACGAGGTCTCGACTATCTGCGCCGCTCTCAGCTGGGCCACGACGCACTGTCGCCGCATGTTCATATCCTGCTGGGCGATTCACTGGGTGAAATGTTTGCGTACTACGCCGCCTGTGACATGGCCTTCATCGGCGGCAGTCTGCTGCCGCTTGGCGGCCAGAATCTGATCGAGGCGCTTTCTTGCGGCAAGCCGGTGTTTGTCGGGCCGCACACCTTCAATTTTGCACAGATTACCGATGATGCCGCTCAGTCAGGTGTCGCGGTGCGAGTCAGCGATGCGGACGAGTTGTTCAGTCAGTGGTTGGAGTGGCTGATCGACCAGCGCAAATTGCAGGAAGTATCTGCGAGCGCGGCGCAGTTTACTCAGGCGCATTGCGGAGCGACGGAAAAAACTGTGAGGTTGATATCCGATGTAATGAATCAGCTTCGGATCAATTCCACGCGTGTATCAGGCAAAGTCTAGTACCCGCAGACCCAAAATGGCGGCGGCTTTTTGCAGACGTTTGTCAAAACAGGCAAAGGTCATCTTGCCCCCTGTACGCTGATGCAGCCGCTGTGCCGCTGCGAGCTGCACGCTGTCATAGGCCCTGAGCGCGAATGCTTCCGAGATTTCGCCCGCCAGCTTGACTAGCTGTTGGTTGACCTCGACGACTGCAAAATTCGGCCACATGTTTTCGAACTGATGTCGACCGGCATCGATGGTATCTGAATCCGAAGGTATTTCACGTACTCGCCTTGCCATGGCAGCCATCATTTCAGCCCATGCGATTCTGCACACCGAAATAGCGGAAGACTGCTGCGCAGCTTCAAGCATTTGCTGGCTGTGCTCCTCGTCTATGAATAGCTTCGCGAGCGCAGAGGTATCGCAAAACAAGATCAAGCGCGATCTTCCTGAATCATGACGCTAAGAGGCTTACCGTCGCGAGATAGCTTGGGAAGACGCTCTGAGAAAACGGGTTTCTTTCCATTCCATGTGACCGTGCCATCCGCTATCAACTCCCCCAGGAGGTGATCCTCACTGGAAGGAATACCGGTAATTCTGGCGATGGGCTTGTTGTGCGAGGTGACTTCTATGACCTCGCCGCTCCGAGCGCGGGCCAAGATACTTGAGAGGTGGGTTTTGAGTTCCCTGACGGCAATTAACATGAATACCTCCCGAAATTAGGTCGCATTCTACACAAAAACAGAGATTTGCGACCACAAATGTGGCGCGATGGCCTTTGTTTCGGATCTATTCGTTGCGCCTGCGGCCTGATTTTCAGTAAAAAATTTTTATTATGATAATTTTTTTATCAAATCGTATCGAGATTCGCACGCGAAAAGCATAGGAACATGTCAATGGAAATTCGAACCCGACGGCTCTTGCTCCGTCCTTGGCGGGACGAGGATTTTCATCCATTTGCAGTCATGAATGCGGATTCGCAGGTCATGAAGTTTTTCCCGACAGTTCTCGAGCGGGAGCAGAGCGATGCGTTGGCTGCAGAAATACGGAGGCGGATGGACGATCAAGGCTGGGGCTTCTGGGCGGTAGAGATACCAGGAGAAGCCCGGTTTGTCGGGTTTACGGGCTTGAACAAGTTGAGTAAGGATTTGCCTTTCGCCCCGGGTATAGAGATAGGATGGCGACTGGCCCATCGCTTTTGGGGCAAGGGTTATGCAAGCGAGGCGGCTCAGGCGGCACTTGAACTAGGTTTCCTGCAATTGCATCTACCAGAAATTGTCGCATTTACTGCAATACAAAATCTACGCTCAAGAGCAGTGATGTCGAGAATCGGAATAGTGTTCGAAGGAGAGCATTTCGAACATCCGGGCATTGCGCCCGGACATCCGTTAAGAGAACACGTGCTGTATCGGATAAAAAATCCCTTTACTGCTTCTCAGCCTCGGTAAGACCACCCCCCAGCGAACGATACAGATCGACCGCATTCGTGAGCTTCAGCAGCTGCGACTGCACCAGTGCCTGTTCGGCGTTGAACAGCTCGCGCTCGGCATCCAGCACATCCAGATAATTGGCAATGCCGTTCTGGTAGCGCGCCTGCGCGAGTGACAGGCGTTCGAACTGCGCATCACGTACCGCCTTTTGCGCATCGATTTCCTCAGCCAGCGTAGCGCGTGCGGCCAGCGCATCGGCAACCTCGCGGAAAGCGACCTGAATGGTTTTTTCATAGTCGGTGATCGCGATGTTACTGCGCACCTCCGCCAGACTCAGGCCGGATTTATTGCGGCCGTTGTCGAAGATGGGCAGCACCAGCTGCGGCGCAAAATTCCAGGTGCGCGAACCGGTATCGAACAGATCGCCCAGATCGCCGCTGGCCAGACCGAAGCCGGCAGTCAGCGAGATGCGCGGGAAGAAAGCCGCGCGGGCGGCAGCGATGTTGGCCTGACTTGCACGCAGACGCTGTTCGGCAGCGCGGATATCAGGGCGATGCGCGAGCAAATCCGACGGCAGTCCGGCACCGATATCAGCAGTGATCACCTGATTCGACAGTGTCGCTGTCTGAGGTGGCAGTTTCAGGCTGGAGCCGGTCAGTAGCGTCAAGGCGTTCACGGCCAGTGCATGCTGACGGCGCAGCGCGAGCAATGACACGCGGGCCGACTGCACCAGGCTCTCGCTCTGCTGAAATTCCAGTGCATTCGCAATACCGGCGTCGAGCCGCTTCTTTACCAGCTCGCGCGAGTTTTCTCTGGCCTTGAATGTGCGCTCGGCCAGCTGCTTTTGCTCAGCCAGTGCACGCTCGGTCAGCCAGGCCTTGGCGACTTCGCCGATCAGCGAGATCTGGAATGCGCGACGCGCTTCTTCGGTTGCCATGTACTGCGACAGGGCGGCCGCAGACAGATTTTTCACGCGGCCAAAGAAATCCAGCTCGAACGCCGCCATGCCCAGCCCGACCTGATAGACGGTGTTCTCGCGCATCGTGCCCGCCAGCAGCTGGCGCGAGGTGGTCAGGCCACCGGTCGCATTCACCGTGGGCAGCTGATCTGCGCGCTGAATGTTGTACAGCGCACGCGCTTCTTCAATGCGCAGGATCGCTGTCTTCAGATCGCGGTTGTTGTTCAGCGCGGTGCTGATCGCCTCGCGCAGATCGGGGTTCTGGAAGAAGTCATTCCAGCCGATATCCGCTACCGGTTTCACGGTCGCGCTGTCACCTGTCGGATAGCTCGAAGGCACCGGTGCCGCCGGCTTGAAAAACGTCGGCATGATCTGGCAGCCTGACAGCGTCATGGCGCCAGCGAATACGACGACGGGGAGAGTGAGTTTTCTTGTCATTGTTATGCCTCGTTCTGATGCAGGTGGGCCGCATAGAGTTTGCGCTGTCGCTCGCTGCCCTTGAAAATGCGACGGACTACCACGAAAAATACCGGGACAAAGAACACCGCGAGCACGGTGGCCGTGATCATGCCGCCCATCACGCCGGTGCCGATCGCGCGCTGGCTCGCCGAGCCTGCACCGGTGGCGATCACCAGCGGCAGCACGCCGAGGATGAACGCCAGCGAGGTCATGATGATCGGGCGGAAGCGAAGCTTCACGGCGGTGAGCGTGGCTTCGATCAGATCCATGCCATCGGCCTGCAAGTCTTTGGCGAACTCGATGATGAGGATGGCATTCTTTGCCGACAGGCCGATGATCGCGATCAGGCCGACCTTGAAGTACACGTCATTCGGCATGCCGCGGAACACCGTGAACGCCACGGCGCCCAGCACCCCCAGCGGCACCACCAGCAGCACTGCGACCGGTATCGACGTGCTCTCGTACAGCGCTGCCAGCACGAGGAAGACCGCCAGCAGAGACAGGGCAAACAGCAAACTCGCCGTTGAGCCGGCAGCCTTCTCTTCGAACGACTGACCCGCCCACTCATAGCCGATGCCGGCCGGCAGCTGCGCGACCAGTCGCTCGACTTCGGCCAGCGCATCACCCGAGGAGGCACCCGGGGCGGCATCGCCCTGGATCTTCATCGCCGGGTAGCCATTGAAACGCACCAGCTGCACCGGACCATTGATCCAGCTGCTGCGCATGAAGGCCGACATCGGCACCATGCTGCCCTGGGCGTTGCGGACATGCAGCTTATCCAGGTCTTCGGGCATCAGGCGCTTCTCTGGCAGCGCCTGCACGATCACCCGCTGCTGGCGCCCGACATTCGGGAAGTCGTTCACGTACACCGAACCGAAGGTGCCCGACAAGGTGGCATTGATGTCCGAGACGGCGACACCGAGCGCATTGGCCTTGTCGCGATCGATCTCCAGCTTGAGCTGCGGAGAGTCTTCCATGCCCTCCGGGCGCGCGCCCTTGATCACCGGGCTCTTGGCCATCATGCCGAGCAGCTGGTTGCGTGCGGCCAGCAGGGCGTCATGACCGAGCCCCGCGCGGTCCTGCAGGCGCAGCGAGAAGCCGGTCGCATTGCCCAGCTCGCGGATCGCCGGCGGGTTGACGGTGAAGACAATCGCATCGCGTATCGTCATCATCAGCGACATCGCCCGCTGCGCAATCGCCTGCGAACTCAGGTTCGGGTCTTCGCGCTCTTTCCAGTCTTTCAGGGGCACAAACAGCAGGCCGCCGTTCTGGCCATTGCCGGAAAAGCTGAAGCCGGTGACGGAGACAATACCTTCAACGCCCGGCTGCTTGAGAAAATAATTCTCCGCCTGCTTCATCACATCCAGCGTGCGGCCAGTGCTCGCGCCCGGTGGCAGCTGCACATTGGCCAGCAGGTACCCCTGATCTTCGGCCGGCAGGAAAGCGGTGGGCATGCGTATGGCCATCCACACCACGGCCGCGATGATCACGCCATACAGCACCATATAGCGCACCGTTGTCTTGAGCATCTTGGCTACACCGTTCTGATAGCTCTCGGTCGTACGCCGGAACAGCCGGTTGAATGCGCCGAACAGCCCTTTGCGCTCATGATGGTTCGGGTCCACAGGTTTGAGCAGCGTCGCGCACAGGGCCGGCGTCAGGGTCAGTGCCATGACCGCCGAGAACACCATCGATGACACCATCGAGACCGAGAATTGCCGATAGATCGCGCCGACCGAGCCGGTGAAAAACGCCATCGGTACGAACACCGCGATCAGCACGGCCGTGATGCCGACGATCGCTCCGGTGATCTGGGACATCGCCTTGACTGTCGCCTCTCGGGGCGGCAAGCCTTCTTCGCTCATGATGCGCTCGACGTTCTCCACCACCACGATCGCATCATCGACCAGGATGCCAATGGCCAGCACCATGCCGAACATGGTCAGCACATTGATCGAGTAGCCCAGCATCATCATGGTTGCGAACGTGCCCATCAGCGACACGGGCACCACAATCGCGGGAATCAGCGTGTAACGCAGGCTCTGCAGGAACAGCAGCATCACGAGGAACACCAGCACGACAGCTTCGATCAGGGTCTTGACGACTTCCTCGATCGAGATCTTGATGAACAGCGAGGTGTCGTACGGGATCTTGTAGTCGACGCCGGCCGGGAAGTATTTCTGCAGATCCGCCATCTTCGCGCGCACCAGCTTGGCAGTTTCGAGCGCGTTCGCGGTTGGCGTCAGCTGGATGCCGATCGCTGCAATGTCCTTGCCATTCAGGCGCGCCGCAAAGCCGTAGGACTGGCCAGCCACTTCGGGCATGCCGACATCGCGGATTCGCACGGTCGCGCCACCGGGCGTGGCACGCAGCACGATGTTGCCGAATTCCTCGGGCGTGGCCATCTGGCCGGTGACGACGATGGAGGTCGCGATGCGCTGCGTGCCCGGAGCCGGCAGGTCACCCAGCACACCGGCGGAGAACTGCGCATTCTGCGCCCGGATCGCATTCACGACATCTGTTGGCGTGAGCTTGAAGCCCAGCAGCTTGTCAGGATCGACCCAGATGCGCATCGCGCGCTCGGTGCCGAACAGCTGCACCACGCCCACGCCGGGGATACGCTTGATCTCGTTGACGACATTACGCGCAAGATAGTCACCCAGCGCCACCGGCGACTGCTCGCCCGTGGTCGAGATCAGGTTCACGAACATCAGCAGGTTGCTGCGTGCGCGGGTGATGGTCACGCCCTGCTGAACGACGGCCTGTGGCAGACGTGCCTCGATACGCTTGAGCCGGTTCTGTACATCCACCGCAGCCAGTTCGGGGTTGGTGCCGTTCTTGAACGTGACCGAGACCGTCGAGCCGCCATCCGACTGGCTCTGCGACTCGATATACAGCATGTTCTCCGCGCCGTTCATCTCCTGTTCGATGAGACTGGTGACGCTTTCGTCCACCGTCTGTGCCGAGGCGCCCGGATAAATCGAGTTGACGATGACGGTGGGCGGAGCGATCTGCGGGTACTGGGAGATGGGCAGGTTGGGAATGGCAAGCACGCCCGCCAGCAGGATGAACAGCGCGATCACCCAGGCGAAGACCGGGCGATCGATGAAAAACTTGGCCATGACGGTGCTTCCTTATTTTTTCTCGGGCGTGGCGGCGGGGGCGGGTGCAGCATCCGAAGGCGCGCCACCCGGCTGCCATGGACTGGCTTTCACGGTAGCGCCGGGCTTGGCCTTCTGCAGGCCTTCGACGATCACCACATCGCCCTCTTTCAGGCCCGAAGTCACGATCCAGCTGCTGCCATAGGCGCCCCCGGTTTTCACCGGGCGCGGAGCGACCTTGCCCTCGGCATCCACCGTCATCACCATCGAGCCATCGGCGGTGCGCATCACGGCCTGTTGCGGCACCGTGATGGTGTTCGCACGCACGCCCTGCTCGAGTCTGACACGCACATACATGCCCGGCAGGAGCGAACGCTCAGGATTGGGGAATTGCGCGCGCAGGATGATGGAGCTTGAATTCGGATCGACCGTCGCCTCCGAGAACAGCAGCTGGCCGGCATGCGGATAGGACTTGCCGTCTTCCGTCACCAGGGTGAGCTTGGACTTGACGCCATGGTGACCGGACTGCGCGACTTTCTCGCGCAGCTGCGACATCTCCACGGATGACTGCGTGAGCGTCACGTAGATCGGATCCAGTTGCTGAATAATGGCGAGCGCGGTCGGATCGTTCGCAGTCACCAGCGCACCCTCAGTCACCAGTGTGCGACCGATGCGGCCGGTGATGGGGGCGGTGATGGTTGCATAAGACAGGCTCAGCTTCGCGGTATCCAGCGAGGCCTTCGCGGCCGCGACATCGGCGGCGGCCAGTTTTTGTGCACTCTGAGCGTCATCGAATTCCTGCTTGCTGATCGCATTAGTGTCAACCAGTGCGCGATAACGGTTCAGTCGCGTAGTGGCCTGTCCCAGATGGGCCTCTGCGCGCGACAGCACCGCTTCTGCATTGCTGACGGCAGCCTGAAAAGGCGCTGGATCAATCTGGTACAGCGTTGCCCCGGCGCGCACTTCGCTGCCTTCATTGAACAGACGCTTCTGGACGATGCCGCCGACGCGCGCACGTACCTCGGCATTGCGGATGGCCTCGATGCGGCCGGGCAGTTCGGTCACGTTCGCGACCTGTTCCGGGGCGATGCTGATGGTGGCGACATTGGCGGGTGGCGGTGCACCCGCGCCCGGCGCGGGCGCGGCAGGTTTTTTCTCGCCGCAGGCAGCCAGCAGCGATGCAAAAACAGTGGGAACGATAAGTAGGCGGGCAAAGGGCGTGAGGTTCATGATGTTCTGACTGATTAAAAAAACGTCAGGAGTCCTGACGCACCTGCGGGGCTTGCTCAACATAAAAAAAACTTCAGGCCTGGGGCGCCTGTAGTTCTGCGGATTTTTTTGTTCGTGCCAGCGATGTCGAGGCGCTGATATTGCCGCACGATCGTTCTATTTATTGTCGCTCAGTATAGCTGCTTCTTTGCTCCCGAAAACCGGTGTGACCGAGAGTTTCATTGCATGATTGCTCGGCTAAACGAAGGGTGCGCAGGGGGCTTTCAATTCGATTAAGCAGACCTTCGAAAACTCCAAATTCAGCGTGTCTCCAGCAGGCTGTTGAGCTCTGCAAGATCCGCTTCGCTCAGTGTGCCGACCGCCGCTTTCAGCCGCAGCCCGTTGACCAGCGTGTCATAGCGCGCTTTCGCCAGATCGCGTCGGGTAGAGTACAGCTGCTGCTGCGCGTTGAGCACGTCGATATTGATGCGCACGCCGACTTCATACCCGAGGCGATTGGATTCAAGTGCCGAGCTGCTGGAGGTCTCTGCAGCTTCAAGCGCCCTGACCTGAGAAAGACCATTCTGCACCCCCAGAAAAGCGGTGCGCGCAGCTTGTGCCGCATTGCGACGGGCCGTATCGAGATCGGCGCGCGCTTTGTCTTCGGCAGACATCGCCTGTCGTATCAGGCTGCTGGTCGATCCGCCCGAATAGACCGGCAGGTTGAATTGCACGCCGACCGAGGCCGTAGTGATGGTGAGTGGGGGCGCAAAGGCGAAGCCCTTGTTCTGTCCATAGCTGGCGACCGCATCGATGGTCGGCTTGTGGCCGCTGCGACTGCGTTCGATATCCACCTTGGCTGACTCTGCGATGAATGCCTGCGAGATCACGGAAAAATTATTTGCTTCCGCGCTCTCGACCCACGGGCGGATAGTCTGCGGCTCGGGAGGGCTGAGACGCACACCAGCGCGCAGCCCGTTCAGCTCGCCCGGCAAAGTGCCGGTGATTTGCGCCAGCAGGTTGCGTCTGACTTCCAGATCATTGAGCGCAGCGATCTCCTGTGCCATGGCCAGATCGAAGCGTGCCTGAGCTTCGTGAGTGTCGGTGATGGTGGCTGTGCCGACTTCAAAATTGCGCTTTGCCGACTCCAATTGCTCGGTGATAGCGGCTTTTTGTGCCCGGATGAAGACCAGCGCATCCTGCGCGGTCAGCACATCGAAATACGCCTGTGCGACGCGCAGCGCCAGATCGGCCTTGGCCTGCTCGAACTGGGTTTCGCTGGCAGCGACTTGCAGCTTGCTCTGCTCATAGGCTGCCATATTCGCAGGACGGTACAGCGGTTGCTGCACTTGCAGCTGCAGCGTGTTGGCGTTGTAGCTGATGTTGCCGCTCTGCGATGACTCGCCTTCGATTTTGCTCGCGCTGCCATTGATGCCCACTTGCGGCAGCAGGCCGGCCCGGCCCTGCACCGTTTTTTCCAGGTTGGCCTCGCGGGTGGCGCGGGCGCTGGCGAACTGGCTGTCATACGCTTGTGCGTCACGATAAGCCTGCAGCAGATCGAGTGCCTGCGCATCCATCGTATGCATGCTCAGGAAGACACTGGTCATCAGTGATGCTAATCGAGTTGTTCGCATTCTTTTGTCCGTAGAAACTGCATCCGATGGAGATCGGGCCACCACAACATCAATACGTCGGCATCGACGGGTCGACCTGCAAGGCCCAGCCATGCACGCCACCCGTCAGGTTGTACACCTTGTTGAAACCTGCGCGCTCAAGGAAGGCCGCCACCTGCATGCTGCGCGCGCCATGGTGACAGATGCAGACCAGAGCCTGATCGGGATCCAGCTCTTCCTGTCGCGCCGGAACACTGGCCATCGTCATTAGCTGCGAGCCCGGAATACGGCACGTCTCGAATTCCCAGGGTTCGCGTACGTCCAGCAGCACGGGGGCAGCGCGCTGATCGCGCCCGGCATCTGCCAGCCACTGGGCGAGTTCTGCAGGAGAGAGGTGTTCCATGAGGGGTGGCTTCGTCAATTCAGAAATGGAATGCCGGGGGGGCTTCCGCTTCGCGCAGGGTCTTGATGCAGGTTTCGAAGAGCTTTGTCTCGCTCCACGCATCCTGCGCCGTGCGCGTGAACAGGCAGGCAGACATCACCGGGGCTTCGCCGATGATGGCCAGCAGGCGACCGCCCACGTTCAACTGTTCGAGGAAAACCCGTGGCAGCACGGGCAGCGCGCCGGAGATCATGATCACGTCCCAGGGCGCGGCACGGGTGCCGCTGCCGGCCCATCCCTGCGCGCCATTGCCCAGTTCAACGTTCACGTTGGCCACGCCGTAGGCCGAGAGATTGTTTTCTGCGAGCGACTTCAGCTCAGGAAGAATTTCGATCGAGGTCACGTGCCGCGCATGATTCGCGAGCAGCGCTGCCATATAACCGGAGCCAGTGCCGATCTCGAGCACGGAATCCGTGTCTTTGATCGCGGCTTCCTGCAGCAGCCGCGCCTCCAGCTTGGGCGAGAGCATGTTCTCGCCACCGGGCAGCGGGATCTCGGTGTCAACAAAGGCCAGTGCCTGATAGGCCGCAGGCACGAAGGCCTCGCGGCGCACGGCCACCAGAGTTTTCAGGACTTCATTGTCGAGCACATCCCAGGTCCGGATCTGCTGCTCGATCATGTTCACGCGGGCTTGTTCTAAGTTCATGGCTTTAGTCTGCAAGGGTCGTCAATATCGGTAATCAGTATCAGTTCAGTATCAGTTCAGTATCAGTTCAGTATCAGTTCAGCAGCCAGGCAGAAAGCTTGCGATTTTATCAAACGGGGTCATCCTTTTTGGCAGCCACACTCGCCATCGGCGCCGTGCCGCCCGCCGCAGCGTCTGCCGGATGCGACAAGAAACGACGGCGCACCCAGATCGCAAAATCATCCAGCCAGGTATAGATCACGGGGACCACGACCAGCGTCAGGATCGACGAGGTAATGATCCCGCCGATCACCGCCTGCCCCATCGGCGCGCGCTGTTCCGAACCCTCGGCGAGGCCCAGCGCCAGCGGGATCATGCCGAACACCATCGCCAGCGTCGTCATCAGGATGGGTCGCAGTCGCACGTGGGCTGCTTCGAGCAGCGCAGCGCCTCGTTCCATGCCTTGCTTGCGCGCCTGATTGGCAAAATCCACCAGCAGGATGGCATTCTTCGTTACCAAGCCCATCAGCATCACGAAGCCGATGATGGAGAACAGATTCAGCGTCGAGCGGAAGAACATCAGCGACAGGAAAACACCAATCAGCGTCAGCGGCAAGGCGGACATGATCGCGACCGGCTGCAGGAAGCTGGCAAACTGCGAAGCCAGAATCATGTAAATGAAAATGATCGCCAGCAGCAGCGCCTGCAGCGCATAGCCGAAGGATTCCTGCATGTTCTTGGTCGCGCCGCCGACCTGATAGCGATAACCCGGCGGCCAGTTCATGTTTTCCAGTACTTTTTTGACTTCCGCGCTGACCTGCCCTGAAGAGCGCCCCACCACGTTGGCCGACAACTCGACTTCACGGTTCAGGTCGCGCCGGTTGATCTGGTTGGCACCCGAGGCGGGCGTGATGCTGGCCACTTGCCGCAGCGGCACCATGCGCGGCGTGCCGTCGCTGTTCATCTGGGTACTGGCGAGGCGCAGACGCGAGAGGTCTTCAATATTGGTGCGCTCGGAAGGGGCGAGGCGAACCGTCACATCATAGGTTTCGTCATCCGGCGCGCGCCAGCCGACGACGGGATCGCCCGCCAGCAAGGGGCGCAGCGTATTGCCGATCTGCGTGACGCCGACGCCAAGATCCGCCGCGATGTCGCGATAGGGTTCGATCCAGATGCTGGGCTTGTTCGGTTTCAGGCTGGAGTCGAGGTCGACGACGCCTTGTATGGCGCGAATCTTCGCAGTCGTCTCTTCGGCGAGCTTGCCCAGTTGTTTGAGGTCGGGGCCCAGTATCGACAGCCGTAATTGCTTGTTGTCGCCGCCCACGCCATCGAGCGTGCCGACATGCGTGACCGTGATGCCCGGAATTTTTGCCAGCTGCTCGCGCAGCGGCTGATTGAGTTCCTTCGTGCTGCGCTTGCGTTCGGCACGCGGTACGAGCCGCGCGAAGGTGGTTGCGTAATTCTTGCCCTGCGCGGTGCCGGTGTTGATAGTGGTGTAGAGATCGCGTACTTCCGGCAGCGTGCGCAGCGCTGCCTCCACTTGTCGTGCCTTGCCCTCGGTGAATTCCAGTGAAGAGCCGACGGGCGTGTGGTAGATCACGCCGGTTTCCGAGTAGTCCGCCTGCGGGACAAATTCCGTGCCGACCAGCCCGGATGCGGGAAGAATGAACCCGGCGAAGAACGTCGCCACCGCCAGCACCAGAGTGGCGACGCGATGCCGCAGCGACCATTTCAGCGCCTTCTGATAGACGCGAGAGAACCACTGCACCAGACGCTCGAATTGTTCCAGCACGCGACCTATTGTGTTCGCATACCAGCCCCGGCGCGCATGCTCGCCATGCACTGCCGGGTCATGCCAGATCGAGGACAGCATCGGGTCGAGCGTGAATGAGACGAACATCGAGATCAGCACGGCGGCCGCAACGGTGACACCGAATTGATGGAAGAAGCGCCCGATAATGCCGCCCATGAAGCCCACCGGCAGGAACACGGCAACGATGGAGAAGGTGGTTGCCAGCACGGCGAGCCCGATCTCTTGTGTGCCTATCAGCGCCGCATCACGCGGACTCTTGTAACGTCCGTTTACTTTCATACCGGCGTGGCGGACGATATTCTCGCGCACCACGATGGCATCATCGATCAGCAGGCCAACGCACAGGGACAGCGCCATCAGCGTGATCATGTTGATGGTGAAGCCGAACATGTCCATGAACAGGAAGGTGCCGATCAGCGACACCGGCAAGGTCAGGCCTGTGATTACCGTCGAACGCCACGAATTCAGGAAGAGGAAGACGATCAGGATGGTCAGCAGCGCGCCCTCGATCAGCGTGCGGCGCACATTCTCCACCCCCACACGAATCTGCCGAGAACCATCCTTGATGACTTCGAGTTTCATGCCCGGATGCAGGGCATCCAGCGTGGGCTGCAGCTCCTTGATGACTTTTTTAAGCCCGTCGGCCACCTCAATCGTGTTCTGACCCTGAGCTTTCAGCACATCCAGTGCCAGCGTGCGCTGGCCATTGAACAGCGCGAGATTCTCCTGCTCTTGCTGGCTGTCGACCACGCGCGCGACTTGTCCGAGCAAGACGGCATGACCGCCGCGCGTTGCGACCACGATGCGCTCGAAATCCTCCGGCCGCTTTATCCGGCCCTGCACCTGGACCACTTGTTCATTGGCCGACGCGCGTACCGAACCGGCGGGCAGTTCCTGATTCTCATTGCGCACGGCATTGATCAGCTGATCTACGCTGATGTTCAGCGCTTCCATTTCGGCTGGCTTGACATAGATCTGGATCTCGCGCTTCACCCCGCCGACCAGCGTGACTGAACCGACGCCCCGCACATTTTCAAGGCGCTTCTTCACCAACTGATCCGCGATGGTGGTCAGCTCGCGCATCGTGTATTTGCCCTTGGCGGCATCGTTGGTGACGGCCACGGAGAAGATCGGTCGGTCTGCCGGGTCATAGCGCGTCACGCGCGGCTCTTTGACTTCCTTGCGGAAGCTCGCCTTGATCAGCGCGACTTTTTCGCGCACATCTTGCGCCGCTTGTGCCGGATCCACCGTCAGCACGAATTCGATGATGACGACGGACTGTCCTTCATACGAGCGCGAGGTCAGGCTGTTGATGCCATTGATGGTGTTGACCGCTTCTTCCACCTTGCGCGTGATGTCGCTCTCTACGGTTTCCGGTGCCGCGCCCGGATATTCGGTCTGAACGACGACGACGGGGAAGGTCACGTCCGGGAACTGATCGACACGCAGCCGCTGATAGGAAAACAGCCCGAGCACGACGAACGCCATCATCATCATGGTGGCCAGCACCGGATTGCCTATGCTGATACGCGTGAACCACATGAGCGGGCTGTCCTTTTTTCGTGAAATCGTTGTGGGCAGTGGTGGCGAACCGCTTACTTTGCGGGCGCGATGCGCACCAGAGCACCGGGCTGCAGGCTGCCCATGTCAGTGGCCACGACCTGGGCGCCAAAGTCCAGACCGGACTGAATCTCGGTCATGAACTCATTACCGTTGCGACCGTCCATCCCCGTGACCACAGTCTTGCGGGCAAGGCGCTCGCCTTCGATGACGTAAACATAGGCGCCGTTGGCATCTTTGCGCACTGCGTTCTGCGGCAGCGCCATCACACCGGCTTTCGAGGTCAGCACCAGCTGGGCCTCGGCGAACATGCCGGCGCGAAGCAGTCCTTGAGGGTTGTCGACCTGCACATAGACGAGCACCGAGCGCGATCCGGTTTGCGTGGCTGGATTGATGCGCACCACCTTGCCTTCAAACTGTTGAGGTACGCCCTCAATGCGCAGCAGCACGCGCTGATGGAGCGCGACATTCGCGATATCGCTGGTAGGCACGGCAGCCTCAAGCTCCATTTTTCGCAGGTCCACAATATCGAGCAGCTTGTTGTCCGCCGAGACTTTTTCTCCCGGCTGCACATAGCGCATGGCGACCAGTCCAGAGATCGGTGCGCGGATCACGGTGTCATTCAGTGATTTTTGTACGACATCCAGCGCGGCTTTGGCGGCCTCCACAGTGGCCTCTGCGGCGGCGTACTGGCTCGCGTAATTGTCGAAGGCGTTGCGTGAGATGAAACCTTTATCGACCAGTGTGCGGTTGTTGTCGCGGTTCTTGGTGGCGATGTCCAGCTGCGCACGCGCCGAATTCAGATTGCCGCGTGCCTGCTCGACGCGTGCCAGATATTCCGTGGCATCCATCTTCACGATGACCTGACCGCTTTTAACGGCTTCACCCTCACGCACCAGCACTTCGCGAACATCGGCTGCCACACGCGCTTTCACGCTCGCCATGTCAAATGCGCGCAGCGTCCCGGACAGCGACATCGTCCTTTGCAGATTGACGGGCGCGGTCGTGAACACTTCCTGCGGCAGGAACTCCAGCGCGGCGGGCGGCGCTGCGACCGCTTTTACCGGTGCCGCAGGCGCTGTCGGACGCATGAAAAATCCGGTGCCGACAGCCAGCACTGCAATCACGATGATCAGCAAAACAACCCGGCGGGTACGTGTGGACATATTCTTATTAATGATCAGTGGGTCGTGCGGCTGTCAGGCGTGATCTGCAGACCGTTGAGCAGCAGGTCAAGGAAGCAATCCAGATAATCGCTCGCCGAGATCGGCTCCAGCCGGCATGAATGGAAGGAATGCTTCCACATCATCAGCATCAGAATGGGCGCGACAATCACCAGATTGGCATTTACCTTGTCGATAGGGCGGAACTCGCCGCGAGAAATGCCGCGCTCAAGCAGACTGATGATCAGGGCATTGCTGCGCTGTATGACTTCTTCATGATAGAAGCGCGCCACATCGGGGAAATTGCCCGACTCCGCCATCATCAGTTTCGAGATGCCGGACAGCTTGGTCTCGCCAATGCGCTCCCACCAGCGGAGAATAAAACCACGCAGCAGCTCGCGGCTGCTGCCGGTGTATTGAGCGACATAGTCCTCAGCCTCGGCCAGCGCCGACACCAGATTGGCGCGCACCACTGCCTTGAACAGCTCTTCCTTGTTCTCGAAATACAGATACAGCGTCCCCTTGGAGACGCCTGCGCGTGAGGCGACGTCATCCAGACGGGTTGCCGCGTAGCCGCGCTCGACAAACAGGTCGAGTGCCGCATCCAGCAACTCTTGCGGCCGGGCATCTTTTCGGCGCTCCCAACGGGGCTTGGCCTTGGTTTCGGCAACGGGCATCGGGTGGAATTAAATTACTAACCGGAGAGTCAGCAATATAGGGGGAGGGGCGTTGTTGCGTCAAGCGCGGTCTTGGAGGGTTGCTGATGTGCGGAGGCAGTGATCGCAGGAACCCGGTTGTGGATGTGGTTACCGACTGATTTGAGTCCTTATCGTTGCCAATTTAAAAATCTGTCTCTTCCTGAACACATTTTTCAGAGCCGTGTTCTTGCACTTATGAGTTTTCAAATAAGCGGGGAACAGCCGTTGCGCACCCGGCGAGTCGGATTGCAGAACTGAGGACGGTATGTATCCACGCCAACATTTCTCACCTTAGAGGCCTACCATGTCAGGATTTCCACCGCCTAGTCCACGAAAGAATCTACTCGACAATCCCCTTGTATCTCCGTTCTCGTTGGATGAGAGTTCCGAAGAGGATAAAACGACGTCGAACGTGCAAACTTCTGAAACCGGATCCGGTGAAGAATCCAATTCAGATACCTCAACGGGGGATATTTCCACTAGTCCTCGCCTGGTCAGCCGGCCGTCACAATCATTGATGAACGCACGACCGACTGCCTCTTCAGAGATCGATGACGGTAGTCCGCCGCAAAGCCATACGTCCCCTGTGGTCACTTCCCGAAGCATTGGGGACGAGGTACAGCAAGCGTCGGTTCCTCCAGCCGATCTGCCGCCGCCGCCACCGCAATTGACTATCGGACAATCTGCCGCGCAAACGCTGGATGGTGATCCCGGAGCCGTTACGACAACGGCTGCATGGTTGAGCAGTGCTTCCCAAATTCCTTTGCGATCAGTCACCACAACAACAACTCCAACCGGACAAAAACTACCGACCACCCTCACCACTACCACCACTAGTACCACGACCACCACCACGACTACACCAATCACTACCAGAGTCATTGTCGGCAGTAGCGCCAGTACAAGCTCGGATAACGGCAAAGGCAAGACCACGGAATCAAATTATCGTCTGCCCGAACTGGAGGGCATCAAAGGCACGCGAGTCATTCACCCTGTACAGCTTGCGAAGCAATTAGTTTACGCGGAAAGCTTCGGCTACAACAAGCCGCTCAAGGGTGCGAATGTCGACTCAATTTTCAGGGCAAAGGTCTGGCTAAAAGTCCAGACGGATGAAAACGGGAAAAGCATTACTCAGCCAGAAAAGGAAAACGCTATCAGTCAATTTTCCGAGCCGTTCATGAAGCATCATTTTGATACGCCAGCACTGAAAACAGCACTGAATCAGGTCACGCAGAATTATAAAAAACAGGCTGATGCGGCAATAAAGTTATACAACGAATTCGAGCCGCCTGAATTCAATAAAAATAAAAAGTCTGGCGACTTGATGAGGCCCATTATCGCACCGCTCATTGAGCATATTTTCGGAAAAGAGAACAACCTGCAAACTTCGGGTATGCCTTTGCCTGTCCTGGCCGCGATGCTGGCTTTGGATGAAGAGGTTCAGGTTTGGTACAAGAAAAATGGTGGCAATGACCCAGACGAGCTTTTGCGGGCCAGAAAGAATGCGCTGACGGGAATTTTTGGCGTCCGGGCTTTCATACCCGGCTATGCGGTGCAGCTGCACAACGATAAAACGGTAGCTGAGGGACATTACCGGCCATTGACGGGTTTTCTGATGGCGCACATGAACAGGAACTACCAACAATTTTTGGATAGTGTGCTTGCATGCCCAAAGGAAGAGAGAGACCGTATCAAACGTGAAGCGGCGATCACCGAGAGTCGGCCTGTACTGCATAAGACAGAGCGTGAAAAGATCGATCAGGCGAAAGAGCTTTTTCAGAAAAGAAAGCCCAGCTCTTTACTGGTCAGGCTGAAAGATACGGTGGACAGCATCGTAAAATCGACTGAAAAAAATGAACCCACATCGCCGCGCAGAGGTTTGCAGCGGCGCGAGACGGTCGATAAAGACACGCAATTCGCGCAAGACAAGGAGCCCAAGTCGCCCCGGTCACTTGGCAATGCTCAAAAAAACCTTGGTGCGGAGAATGCCGAAACGAGGGAGAAGAAGAAGACCAGAGAAAGACAAGCCGTGTTGGATACGTATCTGAAATCGAGAAAGCTGACCTTAGTGAAAGATCTGACTGAGCTGGCAGATGTTATTCGCGGTATCAATAAAAAAATTGGCAATGCATCAAGCGAGGAGTATCGAAGTTTCAGGAGCGATCCTGATAGGTTTTTTCAAGGTTTCTTGAAAGATTTGATTGCCGACATTCAGGCCAAGGGAGCGGTACCGTCTCCCGCTCTTCAAAAGTTCTTTATACAATTGTCAGAGGAGCTGGGTATCAGCGATTCAGAGTAATCCCGAGAATGGGCCGGGGATAGTATTTGACAGCCCGCAGTGTTCGACGTCTGCGGGCTGTTTTTTCGTACTGAATTTGAGTCCTTTGGTAGCATTTTGATCTTGTGTTTCCATGGTGGATGCCTGATCCATGATTCAAGGATTGCCGATCTGTCGCTCGGCTTGCGCTGCCTGCTGCATTGCGCCGTCCATATCCTCACCCATCCCCGGTATGCCCGAGGGCAAACCGGCGGGTGAGCGCTGCGTACAGCTGGATGATTCGCTGCGCTGCCGGCTGTTCGGCCTGCCCGAGCGGCCGGCGGTCTGCGCCAGCCTGCAGCCATCGGCCGAGATGTGCGGCCCGGATCGCGAGCATGCGCTGCATTTTCTCCATCAGCTGGAGCAGCTGACCACGTCCCCGAAATAAGCGGTTGCCAACAGCGCGTCATGGTAAGCTTCGCGCCGGCCTGCCTTGCCGCAAAGCGGCTGGCGCATGGCTCAGTCCGATCTGCCATTCTTCCGCATGGATACCGAACTCCTGATCAAAGTCATCATCATGGGCATCGTCGAAGGTTTGACGGAGTTTCTGCCCATTTCTTCTACCGGTCACCTGATTCTTGCCGGCAGTCTGTTGAATTTCACCGGCGAAAAAGTCAAGGTATTCGAGATCGTGATTCAGGCGGGCGCGATGCTGGCCGTCTGCTGGGAGTATCGCGAGCGGCTGCTGGGGGTGGCGCGGAATTTCACCACCGATGTTGCCGCCCGCCGTTTTGTGCTGAATTTGCTGGTCGCTTTTCTGCCGGCCGTCATTCTCGGGCTCTTGTTCGGCAAGCAGATCAAGGCGCATCTGTTCAAGCCGGTGCCGGTCGCACTGGCTTTCATCATCGGCGCCATCGTGATCTATATCGTCGAGCGTCAGAATCGTCGCCGTGAATTCGGCTCGCGTATCGACTCAGTGGACGACATGAGCGTGATCGATGCTTTCAAGGTCGGTTGTGCGCAGTGCTTTGCACTGATCCCCGGAACCAGTCGTTCGGGTGCCAGCATCATCGGCGCGATGGCGTTTGGATTGTCGCGCCGCGCCGCGACGGAATTTTCATTTTTCCTTGCCATACCCACCTTGTTCGGCGCGACGATCTACTCGCTGTACAAGGAGCGTGCGCTGCTGTCTGTCGCCGATTTGCCGATGTTCGGCGTCGGCGCGCTGGCCGCCTTCCTGTCGGCCTTCTTGTGTGTGCGCTGGCTGCTACGCTTCATCAGCACCCATGATTTCACGATCTTTGTCTGGTATCGGATCATTTTCGGCGTCATCGTGCTGGTGACGGCCAGCACCGGCTGGGTGGTCTGGGCGGATTGAGCATGACCGAAGGCTCGCGCGATCGCGCACTGCACACGCTGCAGACCGTCTTTGGTTATCCGGCCTTTCGCGGGCAGCAGGCCGAGATCGTCGGGCTGGTCGCCGATGGCCACGATGCGCTGGTGCTGATGCCCACCGGTGGCGGCAAGTCGCTCTGCTACCAGATACCCGCCCTGCTACGATCCGGCTGCGGGATTGTGATCTCGCCACTGATTGCGCTGATGCAGGATCAGGTCGATGCGCTGGCCGAGCTGGGCGTTCGTGCTGCCTTTCTGAATTCATCTCAAAGCTTTGACGAAGCAATGCGTACCGAGCGCGCGCTGCGCCGGGGTGAACTGGATTTGCTCTACATCGCGCCTGAACGCCTGCTGACGTCCCGCTGTCTGGAGATGCTCGATGATGTGCCGATCGCGCTGTTCGCGATCGACGAGGCGCACTGCGTGTCGCAATGGGGGCATGATTTTCGTCCCGAGTACATTCGCCTGTCGGTGCTGCATGAGCGCTACCCGCTAGTGCCGCGCATCGCACTGACGGCCACCGCCGATGCCGATACCCGGCAAGAGATCATTGACCGGCTGCAGCTGCAGGCAGCACGCCAGTTCGTCGATTCATTTGACCGGCCGAATATCCGCTATCAGATCATCGAAAAAGATCAGGTGCGCCGCCAGCTGCTGGATTTCATTCGCGATGAGCATGCAGGGGAGGCAGGTATCGTCTATTGCCTGTCCCGCAAAAAGGTGGAAGAGACCGCCGAATTCCTCAACGAGCAGGGGGTGAAAGCGCTCGCTTACCATGCAGGCATGGACACCGCGACCCGCGCCGCGCATCAATCACGCTTTTTGCGCGAAGACGGGCTGGTGATGGTGGCCACCATTGCCTTTGGCATGGGCATCGACAAGCCGGATGTGCGCTTCGTTGCTCATCTCGATCTTCCCAAGAGCATCGAGGGCTATTATCAGGAGACCGGCCGCGCAGGCCGTGATGGGCTGCCGGCCGATGCCTGGATGGCCTACGGTTTGCAGGATGTCGTGCAGCAGCGCCGGATGATCGATGAATCAGAGGCCGACATTGCCTACAAGCGCATGCAGTCTGCACGGCTGGATGCGATGCTCGGCCTGTGCGAGACCCCGGGCTGCCGCCGCGTGCATTTGCTGCAGTACTTCGGTCAGTCATCCGAACCTTGCGGCAATTGCGATACCTGCCTGAACCCGCCATCGTCCTTCGATGCCACCGAAGCAGTTCAAAAACTCTTGTCGACCATTTATCGCGTCGGCCAGCGTTTCGGCGCAGTGCATGTGCTGGACGTGCTGCGCGGCGTGGATTCGACGCGGGTGAAGCAATGGCAGCATCAGTCACTGTCGACCTTTGGCATTGGCGCTGACCGTAGCGAGGCGGAATGGCGCGCGATACTGCGGCAGACACTGGCTCAGGGCTTGGTCGATGTCGATCATGAGCAGTATGGCGCGTTACGGCTGACCGAAGCCGCACGACCGGTGCTGCGTGGCGAGACCGTGCTGATGCTAAGGCGCTACCAGAAACCCGTGCGCCAGCGTCGTGCCGCAACGGCACCGGGCAGTTACACCGAAGCCAGCCTGTCTTCGGCTCAGCAGGCGCTCTTCGAGCGCTTGCGCTGGTGGCGGATGGAGACGGCGCGCGCGCACAATGTGCCGGCCTACGTGATCTTCCATGATGCGACGCTGCGCGAGATTGCGCGCGCGATGCCGGTATCGCTGGACGCTTTGCGGCAGGTGTCCGGGGTGGGCGAGAAAAAGCTGGAAAGCTATGGCGAGGAGATCACCCGGCTGGTCAGCGAGCAGCAGGCAGCGTGATTTTGCAGGAAGTCAGCGTCGGGTGAACACCAGATCCCAGACGCCATGGCCCAGTTTCAGGCCCCGGTTCTCGAACTTGGTCAGCGGCCGGTAGTCCGGACGCGGCACATAGCCATCGCCCGTGTTCTGCAGCAGGGGCTCTGCGCTGAGTACGTCAAGCATCTGCACGGCATAGTCTTCCCAGTCGGTCGCGCAGTGAAGATAGCCACCGGGTGCGATGCGCGAGGCCAGCAGCTGCACAAACGGCCCTTGGATCAGTCGGCGCTTGTTGTGCCGCGCCTTGTGCCACGGGTCGGGGAAGAATACATGCACACCCGCCAGCGAATCGGGTGCCAGCATATGGGTGACCACCTCGACCGCATCATGCTGAATCAGTCGCAAGTTGGTCAGCGATTGATCGCCGATCAGCTTCAGCAGACTCCCAATGCCCGGCGTGTGCACCTCGACACCGATGAAATTCTTCTCCGGCATATGCGCTGCGATCCGGGCAGTCGCATCGCCCATGCCGGTGCCGATTTCCAGAATGGTCGGCGCCGTGCGTCCGAACGCAGCAGCGATGTCCAGCTCTGCCTTTTGATAAGGAAGACAGAACGTTGGACCAAGCTGCTCCAGCGCACGGCCCTGTGCGACCGACAGGCGGCCAGCGCGCGTGACAAAGCTGCGGATGCGCCGCTCGGTCGGGTCATAGAGCATTTGCCGGGTATGGTCGGAGCTGTGGTCTGTCATGCGGAAATCACTGCGGATAATTCGGGTCGCCCCCGCGGTCGGGGAGGGCGGATTATGTCACAGCCTGAGAGATTGCCGGGTGAGCTGCCGGAGCAGAGAGGATCGCGCAGAGAGATGGAGCGGGTGAAGGGAATCGAACCCTCGTATGCAGCTTGGGAAGCTGCCGTTCTGCCATTGAACTACACCCGCGAACCGCTTGATGGGGGAACTGCTCAGAAACCATTCATTGAGCTGGAAAATCAGAACTCATCTTTGTGCTCACGCTCCACGATGTTTATAAAGAAAGTATCAACATTATTGAGTTCTTTATCAAGTCGTTTGAAGTGAGCCGCTCCTAACTGGTAGTATAGTCGGGCACCGGGTTTTAATTCTTTCAACGCTTCGGCAAGTTGGCTGAAGTAGGTTGTATCACGCGCATAAGCGGCTTCCGTTTGGGCTGCATTTAGTTTTTGTGTGGCAGTCGTGAGAGCGTCAATCCTGCTGCCGAATCTTTCTTTCTTGGCTGGATCGCAGTGGTATTGATAAGTGGCCATCAGTTCTACTTTAAATTCGGTATCTGCGTTGCCAGTCGCGCTATTGCGCTTATTGAGCTTTTGGCGAGCTTCGAGCGCTTTGTCAGCAGGTATGGAATTCATCAAAAATTCAAACATCCGATTGACCAGATCTCTTCTTTCCAATGAGACTGCAGAAAGCTTGGCGGTCTCTTTTTCCGGCTCACGTAAAAAACGGCAAAATTGAACAGGTACACCGCTGCAGAAGATATTGTGATGTTGTTCAGGCGAGGGTTTAATAATACGCTCCTCACCATTTACTTTTTGAAATACCCCGTAGGCTTCGACCAAATAAATATCTCCGCGCTCAGGCTTGAAGTGTCTGGCCAAAAAAGATTTCATGCCTTCTTGAATTTTGATTGAGCTATGGTCGGAATCGACAAGACCTACGCCAAAGCTTGTTATTTCTTCGCCCGCAGTCTCTCGTTTCGATAACGATGTGCTTTTGCGCACGGTGAACTGTTGTGCTCCGATAGGCTTGCTGAATTCAGCAGTCTGTTGGGTAATCGACGGAGCAGGCTGAAAATAAGCATGAAATCCATCGACTACACCTTTAATGGAATTCCCTACCCACGCCAGTGGATTCGAAGCGAGAGCAGCTTGTGACGTTTGACTAAGCTGTTCGTTTCTCAGGTCAGCCTCGGCTTCGGCCAGACTGCGTCGTCCTTCAAAGTGAAGCCCTGCTTTTTCTTGATCACGAGCTATGTTTCTTAATAAAGTTAATTTTTGAATTTTTTTCGAATCTTCAGGCTGCACCTGATTTTTCCAATGCGCTTTCTGAGCATCATGAAATGCCATCGTGCCGGGCTTGGGCGTTTCAGAAAAAAGTTGATTTTCGAAGCTGTCCGTGTGCGAAAAGGGGGATGGTCGTGGTGTCACTGATTTGAGTGCGATCGGATTACCGCTTGCCGCTGGCACTGTAGAAATATTCGGTGTTTCTCCTTCGGTTGCAAAATTTTCCCGAGGAACAAGATTTGATGTGGGATACATGGCGGCTCCAACAGATAGAGGGTTAATTTTCCGCGCCTGATTTTTTCAGCCTCGATCTTCCTATTGAAAGATCGACCTCTTTGAGGTTCGCTTTGGGGTTTGCAGAAACTTGGTGCGTAGGCTGATGCTTGCGCTAGCGAGTCAGACCTTAGTAGTGATGCTGTAATTCAAAGGTTCCCTGAGCGAAGAAAAAACTTTGAGTAGTCTGCGTCGTAGCCACCAGGAAACCGGCGGTTGAGTGGAGGCTGCTGTTTTTCCCCCGAGCTATCTGCAAGCCAATTCACCGTCATGACGTGGTCAGACAGACGGCTTCCGGGGGAATCAATCTGGTGTGTGCTGCGGCAACGCCATCCGCCAGAGCGCGAAGCCGCTGAATGCCAGCGCCAGTTGTCCAAGCGCCAGAGAAAGCACCGAGACCGACAGTAAAGGTGAGACCAGCCCGCCCACGATGGCTGAGAGCATGGTCATCGTGAATGACTGACACGAGGCTACCGTGCCCCGTATATGAGGGAACAGATCCAGCACCAGCAAGGTAAGGCCGGGAGCGACCATCGACATGCCTATCGTGTAGAAAAACAGCGGTGCCACTGTCCAGGGCAGCGCCGGCGGCAGCAGCAGGTGATAGCCGACATTCAGTGAGGTGGACAGTAATAAAAAGCCGAAGCCTGTGAGTATCTGCAATTGCGTGCTGGCTCTCCCCGCCATACGATTGGCGGCCAATGCTCCCAGAAATATTCCTGCCACCGCCGGAATGAACAGCCAGCCGAACTGCGCCGGACCCAGCTCCAGATGCTCGGTGATCAGCACAGGGGCAGCCGCCACGTACAGGAACAATCCGGAGAAATTACAGGCAATCGCAGCAGCCTTGAGCTGGAACATCGGCGAGCTGAAAATCTGCCGGTAATTCGACCACAGTACCGAAGGCTTGAAGGGCTGTCGTCGATCCATCGGTAGTGACTCCGGCAGCCGCCGCCAGCACAGCCAGAGCATGATGGTGGCGAATACAAACAGCATCAGGAAGATGCTGCGCCAGACCGATACCGAGACAATCCAGCCGCCGATGACAGGCGCGATCGCTGGCGACACCGAAAAAATCATGGTCACCAGCGACATCATGCGTTCCGCTTCCGCGCCCGAGTACAAGTCCCGGATGATCGCCCTGCCGATTACCACACCGGCACCTGCAGACAAGCCTTGCAGGATGCGGAACACCCACAGATATTCGATTCGGTGTACCGATGCACAACCGATGGAGGCCACTGCATACACGGCCAGCGAGATCAGAATGATGCTGCGCCGGCCGAAGGAGTCCGACAAGGCGCCATGCCAGAGCGTCATTACGGCAAATGACGCCATATAGGCGGTCAGCGTTTGCTGAACCTCCATCGGCGACGCCGACAAGCTCTGACCAATGACGGGAAACGCGGGAAGGTAGGTATCGACCGAAAAAGGCCCGATCATCGCCAGCGCCGCCAGCAGCAGCGCCAGTGCGCCGGCTGACGAACGCGTGCGTTGATGGTCAGGCATGGCTGATCAGGCTCAGATGCCGCCGATGCACAGATATTTCAGTTCAAGATATTCATCGATCCCGTATTTCGATCCCTCGCGTCCGAGGCCGGATTGCTTGACGCCGCCAAACGGGCCCACTTCATTCGAAATGAGGCCCGTGTTGATGCCGACCATGCCGTACTCCAGCTGCTCGGCCACGCGCCAGACACGGCCAACATCGCGCGTGTAGAAATAACTGGCTAAACCAAAGTCGGTGTCGTTTGCCGCAGCGATGGCTTCGTCTTCCGTATGGAAGCGCACCACCGCAGCGACAGGGCCAAAGGTTTCCTCCTGCATGATCTTCATGTCGCGGCTGACGTTCGACAGTACGGTCGGCTGATAAAACAGACCGCCCAGCGCATGTTCCGTACCGCCCGCTTCCAGCTTCGCGCCCTTGCCCAGCGCATCGCCTACATGGTCTTTCACTTTGGCGACGGCCTGATCGTCGATCAGCGGGCCTTGCTGAACGCCTTGCTCGAAGCCGTTGCCGACCTTGATCTTCGCGGCGCCGGCGGCCAGCTTTTGTACGAACTCTTCATAGACTTTGTCCTGCACGTAGAAGCGGTTGGCGCAGACGCAGGTCTGGCCTGCATTACGGTATTTGGAGATCAGCGCGCCCTCAATGGCGGCATCAATGTCGGCATCATCAAACACGATGAAGGGTGCATGACCGCCGAGTTCCAGCGCCAGCTTCTTGATCGTCGGGGCGCTCTGCGCCATGAGGATGCGACCCACGGGCGTCGAACCAGTGAAAGACAGATGACGGACAACCGGGCTCGAGCAAAGCACCTTGCCGATCGCGATCGACTGTTCGCTGTCGGCCGTCAGGATGTTGATCACGCCTGCCGGAATCCCGGCACGATGCGCCAATTCCGCCAGCGCCAGCGCTGACAGCGGTGTCTGCTCGGCAGGCTTGATGACAATCGTGCAGCCTGCGGCCATCGCTGGCGCGATCTTGCGGGTGATCATTGCAATCGGAAAATTCCACGGCGTAATGGCGGCGCACACGCCAATCGGCTGCTTCAGCGTTACCAGCCGCCGGTCGGCTGCCGGAGAAGCCAGTACATCCCCATTCACGCGCTTGGCTTCTTCGGCAAACCACTCAATAAAGCTCGCGCCGTACATCACTTCGCCTTTGGCCTCGGGCACGGGCTTGCCTTGCTCGGCGGTCATCAATTTGGCCAGATCATCCGCATGGGCGACGATCAGATCGAACCATTTGCGCATCAGCTGCGCGCGCTCCTTGCCGGTCTTTGCCGCCCAGCCGGGAAACGCCTTCGCAGCCCCGGCAATGGCCAGTTCGGCTTCCTTAGGCCCCTGATTCGGCACCTCGGCAATCACGCTGCCATCGGCGGGGTTGGTCACCGGGAAGCGGGACGAGGCGTCGACCCATTGGCCATCCAGCCAGGCACGGGTTTTAAGTAATTCCGGATCCGAGAGTTGGAGGGTGATAGCAGCCTGCTGCGACATGAATACTCCTGAAAAAGTACCAAAACCGACAGCATAACTGATCGTTGCGGCGCGGCTTCGCCGGGCGATTCTGCTTCTTAAAAAGCTTCTGCCTCAAGGAACGATTTGTTGCTCATGAGTTACTCAGCGTAGGCAATTCTTAACCAAAGGTAATGAGGAAAAATGCCATGAGTACATCGAAAACCGGAGACAGAAAATCAGCGAACTTTACCCTCGAGGACTTCGAAAAGCAGTGGAGCGAGCTGACGAAATCGATTTTAGCTACCCAAAACGGGCAAGCTTCCGGGGCAGAGATAAAAGCGCCAGTCATGAAAGTCAAGCAGCAGGAAAAAGACAAGGTCATGCCGACCGTGACGCAGACGGATACGGGAAATGTTCCGCCGTCTTCACATCCGGTAGCGCTTGCTCATACACCACCAGTCACCGCCACCCGATCGGATAATCCAAAAAAATTGAATTTTTCAGGCAGCGTCAAATCAGCCGATGGTGGAACGAATTCGCCACGCAAGCGTGAGAAATTCGCTGATAGCCCGAGGCGAGGCAATATCACTCCAAGGGCAACTGAAAAGCGCTCATCAAATGAATCACGACCTACCACTCCCCGAGATAAGGATGAGGGAAAATCCTCCGCCACGAATGATTCTTCTGCTCGAAAATTCCGGAAAGAAGTCAGCAGAAAGTTCACCGATATCAAACTGAACCTGTCGGGTTTGTCAGAGAAAATCTCGGCTGGGTTGCACAGCCCGCCCGCTTCACCGGTAAGCGGGGGCAGAGTATCGCCATCCAAGATATCCCCCCGAAAAAAATCAAATAATCTGCTGAGCGATGTACCGATTGAGATGAGAAATCAGGCTGCCAAGGCTTATCTTAAATTTCAGGAGGATCCAGCCTTTATGAAAGCAGATCCCAAAAGGCAGAGTATTTTACTGAGCGCAAAGATGATAGCCATTCTTTCCAGTGAGGGAATCTCGTTCGATGAGAAAAAAATTCAGGCCTTGATCAAAGAAGCAGAGACTCGTTCTCAAAATGCACGAATCGATACAGAAATAGACTTTACAAAAGAGCCTTACCCCGATCATGTAAAAGTAGGAGCAGGGAAATTTATTACTAAGTGGAAGGCCGATGGGTTCGACAAGGGGGAAAAATTTAATAGTCTCCCAAGCGAAGAAAAAGCGATAGTAGATAAATCTTTCATGCCTACTTTTATCGCAGATTACTACAGAGCCGGAGTGAGCCACGAATTACAGCTACCTGACGGGACAAGCAAGCCTTTTGATTCACTTATTGCCTTGGCAAATTACCTGAATCAGAATAAAAACGACTACCACAGATCAAGGTACATTAGTAACGTAACATCGCAAAACATTGTTACGCTTCTGCACCAATGGACCTGCGGTGGTTTGTCTGGGACTACGTCGCCGATAAAATTGTACGATGGACGTCCTTTGATCCCTCGGGGGCGATCTGAACAGCGATTTATCTACAAAGCGGAAGCAGATGGGACGATCGTTGTAAAAGTTCAGGTAGGGATTTTCTCAGATAATCTGGGAAATGCTAAGAGAGCAAGTCAGCTGCAGAATGATGGTCGTGATCCGATATTTATAGACGAAGACGCCAAGCTGACGATTAGCACCACTTTGCGATTTGATCCGGATGATGAATGGACAATCGACAATCCGCGTTTGGTAGCAAGCGGATGGAATCTGCCCGCTGAATGTTGAAAATATAATTTAGGTTGTGGATGATTTCCGGTTCGACCCCGCCACCCTCCCGAACCAAAATAATCTGTACTCACCAGCGCCGTTGAATCAACGGCGTTTTGTGCGTTTTTTCGATTTGAATACCGGGCAGAATATCTCTGATTCGGATGCGGTCACCGTAAAAATATGACTTTCAAAACGAGGAAAAAATGAGCTTATCCAGTGTAAATTTGGTAAAAAATATGGAAAAAAATGATGAGGAAACTCTCTATTTAAATTCCTCAACGACGAAATCTTCCTTGGCTGACAATGATGACGAAGTGAAGAAGCCGCGGATGAAAACCTATGGATCACGTCGTAAGCCCGTTGAAGACGATGAACGTGATGGCGCTATCCTTGATGTGGTAACGTCTTCGATATCAAAAAAGTCCAGCATGAGAAACATGATTGTCTCTTCCTCGGCTTTTTCCGAGCTTGAGCAATATGTCGATGCCATGCCAAATTATTTCGAATCGAAATACAAGGCTGAGGGAGAAAAACTCGACAGGGAGACAAAAAATTCGGGCGCCCAGAAAAAAGAAAAAAGGCAAGCGGCTAGCGAGCAAATCAAGAATCATGGCGATGAAAAACCCAGGCAATACAGGAATTCTCCATTCGGAACGAGTCAGAGACGAGATTCAATCTCGGATCGGAAGGAAGTCTCGCCTCGGTCAAGAGCAGCAAGTAATGTCGTGACGCCGAAATTTCGCACGGGCTTGCAAGGTGATGAAAAAAATCCCCTGCCCATCTCTCCGAGTTCACCGCGCGTCAACTCTCCAAGCTCTTCCACTCCCCGCTCACGTCCCCGCTTCATGTCAGCGATTCCGACGACGTTGAAAGTTCGGACCATCTTGCAGGACGATGCGGAAAAATCATCATCATCGTCACTGTCCTCTCCACGCGATACATGGCAAGGAGGCGAAGAGTTGATTATGAAATTTTCCGTTCGGATTCCTGTTTCCAGACGGGCGATTTCGGGCACTTTATCGAAAGAGCCCTCTGCGCTGGGTGAAAGTGATAGCTCCCATTGAATCCCGTACTGGAAAAACCATAGGATTCGGGAGATGGGTTAAAAAGAATTCAAATGCTGCGGTCGCCGATAGATTGCGACATTATTTGCGATTTGATCCCGCCACCATCTCAAACCGGAACAGCCTGCATTCGATAGCGCCGTTGAAAAACGGCGTTTTTTTTGATTCTTTCAAACGCAGCATCCGCGGCAGGCTGAGATCCGCGGTGAACAGACAGACCGTCCATCCGGCAAACCGGCTTTTCAGTGTGCTGCCAAAGGCGCTGAAAAACGCGACGGCCAGTTCATCCGGAGCCTGCTGCCGATCACCGCGAACGCCGATACGTTCGCCGTAGGGCGGGTTGGCGATCAGCAAGCCGGCTTGCTCGGTCGGCGGCTTGATTTCCTGCGCATCGATCTGCTTCAGCGGTATCTCGAACGGGATACCGGCGCGCTGAAGATTGTTACGCGTCATCACCAGCATGTCGCCGGAGATATCGCTGCCGAAGAGGTTGATCTCCGGGGGAATGGCTGGCGCGGGTACCGCATCACGTATTGCCTGCCAGTCCTCCGCACGAAAACCATGGAATTTCTCGAAACCGAAATGACGGTTCGCACCCGGCGGTATGCCGGCCAGCATTTGCGCCGCCTCGATGAGCAAGGTGCCTGAGCCGCACATCGGATCCAGCAGTGGCACGCCCGGCTTCCAGCCAGCGGTACGGAGCAAGCCGGCGGCAAGGTTCTCTCGCAGCGGCGCATCCCCCGTCTCTTGTCGCCAGCCGCGCTTGAACAGGGGCTCACCGGAGGTGTCCAGATACAGCGTGAAGGTGCGTGCATCCAGAAAGCCCGAGATCCGCATGTCCGGTGCGCGCGTATTCACCGAGGGGCGCTTGCCTTCGCGATCGCGGAAACGGTCGCAGATGGCATCCTTGATCTTCAGCGTGATGAATTCCAGACTTTTGAGCGGCGACTTGATTGCGGTGACATCCACGCGGATCGTGTGATCGACGCCGAACCAGTTTTCCCATGGCGCGGCCAGCGCTAGATCGTAGATGTGGTTCTCATTCGCATAGCTGCCATGCGCGATGCGCAGCAGCACGCGAGACGCAATGCGCGAATGCAGATTGATCCGCATCGCATCTGTCAGTTGTCCGGAGCAATGCACGCCGCCGGGTACCTGATTGTGAACTTTGAGCGTGGTGCTGTCGGAGGCGATCTCTTGCAGCTCTTCCGCCAGTGCCGCCTCGAGGCCGCGCGGGCAGGGACAGAAATAGGAGAGGGGTTTTTGCACAGTGAACCTGTTGTCTGTTGAGGCCAGTCATCGGTCTGTACTGGCCCGTGGTTGAATCGACGATCAGCCGGCGAGCACGCGCTCGACAAAATCCAGCCGGTCTTGTCCCCAGAAGCCTTGTCCATCGACGCGGTACCAGGGCACGCCAAAGACATTCGCGTTCAGCGCATCCTCGGTGTTCTTTGCATAATCGGCGGCGACGGCGTCGCTACCGGCGTGCGCCAGCAGGGCTTCGCCGTCCTGGCCCGTGGCATCGGCCAATGCGATCAGCGTTGATTCATCGGCGATATTTTTTTCTTCCGACCACACCGCACGGCCCAGTGCGAAGGCCAGCTCCAGCGCCTTGTCGATGCCGTTCTTCTGCAGCGCGGCGATGATCAGCTTGGCACCGGGCTCGCCCGAGACCGGGAAGAACTTCGGGTGCAGGGTCAGCGGGATGTTCAGGAATGCGCTCCAGCGCTGCAATTCATCCAGCCGGTAGGCCTGTCGCTGCGGCGGACGCTGTGCCACCGGAACGCCACCGGTGACGCTGAATACTTTCGCAATATCGGCGGGTTTGAGGAGGATGCTGGCACCCTGTTGGCGGGCGATGGCGACGAAACGCTGATGGCCGAGGTAGGTCCAGGGTGATTGCGGTGCCATGAAATACTCAACCTGCTTGCTCATGCGGAGTCTCCGTTGGGGTAACGAATGATGGAAATGCCTGACTTTACTGGAAAGGCTTGACGACCACGAGGATCACTACCGCCAGCATGCCCAGCACGGGAATCTCATTGAACCAGCGATACCAGACATGCGAGCGGGTATTTTCTCCCTGCTCGAACTGCTTCAGCAATCGCTTGCAAACATGATGGTAGCCGATCAGCAGGAATACCAGCGCCACCTTCAGGTGCATCCACGCGCTGTGCTGACCGATGCCATAGCCCAGCCACAGCCACAGGCCGAGTGCCAGCGCGGGAATCATCAGCAGCGTCATGAAGCGGTACAGCTTGCGTGCCATCTGCAGCAGCCGCATTTTTGCGGCCTCATTGTCTTCCATCGCCAGGTTCACGTAGATGCGCGGCAAATAGAAGAGCCCGGCAAACCACGAGGCGACAAAGACGATATGCAGTGCCTTCACCCACAACATGCTCAGACCCTCACTTCGCCGTGGCCGAGCACCAGATACTTCAGCGAGGTCAGGCCTTCGAGGCCGACCGGGCCGCGCGCATGCAGCTTGTCATTCGAAATGCCGATCTCTGCACCCAGACCATATTCAAAGCCGTCGGCAAAGCGGGTCGAGGCATTCACCATCACCGAGGCGGAATCGACCTCGCGCAGGAAGGTCATCGCGCGCGTGTAGTCTTCGGTGATGATGGCATCGGTGTGCTGTGACGAATAGGTGTTGATATGGTCGATCGCCTCATCGACATTGGCCACGATCTTCACCGAGAGGATCGCATCCAGATATTCGGTACGCCAGTCTTCTTCAGTCGCAGGCTTCAGGTGCGGATAACCTGCGAGCAGTTGCAGCGCCTCGGGATCGCAGCGCAGCTCGACCTGCTTGTCCGCGTACAGCTTCGCCAGCTCGGGGAGTACCTTCGGCGCGATCTCGCGCGCGACCAGCAGGGTTTCCATCGTGTTGCAGGTGCCATAGCGATGGCATTTGGCATTGAAGGCCACCGGCAAGGCTTTGGCGATATCGGCCTTGTCATCGATGTACACATGGCAGATGCCATCGAGGTGCTTGATCATCGGCACCTTGGATTCTTTCATCAGACGCTCGATCAGGCCTTTGCCACCGCGCGGCACGATCACATCCACGAATTCCGGCATCGTGATCAGCGCGCCCACGGCAGCGCGGTCCGTCGTCTCGACGATCTGCACCGCCTCGGCCGGCAGGCCCGCACCGGACAGGCCTTCTTTGACGAGTTTGGCCAGTGCCTGATTGCAGTGAATCGCTTCCGAACCGCCGCGCAGTATCGTTGCATTACCGCTCTTGATGCACAGTCCGGCCGCATCGACCGTGACGTTAGGGCGGGCTTCATAAATGATGCCGATCACGCCCAGCGGCACCCGCATCTGGCCGACCTGAATGCCCGTGGGGCGGTATTTCATGTTGCTGATCTCGCCGATCGGATCGGGTAGTGCGGCGATCTGCTCCAGACCTTCGGCCATGGTGGCAATCGCTTTCTCCGACAGCGTCAGGCGATCGACCATCGCTGCTGCCAGACCGTGGGCGCGTGCGGCCTCCAGATCTTTTTGGTTCGCGGCAGTCAGCAGCGCCGCATCGCGGCGTATGCCGGCCGCGATCAGTGCCAGTGCGCGGTTCTTTGCGGCGGTGTCGGCCTTGGCCATTGCGCGCGAGGCCTTGCGGGCTGCCTTGCCAACGCTGGTCATGTACTCTTGAATGTCCATCCGGGTGTTCCTATTGATGCAGTCGATGTTATGAATGTTGTCGATGTTATCGATGCGGCATGCTGGTCGTCATGCCTGCCGGGTGATATTCAGCGCCAGCTGCAGCAGCGCATCCCACGGGTCACCGGCGAACTGCTTGCTGCGCAATCCCTTGACCATGCGGTCGACCTGCGCTGCCTCGCGCATGGCGGTCTGCAGCGTCGAGAGCTTCAGCCTCGCCACTGCGGAGGGCATCAGCCGCTCACGCGGTCCCCAGATCCGGTATTCCTTCATCAGCATGGGCAGCGGCCGTCCCTCATTCGTGCCGAGCTTGAGCTTCAGCAGGATACGGATTTCTTCGCTGACGGCCCACAGCACCAGCGGCAGTGCCTCGCCTTCGCCTTTCAGGCCTTCCAGCATGCGCACCAGTCGCGCGACATCACCGGCCAGCATGGCTTCGGACAACTTGAACACATCGTAGCGGGCGACATTCAGCACCGCATCCTGTATCTGCTCTGCTGACAATCTGCCTTCAGGATACAGCAGCCCGAGCTTGCGGATTTCCTGATGCGCGGCGAGCAGATTGCCCTCGACGCGCTCGACCATGAAATCCAGCGAGGCCTTGTCTGCGCTCTGGCTCTGTGCTGCAAGCCGCTGGCCTATCCAGTTCGCCAGCTGTGCTCGCTCGACCAGCGGAATGTCGACATAGACCCCCGACTGCTGCAGCGCGCTCACCCAGGCGGCCTTTTGTGTTGCCCAGTCCAGCTTGGGCAAGGTGATCAGTGTCAGTGTGTCGCCGGCCTCGGCGCTTTGCGTGCAGGCTTTCGCATAGTCCTGCAATGCCTGACTGCCTTCCTTGCCGGGTTTGCCGCCGGGGATGCGCAGCTCGATCAGCTTGCGGTCGCCAAACAAGGACATCGCCTGACTGGATGCCAGCAGTTCGCCCCATTTGAAATGACGATCCACCGTCAGCACTTCGCGCTCGGAGAATCCCTGACTGCGCGCGCGGGCACGGATGCGGTCGGCAGCTTCCAGCGCCAGCAAGTGCTCATCGCTGACGATCACGTACAGCGGCGCCAGCGTTTTCGCGAGATGCGCATCCAGCGCTTCGGCGCGCAGCTGCATCGTTTACAGCTTGGGCTTGACCTGCGACAGTCGCCGCATCACCTGACTGACGGCATCGGCACGCAGGTCGTTGTAGATCAGGCGTTCTTCGGTTTCTTTTGCGAGCGCCTGCGATTCGGAATAACTCATGAAGGTCTGCAGCGCGAGTTCAGTCGGTTCGAGTAGCACGCCGTTGTCCTTGCCCAGCACATCGAAGCGCAGACGGTAGAGCAGACTGTATTCACGCACCTGACCCTGGGCATTGATGGTCAGGACTTTTTTCTCCTGATTTTCCTGCAGGATGCGCAGCGTTACATCGGCCGACTTGCGGTCCGTTGCCAGTGCGGTATTGCCTTGCGAGAGTATCGCCGTGCGCAAGTCGCGCTCGATGGCCGAGCCGCTGGTCGCTTCCAGATGCACGGAATTAAACTCCAGCCTGACATCAGGACGCGAGCCGCGCAGCTGAAAGCCGCAGGCAGCCAATGGCAGTGTCATCAGTGCCGAGATCCAGAGTCTGCGCGAGCTTTGCATGACATTCTCCTGCGTATTGTTGTGTTCGTCAGGCGACGATATTCACCAGCTTGCCCGGCACGACGATGATCTTCTTTGGTGTGCCGGTCACGTGCTTCTGCACCTGTTCATTCGCCAGCGCCGCAGCTTCAATGCTGGCTTTGTCGGCGGTCTTGGGCACCGTGATGCTGCCGCGCAGTTTACCGTTCACCTGCACCACGAGCTCGAGCTCGGCCTGCTCCAGCGCGCTGCTGTCGACGGCCGGCCATGGCGCATCAAGAATATCGCCATACGGCTTTGCATAGCCCAGTGCTTCCCACAGCGCATGCGTGATGTGCGGCGCGATCGGATACAGCACGCGCAGGAAAATACCGAAGCATTCGCTGACGACCGCACGGCTGTCGGCGGCGTCACTGAAGCTCGCGGCTTCGAGCAGGTTCAGCATTTTCATGCAGGCGGAGACGACCGTGTTGTACTGCAGACGGCGATAATCATTGTCGGCCTGCTGCAATACCTTGTGGATCTCGCGACGCAGGGTTTTCAGATCGGCGCTCAGCTCGGCAGGCAGTGCTGCAGAGGCATCGATCAGCGCAGATTTCGCATGCGCGAAAGTCCAGACCCGGCGCAGGAAGCGCTGCGCGCCTTCGACGCCCGCGCCCGACCATTCCAGCGTCTGCTCCGGCGGCGAGGCAAACATCGTGAACAGGCGCGCGGTATCGGCACCGTACTGATCGATGATGGCCTGCGGATCGATGCCGTTGTTCTTGGACTTCGACATTTTTTCCGTGCCGCCGATCTGCACCGGCTTGCCATCCGACGTCAGCTCGGCAGCGACAGGTCGACCCTTGTCGTCGAGCTTCAGCGTCACGTCTTCGGGGTTGAACCAGATCTTCTTGCCTGATTCATCTTCGCGATAGTAGGTCTCGTTGAGCACCATGCCCTGTGTGAGCAGGTTCACGAAAGGCTCGTCGAACTTCACGAGGCCGAAGTCGCGCATCACCTTGGTCCAGAAGCGCGCATACAGCAGGTGCAGCACCGCGTGCTCGATGCCGCCGATGTACTGATCCATCGGCATCCAGTAATCATTACGTGCATCGACCATCGCCTCGTTGCTGCCCGGCGAGCAATACCGCATGTAGTACCACGACGAATCGACGAACGTGTCCATCGTGTCGGTCTCGCGGCGTGCAGGCTTGCCACAGCTCGGGCAATCGACTTTCAGGAATTTTTCATGCTTGTTCAGCGGATTGCCGCTGCCATCAGGCACGCAGTCTTCCGGCAGTACGACGGGCAGGTCTTTTTCCGGCACCGGTACATCGCCGCAGGAAGGGCAGTGGATGATGGGGATCGGCGTGCCCCAGTAGCGCTGACGCGAGATGCCCCAGTCACGCAGGCGATAAGTGATTTTTTTCTCGCCAACGCCTTGAGAGGCCAGATCGGCAGCCACTGCATCGACCGCCGCCTGATAATTCAGGCCATCGTACTTGCCGCTGTTGATGCAACGGCCGTTTTCCTTGTCGGCATACCATTCCTGCCAGGCGTCCGTGCTGTAGCTCTGGCCGTCGACGGCGATCACTGGCTGTATCGGCAGCTGGTATTTTTTGGCGAACGCAAAATCGCGCTCGTCATGTGCCGGCACACCCATCACTGCGCCATCGCCATAGCTCATCAACACGTAATTGCCGACCCAGACATCAACCGCTTTGCCGGTCAGAGGATGAGTGACGGTCAGGCCGGTTGGCATGCCTTTCTTTTCCATCGTGGCCATGTCAGCCTCGATCACGCTGCCCTGCTTGCATTCGGCAATAAACGCGGCGAGTTCGGCATTGCCGGCCGCTGCATGCGTGGCGAGCGGATGTTCCGGTGCGACGGCGCAGAAGGTCACGCCCATGATGGTGTCAGCGCGGGTGGTGAACACCCACATCTTGCCGTCATTGATCAGCTGGCCGTCATCGCCCTTGATCTGGTGCGTGAACGCGAAGCGCACGCCGGTGGATTTGCCGATCCAGTTCGCCTGCATGATGCGCACGCGCTCCGGCCAGCCGGGCAGCTTGTGCTCGACATGATCGAGCAGCTCCTCCGCATAGTCGGTGATA
>JACCDH010827159.1_pt1 | contig 61338 bp, 65 predicted proteins | sample 7442481 | NCBI WGS metagenome assembly JACCDH01 (sample SAMN15323433, study PRJNA562643) | freshwater metagenome | isolation source: river surface water | place: USA:Blue River Watershed | collected 2017-08-15
ATTCGCGCCAACATCGATGCTTGGTGGCCTTTTGTTGAGCAAGGCGGTTCATACGAAGTTGAGGCCATCGTGATGAATGCATCAGGTTGCGGCGTGATGGTCAAGGACTACGGCCATGTGCTCAAAGACGATGCCGCCTATGCGGCCAAAGCCAAGCGCATCAGCGACCTCACCCAAGACCTGAGCGAACTATTGCCAGAGTTGGTGCCCGTGCTCAAGCCCAAACTCAATGCAGCGGCGGTTGCTGCTGCAGGCGCTCAGGCGTATCACCCACCTTGCACCTTGCAACACGGCCAGAAACTCAAAGGTGGTGTCGAGCAGCACATGGCGGCTTTGGGTTTCTCAATTCAAGTCGCTAACAACGAATCGCATCTGTGCTGCGGCTCTGCAGGTACGTACAGCGTGCTCAACCCAGACATCAGCTACACCTTGCGCGACCGCAAACTGGGCCACTTAGATGCGCTGCAACCCAAAGCCATTTTGAGTGCCAACGTGGGCTGTATCACCCATTTGCAAAGTGGCACCGATGTGCCGGTGAAGCACTGGGTGGAAGTGCTGGATGCTGCATTGAACTAGCCAGCACATGGCGACGCGACGCGTAAGCTGCTAGCTTGAGCGCTGCTTTTTGGTCATCACGCAGCCAAAGCCGCCTCAATGTCCTTCGCTAATTTCTCGGGTGCATCCATCGACGCATAGCGTTTGAGCACGCGCCCGTCTTTGCCTACCAAGAACTTGGTGAAGTTCCATTTGATGGCTTCGCTGCCCAGCACACCTGGCGCTTCTGTCTTGAGCCACTTGAACAGTGGGTGTGCGTTGTCGCCGTTGACGTCGACTTTTGCCATCATGGCAAAACTCACGCCGTAGTTGCGTTGGCAAAACACGCCGATCTCTTCGTTGCTGCCTGGGTCTTGTGCGCCAAATTGGTTGCACGGAAAACCGATGACAGCAAGGCCGCGTTCACCATAGGTTTTGTGCAGCGCTTCTAAGCCTTCAAATTGGGGTGTGAAGCCGCAAGCGCTGGCGGTGTTGACGATGAGCAGCACTTGACCTTGCACATCGGCAAATGAAAAGGGCGTGCCATCAATGCGATGGGCGCTGAATTGGCTCAAAGTGGACATGGCTAACCTTTCTAAACAGAGCGATGGCTGCGTGCAGCGGCTGTCGATGGCGTCACGCGTGGCTAGAGGTGTCGTGCGCATGAGATGCCAGCAAGGCAGCCAACACAATCATGCCGCCACCCACGGCAACGCGCCAAGTGAGCGTAGATGCCCCCAGCGCCACTGAGGACACACTGGCGAAGACGACTTCCGACATCATCACCATCGCCGTGGTGTGCGCGCTCAAGCGCGCAGCGCCGTATTGCAGCGTGAAGTTCGAAGCCAAAAATGCCACGCTCAAGCCCAAAACCCAAGGTGCCCATGACAACAGGCTAGCGCTCTCGGCTGAGACCGGCGCTATCACGCCCCATGTGGTGGCGAGCATGGCGCATGCAGTCGCCATCAGTGTGCCGCCGCCAAACATGGCGACCATGCGTGAGGATTCGGGCGTGTTGTGCAAACGTAGCAACCAAATATTGGTCAGTGCAAAACAAAAGCCGGCCAGCAAAGCCAAGATATCAGCTAGGTCTTGAGGCAAAGGCCATGGCGAGTCCGGTGTTTTGAGCACCAACACCACACCGATGAGCGCCAGTGACAAACGCATCAATGCCCCGCGTGTGGGCTGCTCGCCTAATAGCCACCATGCCAACAACAAAGCCCATGTGGGCATGAGATAAAACAAGAGCACCACCCGCACCACATCGCCTGTGGTGACGGCCCAGTTAAAGCCGACATTGGTAAGGCCTGAGGCGGCCATGAGCCAAAACAGTTGGGGGTGTCGTTTGAATTGCGTCCAGCCCGAAGGACTGATGAACACCAGCGCCAGACTGGCAACACCAAACACCGCCGCTGTTGCCCACAAAGGGTGCAAGCCAAGCGCGTCGAGTGTGCGCAGTGGAAACCATGACAAGCCCCAGACTAAAGCGTTGAACGCCAAACCGGCGACAGCCAGCGATGCGCCTTGCTTGTGATGGGGTTGCACGTGTTAACCGTGCAAGTCGTCGTTGCGCGCGATGTGCATCAAGCGCGCCAACTCTTCACGGTGGTGCACATGGTTGTGTTCGTGCCAGAGTTTGATGAGCCACATCACATAGCCCACCAACACGCCAAAAGCGGTGATGGCTCCAAAGGCACTCAAGCCCATGCCGGTGCTGAAGGTGTACAAAAAGCCCAAGCCCAAGATACACAGTTGTTCATTGAGGTTTTGAACGGCAATGGAACGACCCGCACCCATCAGGTTGTGGCCACGGTGCTGCAGCAATGCGTTCATTGGCACGACCAAAAATCCGCCCAAGCCACCTAGGATGATGAGGAAAGGCACGGCCAGCCAGAGTGTGTCAATGAAATTCATCGCCACCACAAAGCAGCCCATGGCAATGCCCAGAGGCATGAGGCGTGTGGCGTGGTCCAGTCTCATCTTCATCGAGGCCACCACGGCACCCACAGCGGTACCAATGGCCACCACGCCCACCAAGCTGGATGCTTGCGTGGTGGTGTAGCCCAAAGCGGCAGCGCTCCAAGCCAACACGATGTAACGCAGGTTGCCGCTCACACCCCAGAACAAGGTGGTGGTGGCCAGCGAGATTTGACCTAGCTTGTCGTGCCACAGGCGTTTGTTGCACTCCCAGAAATCGGGCACCAAAGCCAACAGATTACGCGCCATGCTTTTCTCAGGGTCTAAGTGCAAAGGAATGTACGCAGCACCTGTGAGTGGAATACGCTTGTTGAACCAAGCAGCCAAGGCGTACAAGGGAATCAACAAGCAAATTGCGGCTTCCGCAGAAGAGTCAACGCCTGTTGTGATGAATGGCAAATCAAACGACAGCAACCAAGTCGACAAATTGGGGCCGACGAGTTGACCGCCCAAGAGCACGCCCAAGATGATGGAAGCAATCGTCAGGCCTTCAATCCAGCCGTTGGCTTTGACGAGCTGCGATGCTGGCAACAACTCGGTCAAGATGCCGTATTTGGCCGGCGAATAAGCGGCGGCACCCAAGCCCACCACGGCATAGGCCAACAGGGGATGCACCCCAAACAACATCATCAAACAACCCACCACCTTGATGGTGTTGCTCATGAGCATGACCTCACCCTTCGGTCGAGAGTCGGCGAACGCCCCCACAAACGGCGCAAGCACCACATAAAACAGAGCAAACATGGGCACCAGAGCAGCACGCTGCCATTCGGGCGCGCCATCGGATTTGAGGAGTTCAACGGCTGTGACAAACAGGGCGTTATCGGCCAGCGAGCTGAAAAACTGCGCCGACATGATGGTGTAAAAACCGCGCTTCATGGGTAGGTTGAGCAGGCGTGCAGAGGGCTGCAGGCTTGTTGTTTCTTCTTTCTTTTTTAACTGGTCAAGGTTATATCACGCGAGTGCCACAATATTGGCTATGCCCCGCCCGATTCAAGCCTTTGTTCACACCGACGCCTTACGTCATAACCTGGCCCGTATGCGAGCCGCCGCCCCTGATGCGCGTGTGTGGGCCGTGGTGAAAGCTAATGCGTATGGCCACGGCATCGAGCGTGTGTTTGAAGGGTTGCGTGGTGCAGATGGTTTTGCGTTGCTCGACCTTGACGAGGCGCAACGCCTGCGCGGCCTAGGCTGGCGCGGCCCTGTGCTGTTGTTAGAGGGTGTGTTTGAAGCGCGTGATCTAGAGCTGTGTTCACGCCTCGACCTGTGGCACACCGTGCATTGCGACGAACAAATTGACATGCTCAGTCGTCACAAAACACAAGTGCCGCATCGGGTATTTCTCAAAATGAACAGTGGTATGAACCGTTTGGGTTTCACGCCCACGCGCTTTCGTTCCGCATGGATGCGTTTGAACCAACTGCCGCAAGTTGATGAAATTTCGTTGGTCACCCATTTCAGTGATGCTGATGGCCCCAAAGGCATTGCTGAGCAAATGCGTGTGTTTGCCAAAATCACCGAGGACTTGCCCGGCGAGCGCAGCACCTGCAACAGCGCAGGTTTGTTACGCCACGCCAGCGATGCATCAGTGGCCGCTGACTGGGTGCGTCCGGGCATTGCGTTGTATGGCAGTGCGCCAGATTTTCCTGAACGCAATATGGCGCAATGGGACTTGCACCCCGCTATGAGCTTGCGCAGCCGAATCATTGCCACGCAAACGCTCAACGCAGGTGACACCGTGGGCTATGGCTCGTCATTCACGGCGGATGGGTCGATGCGCATTGGCATCGTGGCCTGTGGTTATGCCGACGGCTACCCGCGCCATTGCCCCACAGGGACGCCCGTGTTGGTTGACGGCGTACGCACCCGCACCTTGGGCCGCGTGAGCATGGACATGATTGCTGTCGATCTGACGCCTTGCGATGCTGCCAACCATCCAGCGGGCTTTGGCAGCGAAGTCACGCTGTGGGGTAATTCCAGCAACGGTGTGGTGTTGCCGATAGACGAGGTTGCACAAGCGGCAGGCACTGTTGGCTACGAGCTGATGTGCGCGGTATCAGGTCGGGTGGGTTTCACCCAAGTCTGATCTTGCAAGATACTGGCTATTTATCCAGTAATATCTGGGGATGGCCAAAGACAAAACCCAATACACCTGTACCGACTGCGGTGGCATCAGCGCCAAATGGCTGGGCAAATGCCCGTCTTGCGGCGCATGGAACACGCTGATTGAAAGCGCTGTTGAAACCGCAGCCACCACCAAAAACCGCTACGCAGGCATGGCAGCTTTGGCGCCCGCCTCTGAAGTGGCGGTGCTCTCAGACATCGAAGCGCAAGACGTGGCGCGCACACCTACCGGGCAAGACGAGTTAGACCGTGTGTTGGGCGGCGGCATGGTTGAGGGGGGCGTGGTGCTGATTGGCGGTGATCCTGGTATTGGCAAATCCACGTTGTTGCTGCAAGCGATGGACGGTTTACAGCGCAGTGGCATGAGCACCTTGTATGTGACAGGCGAAGAGTCGGGCGCACAAGTGGCTTTGCGGTCGCGTCGCTTGGGGCTCGATCACTCGCAGGTACAAGTGCTCGCCGAAACCCAACTTGAAAAAGTGTTGGCCACCGTCGACAAACTGCAACCCGCCGTGGTGGTGATGGACTCCATCCAAACCGTGTATTCCGACCAACTCACCAGTGCCCCAGGCTCGGTGGCGCAGGTGCGCGAATGCGCGGCACACCTCACGCGCATGGCCAAGTCCACGGGCACGGCGGTGGTGTTGGTGGGGCACGTGACCAAAGAGGGGGCATTGGCCGGTCCACGTGTGTTGGAACACATGGTGGACACGGTGCTCTACTTTGAGGGTGACACCCATTCGAGCTACCGTTTGGTGCGTGCCATCAAAAACCGCTTTGGCGCGGTGAACGAAATTGGCGTCTTTGCCATGACTGAAAAAGGCTTGAAGGGCGTGAGCAACCCCAGCGCCATCTTCTTGAGCCAACACACCGAGCCTGTGCCAGGCAGCTGTGTGTTGGTCACACTCGAAGGCACGCGTCCCATGTTGGTCGAAGTGCAGGCCTTGGTCGATACCGGTGGCCCATCACCTCGGCGCTTGAGCGTGGGCCTAGACCGCGACCGCTTGGCCATGCTGCTGGCTGTGTTGCATCGCCATGCGGGCGTGGCGTGCATGGACCAAGACGTGTTTGTCAACGCCGTAGGTGGTGTGCGCATCAGCGAGCCAGCCGCTGACTTGTCGGTGTTGCTGTCGATTCAAAGCAGCTTGCGTGGCAAGCCACTCCCCCAAGGGTTTATTGCCTTTGGCGAAGTCGGCTTAGCGGGCGAGGTGCGCCCCGCACCGCGGGGGCAAGAGCGATTGAAAGAGGCGGCCAAGCTGGGTTTTAGTGTGGCCATTATTCCCAAAGCGAATGCACCTAAAAAGCCGATTGAAGGCTTGAAGGTGCATGCGGTTGAACGGGTGGATGAGGCGATTGCTTTGGTGCGTGAGCTCGGTTGAAGCTCTCACTCAAGCGAAGGTGTCTTTCATCAAGGTGTTGAACCACACCCCCATCTGTATGTAATTGCGTGACGAAATGCTGGCCGACTCTACGGCTGCACCGCCGGAAGTTTGGCCGCCATTGCTGGCAACTTTCATCTGCCCGAGCGAGGCATCGTATTGGTAAACAGCGGTGAGCCACGACGCCGTGCTGAATGTGATCGGTGAATAGCAGGCCGAGTTTGCTACGGGGGCTGTATCGGGCGAGCCACCACCGAGCAGGCGAACAATGGCGTCTGCACAAATTTTCCCTTCCTGGTTGCCCACGTGTCCGGCCTTGGGTAAACCGCACTGGGCGGCATCGCCAATCACATGCACGCCAGACACTGCGGTGGATTCGTAGCTCAGTGGGTTGACCACAGCCCAACGCCCATTGCCGTTGTTGAGCCTCGCTGTAGCAAACCAACCCGCTGTGTCGTTAGCGTCCAAATTGCCAGCACCAATGCCCGCCGCACGATGCGCAGGGATTGGGTTGACCACCTTGGCGTTGATGGTTTGCGTGGCGCCATTGCCAATGGCATATGTCACGACCTTGGTGTCGGGGTTGATCTGGATATTGCGTGTATTGCTTTGGTACGAAATGACGCCCGCGTGCACAAAGTCGAATGCATTTTGAAAGGTGCCGCTCTCCGCTTGAATGTTGGCGTTTTCATCCAAGATGACCACTCGGCAGTTGCTGCGGCTTGTGCGCTTGAGTAGGTCGGCCACCACACACGCACGCTCGTAAGGTCCGGGTGGGCATCGGTAAGGCGCCAGAGGAATCGTCATCACAAACGTATCACCGTTCGCCATGCCCGCAATCTGGTTGGCTAACAAAGTAGTTTGTGCGCCCGCACGCCAAGCGTGAGGCGTTTTGGTGTCGTAATCGCTCACGCTCAGGCCATAGGCCGCCATGAATTCCACGCCAGGCGCTACGACCACGCGGTCGTAAGACAAAGGGGAGCCGTTGGCCAGCACCACTTGTTTGTTGACCGTGTCCAAGCTCACCACACGGTCTTGCACCAAGCTCACGCCGTACGAGGATGCCAGCACAGCGCGTGTGTAGTCCAACGAGGCCAAGGTGCGTTGTCGCGTCAGTACCAAGTTGCTCATGATGTTGGAGGTGTAGCTGGCTTCGGTGTCAACCAAGGTCACGTTGAGTTGTGCGCCACCCCAGAGGCGCAGATATTTGGCCGCAGTGGCGCCCGCCATGCCGCCGCCAATGACAACGACATGGCCAGAAATACCGGTTTGCGCCAAAGCCAAGGTGACGTTTGAGCTGATTTCGTGATCAAAGTCCTCGTCGTTGTCATTGTCGGCATGGGCCAACCATGGTGACAGCCCTGCGGCGCTCAGGCCCAAAGCAGTCAAGAGCCAGTTGCGGCGGGAGGTCGGGGAGAGAGAGGTATCCATCGTCGTCCTCATTGCTGTAGGTATTGAATGATGGTCAGCAGCTGTGCGCGGGTGTACCCCTGTGCATGTGCGGCCATGATGTTGCTTGGGCCCGACTTGGTGAGGTACTCCAGCACCTCATCGGCCTCGCCGCCGCGAATGCGATCAAACCCGCCGTAGCCGCCTGTGCCGTGGCATTGAAAACAGTTAGAGGCCAGCAAGCGCCCTGTTGTGTTGCTCGCTTGGGTGACAACTGTTTTTCCGCCATAACCACGAGAAGCACGAGAGCCATCGCCACGGTGACGCTCAAAGTGTGATTTGGCGTCTGTCTCGGTGCGCGTAAAGCCTTGAGGAAGTCGGCTAGACACATCGTTGTCAGTGGTCGATGCGCTGGAGAGGTCAAGGCTTGAGCCGCTTCGCAAGCGACGACGTGTTTCAGCGGTGATGCTGATGGCATTGACTTCTGGGTTGCCATCGCTGTCAAGGGTTTGAAGCGTTCGCAAAATGCGCACCACACGCGCATCGTTGCTTGAGCTGGCGCCTGCGACCAGATCGAGCGGCGTGACTTTGTCGCCGCTGGGGCTGACACTGCCCAGCACCAAATTGCCAATCTTGAGGGTGACGCGGTCACCCGAGCGGTAATAAAAATTGCCGTTGTCGTCGGTGGTGCCGCTGTAGTTTGGGCCTTCAAACTCCAGCCCGGCAACCGGGGAGTCGATGAAGGTGGCTACTTGCATACCTGTCGGCGCGGCGCTGCTGCCTCCGCCACCCCCACCCCCGCAGGCTGTCAGCAGAGACACAGCCATGGCAGTGACGGCAAGCCGACAAGATGTTGTGAATGCTTGTGACATCTGAACTCCATCGCAAAAAGATGGAATGAAGTTTGACGCGCGCAGATTAAGACAGTCTTAAGAAGCGCTCGGCATCTCTTAAGAAAACCCTAAGAAGCCCTCACTAGCATTGGTTTTGAAAGGCGCAAAACCATGTTTCCAAAATTTCTCACGGGCTTGTTGTTTGTTTCGTTCAACGCGTTGGCCGCTACACCTGCCGAGTTGTTGGCGGGCTACACCGCGCAATCAGGGCAACCAGCCAATGCAGCAAAGGGCGAAACGTTTTTCAAAGCCAGCCATGGCCAAGAGTGGCAATGCACCAGCTGCCATGGCAAATCGCCCACGGTGGGCGGGCGTCACGCGAGCACAGACAAAGCCATAGAGCCACTCGCCCCCGCTGCTAACGCCAAGCGTTTTACTGACAGCGCCAAAGTCGAAAAATGGTTTCGCCGCAATTGCAAAGACGTGCTGGCGCGTGAATGCACTGCAGCCGAAAAAGCCGATGTGTTGGCTTGGCTTATCACCCTGCGCTGATTGGAGGCCCTTATGCATTTTGTTTCTTCAAGTTTGTTGCGTACTTTGGTTGCTGCAGCCTTTCTAAGCATCTCCGCTTCATGGGCGGACAGTGACAAAGGCCCAACGCCACCTGCGGTGTACGCCCAGGAGTGCGGCAGCTGCCATTTGGCGTTCCCACCCAATTTGCTGCCGAAAGCCTCGTGGCAACGTGTGATGAATGGGCTAGACAAACATTACGGCAGCGATGCTTCGCTCGACGCGGCGACACAAAAGCAAATTGACACTTGGTTGCAAACCTATGGCGGTCAAGGCAAACGCGCACGCGAAGAACCGCCGCAAGACCGCATCACCCGCTCTGCTTGGTTTGAACGCAAGCACCGCGAGGTGAGTGCTGCAACTTTCAAACGTGCTTCCATCAAAAGCCCAGCAAATTGCTCGGCTTGTCATCGTGAGGCCGTGCAAGGCGACTTTGAAGAAGATCGTGTGAGGATTCCAAAATGAGCCACACCGCTTTAAACCCTGCGCATGTGAGTGCTGCGACAACCACCTCTGCGCCTCAACAGCAAAAACCTGTGGTCGACTTGGGCACACGTCTCGCCCACGCCAGCATGGCTTTGGCGTTCTTGATTTCGTACGTCACATCAGAGTCTGAATACTGGCGCTTGCTGCATGTGTACAGCGGCTACAGCTTGGCGGCGGTGTTGGCGTTTCGCTTGGTGTGGGGTTGGGTTGGGCCCGCATCGGCGCGCTGGGGTTTGTTGTTGCGCCGCGTGGGGATGTGGCGTGTATGGGGCATCAAACTCAAGCAAGGTGAATGGCTCACCCGCAACTTCTGGGTAGGCGCTAGCAGCTGGGTGCTGAGCGCGGCGGTGTTAGCTATTTATGCCTTCAGCACGTTGGCCATTGCCAGCGGATGGGCTACCTACAATGAACTTTTAGGCGATGGCTGGTTGAACGATGTCTTGCAAGAATTGCACGAAGGTTTAGGCAACGCGGCCATGGCGGTGGTGTGTGTGCATGTGGGGTTGGTGGTGATGCTGCGCGTGTGGCGTGGCCCACAAGCCTTGCGACCGATGTGGCGAGGCGATGCGAATACTTCTGGCCGAGGATGATGAGCTTTTAGGCAGCGGCTTACGCGCAGGTTTAGACCAGCGTGGTTTTCAGGTCGACTGGGTGCGCGATGGCGTAGCTGCTGAACGCGAACTGCTGAGTGCTCAGCACCAAGCGGCGGTGTTGGACATTGGCTTGCCGCGTCAAGACGGCTTGGCGGTGTTGAAGGCGGTGCGTGCACGTGGCATCGACACCCCCGTGTTGGTTCTGACGGCGCGCGATGCCGTGGCTCAACGCATCGAAGGGCTCAACCTAGGCGCCGACGACTATGTGGTCAAACCTGTGGACTTGGACGAATTGGCCGCTCGTCTGCACGCGTTGGTGCGACGTGCGCATGGCAAAACACAAACCTTGCTGCAAGTGCGTGACGTGGCGATGGCCCCCACTGCACGGCAGGTGACCCGTGCGGGTAACGCCATCAACTTGTCCACCCGCGAATTTGACTTGCTACAAGCTTTGTTGCTCAATGCAGGTCGCGTGTTGTCGCGCGAGCAGTTGGAGCAGCATCTATATCGATGGGGCCATGAGGTGGAGAGCAACACCATTGAAGTTCACATTCACCACCTGCGCCGCAAGATGGGTGCGGGGTTGATCGATACCGTGCGCGGTGTGGGCTACATCGTCATGCCTTGATACGCAGGTCAGCAACATGTCACAAAATTTTTCACTGCAACAACGTTTACTCACTCGCACCCTCGGGGGCGTTTTGGTGGTGTGGGTGGCGACGGCTGCCTTTGTTTGGTTTGAAGCGCAGCACGAAGTGGATGAATTGCTTGACGCCCATTTGGCGCAATCGGCAGCCTTGTTGGTGGTGCAGCAAAACGCCACGCCAGAAGACGACGAGCCTTTGTTGGATGCGCCTACTTTGCACAAATACGCCCACCGTGTGGCCTACCAGGTGTTTGACGAAAATCGCTTGGTTATGCATTCGCCCAATGTGGCGCACGAGCCCATGGCGCAGCACAAGTCAGGTTTTGAAACGCTGACTTTGCCCGATGGCAAATCGTGGCGCGTTTTCGCAGCCCCTGGCCGTGATCGTGACGTGCAAATTTATGTGGCTGAGCGCTTGGACAGTCGCGATGAAATTTTGCGTGCAGTGCTGGTAGGTTTTTTGCCGCCGCTCACCATTGCCTTGCCATTGTTGCTGATCGGTTTGTGGTGGAACGTGCGCTCAGGTCTGCAGCCCTTGCAGCGCTTGCGCCAAGTGTTGTTGAAGCGGGATACCCAAACCCTCACGCCAGTGCACTTGCCAGACACCCCACACGAGGTGCAACCCATGTTGGACGCACTCAATGATTTGTTGCAACGCTTGGCCCAGCGTCTTGAAACCGAACGCCGCTTCACGGCCGATGCAGCCCACGAGTTGCGCACACCCATCGCCGCCATTCGTGCCCAAGCCCAAGTGGCGTTGAGCGCAGCGACAAACGATCAAGTGCGCCAACAAGCGCTACAAGACACCCTGCTTGGCTGCGACCGCGCCTCGCGTGTGGTCGAGCAGCTGCTCACGCTGGCCCGTGTCGAAGGTCCGCAAGACGTGTCTTCTGAGCCTTTCCGTTTAGACCAACTCGCCCAGCAAGTCATGGCCGACCTCACGCCCGACGCTTTGCGGCGAGGGCAAACGCTGGAGCTGCTCGCGCCTGAGCCTCTGCAAGTGAATGGCCAAAGCACGCTGTGGCAAATTTTGTTGCGCAACCTGATCGACAACGCTTTGCGCTACAGCCCCGAAGGGGCGTTGGTGCGCATCCATGCGCAACGCTTAGACGCCAACCATGTGCAAGTGACCGTGGCAGACAGTGGTGCTGGGCTTTGTAACGCCGACATGGCCCGTTTGGGCGAGCGTTTTTTCCGCGTACTGGGTACGGAGGCCACGGGCAGCGGCTTGGGGTGGTCCATCGTGCGTCATATTGCCAACTTGCAACAGGTGGATGTGCAGGTCGGTAAGTCGGCAGACTTGGGGGGCTTACAGGTCACGTTACGCTGGCGTGCATAACTGCCTGAGACAATAGGCGCATGAACTTTCAACGATATTTGGTGCCCATTGGCACGGTGGGCCTGACCGCTTGGGCGTGGCAAACCTTGGGCTGGATGGGCATTGCCTTGGTGGTCACGGGCGGCGTCATGTGGCTGCTCTTGTATTTCACACGTTTGGTGCAAATCATGAAGCGGGCCAGTAAGCGCCCGATTGGCTTTGTGGACAGCGCAGTCATGCTCAACGCCAAGCTCAAAGCAGGCTCTAGCCTGATGCATGTCATCGCGCTGACCCGTGCTTTGGGTCAGTTGGAAACTGAAAAAGGCGCACAGCCCGAAGTGTTCAGCTGGCGCGATGGCAGCCAATCGGTGGTGCGTTGCGTGTTTGTGCAGGGCAAGTTGCAAAGCTGGACGCTGGATCGTCCTTTCCAAGCGGCTGACATCGAGCCCGTGCACCACGCCGCCAACGACTAAAATGCACATTTATGCCGAATTAGGCAAATAACAACACCAGTCCAAAGGAAACCCCATGAGCGTGCTACCTCCCTCCATGTCAGACCGTGACGGCAAAATCTGGATGGACGGCCAGTTGGTCGATTGGCGCGATGCCAAGATCCACGTGTTGAGCCACACCTTGCACTACGGCTGCGGCGCATTCGAAGGCGTGCGCGCTTACAAAACCGAGCAAGGCACGGCGATTTTTCGTTTGCAAGAGCACACCGATCGCCTGTTCAACAGCGCCAAGATTTTGCGCATGAACATCCCGTTCACCAAAGAGCAAGTCAACCAAGCGCAATGCGATGTGGTGCGTGAGAACAAGTTGGAGAGCGGCTACTTGCGTCCCCTCACTTGGATTGGCGACAAAAAATTGGGCGTGAGCCCCAAAGGCAACACCATCCACTTGATGGTGGCCGCATGGACTTGGGGCGCGTACCTCGGCGAAGAAGGCATGAAGCGCGGTATCCGCGTCAAGACCAGCAGCTACACCCGCCACCACGTCAACATCACCATGACGCAAGCCAAGGCGGTGAGCAACTACACCAATTCGATCTTGGCCAATATGGAAGTGACCGACGAAGGTTACGACGAAGCCTTGTTGCTCGACACCTCGGGCTTTGTGTCTGAAGGCGCTGGCGAAAACATCTTCGTGGTCAAAGACGGCGTGATCTACACACCCGACTTGTCGGCTGGCGCTTTGAACGGCATCACGCGTAATACCGTGTTTCACATTGCCAAAGATTTGGGCCTTGAAATCGTGCAAAAGCGCATCACGCGTGACGAGGTGTACATCGCTGACGAAGCCTTCTTCACTGGTACTGCCGCTGAAGTCACACCGATTCGTGAACTCGATCGCATCCAATTGGGAGCAGGTAGCCGCGGCCCCATCACAGAAAAAATTCAAACCGCGTTCTTTGACATCGTCAACGGCCGCAACCCCAAGTACGCACACTGGCTCACCAAAGTCTAAGCAGCGCGTTTGAACTTGTAGGAAACGAATATGAGCAACACAGTTGAACTCTTGGCCAAAGACCTCAATGGCAATGGTGGCGTGTACTGCCCCAGCGCCAAGGCCGATATGAAACTCTGGAACAGCCACCCCAAGGTCTATTTGGATGTGGCCAGCACCGGTGAAGCCAAGTGCCCTTACTGCGGCACACATTACAAACTCAAGGCCGGCGAGCACGTTGGCGGCCATCACTAAAAACGCGCTCATCATTGCGCCCCAATGGATTGGGGATGCCGTGATGACCGAACCCTTGCTGCGCCGCTTGGCTGCGCGCGGCGAGCGCCTCACCGTCGCTGCCTTACCTTGGATTGCACCGGTTTACCGTGTGATGCCCGGCGTGGCTGAAGTGATTGAAATGCCGTTCAAACACGGCGGCTTGCAATTGCTGGGGCGCATCAAACTCGCCAACCAGCTGCGCGGCAAGTTTGACGTGGCCTATGTGTGCCCAAACTCCTTGAAGAGCGCCTTGCTGCCGTGGATGGCTGGCATTGCCAAGCGCGTGGGCTACACCGGTGAAATGCGATTTGGTTTGTTGACCGACCGCTTAGACAACCCCGACACCGAAGAGCGCCCACCGATGGTGGAGTGGTATGCCGCTTTGAGTTTGGTGGGCCAAAGCCGCAGCGGCCCGATGAAGTTGGTGGGTGATCTACGCCCCGTCCTTAAAGCGCCGGTGGGCGTGCTGGATGAAGCCCTCGAACAGTTGGCCACAGCTATGCCCACGCTGCCCACTTTGGCCAAGCACAGCTTTGTGGTGTTTGCTCCAGGGGCTGAATACGGCCCTGCCAAGCGCTGGCCTGCCAAACACTTTGCTGAGCTGGCGGGCAAGATTGATCGCCCCGTCTTCTTGTTGGGTTCAGGCAAAGAGTTCGACATCTGCCAAGAAATCGCCACCACTGCCAATGCAGCCAAGCCTGGCCACTGTTTCAACTTGGCAGGCCAAACCAACCTCATGCAAGCTTTTGCGCTGATTGCTTATGCGTTTCGTGTGGTTAGCAATGATTCGGGCTTGATGCATGTCGCCGCCGCTTTTGGGGTGCCGCAGGTGGCCGTGTTTGGTTCGTCCAGTCCCGAGCACACGCCACCGTTGAACGAACGTGCGCGTGTGGTGTGGTTGCGTGTGGATAAAAACTACCAGCCTCCGCTGGCTTGTGCACCGTGTTATGAGCGCACTTGCCCGCTTGGGCATATGCGTTGTTTAGAAGACGTGTCGGCTGATCGTGTGTATCGCCTGCTCTGAGAAGGTCTAACAATGACAGAAGCTCAATCCATATCGTCTTTGCCGCACGAAGCGTTTGATTTCCCTGTGTATGTGATTCACGCCGCACATTTTGAGGATCGAGGTGTGCACATGCGGCAAGTGCTCGAGCGGTTGGGCATCGACTTTGAATTTGTCGCTGCGTTTGACCCCAAAGACATCACCGAAGAGGTAGAGCGCAAATACTTTGCGCCCGATGTTCAAATGTCCATAGGGGCTAAGTCTTGTGCGCTGAAGCATGTTCGAGTCATGGAGATGATGGCCGAAAGAAAACAGGCCAAAGCCTTGGTGCTGGAAGACGATTTGGTTTTTGACGAAAACTTTGTCGATTGGATGCATGTGTTTTTAAAAGAAGCTGAGCCCTTTGCTCCTGGCTTCACCATTCAGTTGGGCTGCGCCAACAATATGTATGTGCCGGGCAGGGAGCTTAAGAAAAACCAATATTTGTACTTAAACAAAGAGGTGAGAGCTGGAGAGGCCTATCTGATTGATGAATCAGCAGCAAGCAGGCGATTGGATTGGGTTTTGAAAAACAAAATCAATTTACCCATAGATCACTTATTCAACCGCAGTGATGCAGAGTTGAAGTTGTCGATTTACTGGTCTGAGCCAACATTGGTTGAGCAGGGCAGCATGAACGGGTTATTTCAAACATCTCTGGACCTCGGACGCATTAACAAAAGCGCACTAAGACTGAAACTTAAATTTGCGTGGCAACGATTGCGCAAAAAATATATTTACCGCTGGTTTTCATGAGCCGATCACCATCATCTTGCTCAGTCTGTCGGAGGCTTGAAACCTAATGCTGCAGTTTCTTAGTTTTTTTCTTCATCACAAATTGCGCCGTCTCACAGGCAAGAGTAAGAGGTTTCAGCCTGTGGATTTGAGGTTTTGCGCCGAGAACCATATTGATCCTGCGCAAGTGCATTCTGATCAGGTTTTCAATCTGTTTGGGCACTATGACGAACGGCCCGTGGCACACCAAATTGATGCGCTTGTTATTCCTAAAAGAAAACGCTTTGGCAACGCCTTGTTGCAACTGGCCGATGCCTACAACATTGCACGCGACTTGGGCGTTAAAAAAATCTACCACCGCGGGTATTCATTTTTGAATGATGTGGCTTTGGTAGAGGGCATTGAGTTTGTCAAGGGTGTGCCACGTCGATCAGAAAACTACATGATTGGCGACTACTACCAAAACAACGATCTGTTACAGATTTGCACTGACAAATTAGACCGCTGGCAAATCATGCACGCTATGGCCAAACACCTGATATTGGCCATGGCCCCAAACGACTCCTCTGAGCAAGAGCTCTACATTCATTTGCGCTCCGGTGATATTTTTAAAAAAACACCGCCACACCGAGACTATGGTCAACCGCCGTTGGCGTTCTATCAAAAGATCATTCGATCGCAGCCTTGGACTAAGGTGCACTTGGTGTTTGAAGACCAGTTCAATCCAGTCATTCCTGCCCTGCAAGATTTTTTAAAAACATCAGGCATTGCCTATCAAACCCATTCGGGCGATGTTCACCATGACGTTGAGGTGCTGTTGCGAGCCAAGCATTTGGTGATCGCCCGTGGCACCTTCATTTATCCCATTCTGTGTATTTCACAAAACATTGAACAGGTTTTTTATTTCGAGGTGGATGAGCACAGTCTTTGGGGTCTTCAAAAATCGCCCATTCAATTCCACAAGTACGTAGATGTACAAGGAACTTACCGCCGCACCATCCTGACCAATTGGAAGAATGATGTAGAGCAAAACCAGCGCATGCTTGAATACTCTGAAAACAGCATTCAGAGTGCCTAATTATTTTGCCGCTTAGATTCCGATTTTGAGTTTTTGCTTTAGCCACACCCAAGGTGTGCGTTGCACACGCCACGTGGCTGCCCGCTTGGCTTTCTCTTCAAAGCTCATGCCTTGTGTAGCACTGAAAAACTCAGCGATACGCAGCTTGGCATAGGCTTTTTTGCCTTTGGAGTTGAAGTCATCAAACCAGCCTGTTGCCGATGTCAGTTTGTTCCCGTGGCGAAGCAGTGACTCTGAAATTGCAAATTGCTCAACTGTGTGTGCGGTAGTTTTCTTAAGCCAATGCACCATCATTCCATCAGCATCCAATACGGCGGGTAAATTCCTTGAAGATACACCTGTCAATGCAGAGCAATACATGTTGACTTGACTCGTGTCGTCGTAAAAGTTTAAAAAATCTGATCTTTCCGTTTCTAGTATTTCTAGATAGTCAGCGCACAAAGGTCCTTCATTGGCTGCGAATAAAGATTGATGTTCTGCAATGTGTTCAAACACTTCACGTAAAGGTCGTTTGATCAAAATATCGCTGTCTATGTGCAGCACTTTGCCGCCAAATTGCGAAATTGCTTCAGCAAGAACTTTGGTCTTTATGCGAAAAAAATAGCGGCCGTCCAGTGTCCAGTCTTGCATTTCAGACGGCGTTAGCGCTCTAACAGTCATTGGGTAATTTGCATAGTAAGAGGGCTGGTCGGTATAAACCACAGCTTGATCAATTCCTTTTGCATAACCAAGACCGGTCAAGCGCAACCAATTAAATAACACACCGCTGTGATAAACCTCATCATTACCCCAAGCAACATAAATAACGGTCAGTGGTTGATTCATAGGAATGGTTATTTGTATTTATGAATGGTTTATTCAGCGCTCTAAAAGCTTATGCGTTCGCTGAGTCAGCTCAGCAACCAAAGCACTCGCATTAGGAATATGTGTGATTAGACCTACGGCTTCACCCACTGTGGCATGTGCGCGGGAAAAGTCACCAGCCTTAACCCCTTCATCATAGGCGTGCCGTGGAGCATCGGGGCGAGCTTTAAGTTCGTCCATGCGATTTTCCCACTCTCGATGCAAGTCATTGCGAATCGCCCTGAAATCATAAGGCGCAGGCCAGTTCTTGCGGCGCAATATGTCAAATATTTCACTGCGTGCTGTGCCGTCACCTGTGGTTTGCGTAGCTTGCAGCTTGGCGCCATCAGCAGCGAGGCTTTCTGTCGTTGCCCACAGGCGCGAGCCGACCAATGCACCATCCGCGCCAAGCATTAATGCGGCTGCCAAGCCGCGACCATCAGCCACACCGCCTGCAGCAAGCAGCAATGCGTTGGGTGAGTTTGCGGCTAAGTAATCGGCAATTTCGGGTACGAGCGTGAAGGTGCTGCGACCTTCCAGTGCACTAGCACCGTGCCCACCAGCTTCACTGCCTTGCGCCACGATGACCGATGCGCCTGCTTCAATGGCTTGTGGCACTTGGTCTAAGCGTTGTACTTGACAAATGAGTTGCGCGCCCGCTTTGGCAATGCGTGCTGCATACGGTCGGGGGTCTCCAAACGACAGCATGATGGCGCAAGGCTTTTGAGTCAGAACCCAGTCGAGGGCCTCGGCGTTTTCATCGAGTTTCCAAGTGATAAAGCCGCAGCCTAAGCGTGCATGCGCGGCCGAATTGTTCTTTAGCAACTCTGTAGCCAAGACATATTCGCGCTGTGTCCATGCCAAGTCGCCGTAACCACCGCCTACCAAACCCAGTGCACCAGCCTGTGCGCAAGCGGCTGCCAAAGCGCCGCCGCTGGCCAATGCCATGGGTGCTAATGCAATGGGAGTGGTGAGCTGAAAGCGCTCGGTGAAGCGAGTATTGAGGGCGGCATGTGTCATGCCAATATTGTGCAATGAGTTAGTCCCCTGAGGTTGTCGCATCGGGTGCTTGCGTGTCATGAGCAACGGGCAAGATGCGCGAGGCTAACCACACCAACAAAAGAACAGGCGCGCCCAGCAGGGCCGTGCTGGTAAAGAATGCTTCATAACCGTGGGCATCCACGTACACCCCCGAGAAGCCAGCCAGCCACTTCGGCGCTAGCAGCATCATGGAGCTAAACAGCGCGTATTGTGTGGCCGAGTAATTCACATTGGTTAAGCTGGACAAGTACGCAATGAAAGCAGCAGATGCAATGCCGCTGGCCAGGTTGTCTGCTGAGATGACCCATACCAAGGCGGTTAGGTCGTGTCCTCGCGTCGCCAACCAGGCAAACAACAAATTGGTGATGGCGCTCAACACCGCGCCCAGCATCAGAATGCGCATCACGCCTAAGCGCATGGACAGCACGCCGCCTACAAACGCACCCAGCAACGTCATGATCACACCAAATACTTTGGTGACTGTGGCCACTTCGTCTTTGGTGTAACCCATGTCGACATAAAACGGGTTGGCCATGATTCCCATCACCACATCGCTGATACGGTAGACCGCAATCAAGCCCAGAATGAGTGCTGCCTGCCAGCGATAGCGGCGAATGAATTCGGCGAAGGGTTCAATCAACGCACCGCGCAGCCATTCGGCAGCGTTGCGTGCTGGGGGCATGTCACGCGGCGCAGGTTCGGGCGACAACAAAACCGTGAGTACACCCAAACTCATGGACGCGGCCATCACCAAATAAGCGGCTTGCCAAGCCGTGTGCACATAGCCCGTTTCATCGAAACCTGTCGCACGTGCGGCCACCCACAGCACGCCGGCACCCGCCCAAATCATGGCGAGTCGATAGCCGGTTTGATAGCTGGCGGCTAAGGCAGCTTGGTGTTGTGTGTCGGCTGATTCAATGCGAAAAGCGTCTAGTGCAATGTCTTGTGTGGCCGACGCAAACGCCACCACGAGGGCGCACCACACCACAGGCTCCAGTGCCACTTGCGGGTCAAGCAAAGCCATGCCTATTAGGCCTGCCACCACAGTGAGCTGTGCCAGTAGCAACCAACTGCGACGTCGCCCCAACCACCGCGTCAGTAGAGGCAATGGCATGCGGTCGACCAACGGTGACCAAACCCACTTAAAGCCATAAGCCAAACCCACCCAGCTTAAAAAACCAATTGTGCTGCGGTCGATACCCGCTTCACGTAAACGAAAACTCAGCGTGCCCAGTACCAGCAACAAAGGCAATCCAGCCGAAAAGCCCAAGCAGAGCATGCGCCATGCGCTAGGCTCGAGGTACACACGAAACGCTGCCAACCAGCTTGGGTTTTTCGCATGGGCTTCAGATGTCTTGGCTGGACTTGTTGTATCGTTCATGTCTCTATTTTCAGGCTTTCTTTCAAAGACTTTTCATGCTTACCAAACGTTCATTTATTTACGGCTGTGTCGGTTGTGCATGCGGTTTAAATAGCGGTGCATTGTTGGCGCGTGAAGGTGTGGATGTGAACAAAGAGGCGTCCGTATTTGCGGGCCTGGTGCCAGCTGCTGAAGTGGAAAAAACAGCCCGCAAACAATATGACGACATGATGCGCGAGGCGGCCAGTAAAAATGCACTCGGCCCAGACAACCATCCTGAAGTGATTCGCCTGCGTCGCATTGCCAAAGAAATCATCCCTCACAGCTATGACTGGAACCCCCGCGCCAAAGAGTGGAAATGGGAAGTCAACTTGGTGGGCTCCAACCAAATCAATGCGTTTTGCATGCCAGGCGGAAAGATTGCTTTTTACAGCGGCATCTTGACCCAACTCAAGCTCACAGACGATGAAGTGGCCATGGTGATGGGACACGAAATTGCGCACGCTCTGCGCGAGCATGCGCGTGAACGCATGGGTAAAGCCACGGCAACGAACGGTGTTGCGGCTGTTGGTAGTGCCGTCGCCTCGGTGTTTTTTGGTGTCAATCCTCAACTCACGGATTTGGTGGCCAAGCAAGGCGCGAGTTTGCTCAACCTCAAGTTCAGCCGCGACGACGAAACCGAAGCCGATTTGGTCGGCATGGAAATCGCTGCCCGTGCAGGCTATGACCCACGTGCCGGTGTGACGCTGTGGCAAAAAATGAGTGCTGCCAATAAAGGTGCTCCACCGCAATGGCTCAGCACCCACCCATCAGGTACTGCACGCATTGAAGAGATTCAGGCGAATTTGCCGAAGGTCATGCCGCTGTACGAGCGCAGCAAGTAGACAAGCGCCAAGCAAGCGAAAAGGTTCAGTAAATCAGCGGTTCAGTGGTCGCCGACCAACAAAACATCTACCGTACGTGTGCCTAGTGAAATGCTAAAGCTCAAGCGAGTGGCTGCGTCGGTTGAGTTTGCGACCGATGCGAAAGTAATCGGGGCACAAAACGGCATAAAAGCCATTCAATAAAAGCAAAGCCTCCCCCTCGCTTTCGTGTGCAGCCATGAGATACGTGCCGTCCGTGTGCTCTTAGGTCCCGCCCACATAAGGATTGGTTTTGCGCTCACGCCCAAACGTGCTCTCAGGCCCGTGCCCGGGGATAAATACAGTGTCGTCCCCCATCGGCCACAAGCGTTGCGTGATGCTGTTGATCAAGTCTTCATGGTTGCCGCGTGGAAAGTCTGTGCGACCTATGCTGCCTGCAAACAGCACATCGCCTACAAATGCACGTTTGATTTCGGGTGAATAAAACACCACATGACCCGGTGTGTGGCCTGGGCAGTGGCGTACTTGCAGCGTGTGCTTGCCCAGTGTCACGGTGTCGTTGTCGTGCAACCAGCGTGTAGGCGTGAAGGGGCGAGCGGGTGGGAACCGGTAGCTGGCGGCTGCCTCAGGCAAGCCGTCAATCCAAAATTGATCGCCTTCGTGCGGGCCCATGATGGGTAACTTGAGTTGCTCAGCCAAGTCTGCAGTTGCACCCGCGTGATCAATGTGGGCGTGAGTGATCCAAATTTGTTCCAAAGTCACCCCGAGTTGTTTGCACGCAGCTTCAAGCAAAGGTAAATCGCCGCCGGGATCAATGATGGCGGCCTTCATGGTTTCATCGCACCAGACGATGGAACAGTTTTGTTGGAAGGGGGTGACGGGAACGGTTTCGTACTGCAACATGCAGCAAATGGTAGCGTGAAAGAATGGCCTAAAGCCCTAGCTTTTTCACATCATCCGAGTAATTGCGAATGGCACGCACAAAGCAAAACACGGTCATCACCAAGGCCATAGTCAAAATGACCACATCAAACATATAACCAGAGAAGTCGCTGAGATAAATCAACATAGCCTCGCCCATGGCGACGAGGACCAAGCAGACTTTGAGACTGAAGCTACATAGCTGATGAATGCGACGCACGAGAGGTACCTTGTGATGTGCATAAAGGATAGGGATGCACTTGGGCTTCGTCATTTAGGAAATACCTTGGCAACTCGTTTAAGACAAAGCTTGCCGCGGGCATCCGAACTTTCTTTTTGTGCATAAAACCTATCCGAAATGATTACATTCAACGGCTGAAATTCGCTACAGATTTATGTCCTTGAGGTTGTAGCACCTTGAGCTGCCAACGCGAATTCCATGGATAGAGAGCTAGCTCTAAAGCTTGCGTATTGGCTTGTTTTTCAAAAAATACACCGATACCATCACTTCATTAAATTAACTCAACCAAGGAATCCGTATGCAAAACCAAGTTAAACCCCAAGTGGATGCATCTGTGAAGGCTGCGTTTGAATTTGCTAATTTGTCGTTTACACAGCTGGAGCGTGTGACCGAGTTGGCGCTTGAGCAAGCCCGTGTGAATGCTGAATTGGCGCAAGAGCAATTGGTCTCTGCCCTCGAAGTCAAAGACCCAGCCGCTGCGTTGGAGTTGTTGAAAGCCCAATTGGAAAACTCTGCCAAGAGCTTGGCTGGCTTTGCCGCCACAGCTTACGAGTTGAGCCAAGAATTCCAAGCTGAAAGCGCTGCATTTGCCGAAGGTCATTTTGACCAAGCACACGCAGCTGCTAACAAGGCCTTGGCTGACAACCTGAAAAAAGCTCCTGAAGGTTCAGAAGCTGCCGTGACCGCTGTCAAAGCTGCTGTGGATGCCAGCAACAAAGCATTTGCTGAAGTGCGTAAGAACGCCAAGAAATCAGCTGAGTTGGCACAAGAAGGCATTGCCAAGCTGAAACAGCACGCACCTAAAGCGACAGCCAAAGCGCCTGCACGCCGCAAAGCACGCGGTTAATTCGCCCAAGCTTTTGCTTCTCTAAAACCCTTGCGCTGTTTGGCGTGAGGGTTTTTTCATTGGCAAATACGTTTCTGGACGCACATTCGGGCACAAGCGTATTTGAAAGTGCTTGATTTGTGCAAGGGCCAAATTTATTCGGCTGAGCTGAGGGCATCTGACAATCACGCGCAAGAAAAAGAAAACTGCGCTATATTTTTCTGCATGTTCATGGAGTTTAGATTTTGAACACCATCAGCGTCACTTCAGTCAATGTCCCTACGGCCGCAAGCATGTCGGCCCAGGTGTCTGCGCGGCCTAACAAGGTAGCAGGCGAGCCTGCGCCACAAGTTGCTGGCGTGTCAAAAAATGCATTGGACGTTAAGCAAAAAGAAAAGCCAGACATGCTGGCGAATCTCAAAGCGATCGAGGCGCAACTGGCCGAACGCGCCAAGCAAGCTGCAGATGTGAACTCTCTCGATATCTCATACAACAAGAAGATGGCTGAGTTATCAGTCAAAGTAGAGCAGCAGCAAACGGGCGATTTAATCCGTGAATTGAAATTCAAAGACTACAAGGCCATGGTTTATGGCCCACATGGCTACAAGGGCGCTTACGTTGATATTGCTGCTTGAGCTTGAAGAGAGTGCATTCCTACAGATAGAGTTAACAACACGTGACCCTTCGCATCCCAGAAGACAATATTAGCGGTGTAGTCGTCTCGCAGGTGCGCCACTGGGCGGCATACGTGTTTCAATGTGTCTGAAAGTCACTCGCCCTTTGCTTAAATCGTAGGGTGACATTTCCACCGTGACTTTATCGCCCGCCAAGATGCGGATTTTGAATTTACGCATCTTGCCGCCGATGTAGGCAGTCAATTGATGTTTGTTTTCCAACGTCACGCGATAGCGCATATCAGGCAGTACCTCATCGACTTTGCCTTGCATCTCAATAAGTTCTTCTTTGGCCATAGGGCCTCCATGCTTAGGCAAATGCCTTGGGGTTGATCAGCCAGTTCTGCCCTTGTGCGGTGGCGTAGGTCATGGCGCTGTCTGCAGAGTCAAACTCCGGATGAAAGCTGTAGACCTTGTCGTGGGTTTGAGATTTTTGGCCGCGGCGTACGGACAGTGAGGCGATAAAGCGACCGTTCTGGCAAGTGCGCGTCATCGGCGTGATTAAAAATTTGCCCGCAGTGAATGCGGTCGTTGTATGAGTTTTCATTCGTAAAAAGTAAATACGGCCCTGTATGAGCCAAGCTGACGAATCCGTCAGTGCAGTGAGCTTGCCAAGTTTGGAAAGTGTGACCACCAAAAACCCAGTGAGATAGGTCGGCGGCAGAGGTGTGTGGCGTTGAGGGTGCCACTGCCCAGTCAAACTTAATTGCAGGAAAGGTAAGCAACTACCTGCAACAGTTGATATTGTAACTGTCTGTCTTCAACTCAATAAAAACGCCAACATCGCCGCGTCATCAATCACGTTGAACGTGACATAAGTGGCAATTTGGTAGGCCCAAAACAAAACCCGCTCACTTGGAGCGGGTTGATCATGAGGCCAAGTTAATTCAGCACTCATCTGTGCCATGCCCGGGCGCAGCTTGTGTGGGCACATGGTGGCGCAAGCCCACTTGCTGGTTGTGTTCATCCACAAACACCAATTGGGGCTCATGCTTGGCCACTTGGTCTTCATGCACTTGCGCGAATGAGGCAATGATCAACAAGTCACCCACGCTGGCACGACGTGCGGCAGAACCATTCACCGAAATCATGCCCGAGCCACGTTCGCCTTTGATGGCGTAGGTGATGAAGCGTTCGCCGTTGTTGATGTTCCAAATGTGGACTTGTTCATTCTCACAAATGTTGGCGGCATCCAGCAGGTTTTCATCGATGGCGCAGGAGCCCTCGTAGTGGAGCTCGCACTGGGTGGTGGCAACGCGATGAATTTTGGATTTGAGCAGGGTACGGAACATGGTGAAAAACGGTCAAAAACTGTGCAATGCCCCAATCATAGAGCCCTCAGCTGAGCCTTGCCTAACAAATACTTTGCCGCGCCAAGCCCCGCCAATCGGCCACTTGCCAAGCAAGCGCTCAGCAAATAGCCGCCGGTGGGGGCTTCCCAATCCAACATTTCGCCCGCAACAAATAGGCCGGGCAGAGTGTTGGCCATCAGTTCTGGTGTGAGGGCTTCGAGTTTGACGCCGCCCGCCGTGCTGATGGCTTCATCGATGGGGCGCGTGGCATGCAGTGTCAAAGGCAAGGCCTTGATGGCGGATGCAATCCGCGCTGGGTCAGTCATTGCCTCTTTGGAGAGCGCCTCGTGCAATAGCGCTAAGTGGACAGGCGATAGGTTCAGACGACTTTTTAAATGGTTCGACCAAGAGCGCGAACCGCGGGGGTGCGACACATCAGCCCACACGCGCTCGGCAGAGAGTTCTGGTTTTAAATCAATGTACAGAGTGGCGCGCCCATCACGCGTCATTGCATCGCGCAGCAGGGCTGACGCGGCGTAAACCAAGCTGCCTTCAATGCCGGCGGCCGTGAGCACAAATTCGCCTTTGCGAGCGAAACCCTCAAAGCTCATCACCGCGCCTTTGATAGGCGTGCCTGCAAATTTTTCGCGCAAGTGATCTGTCCAACCGCCTTGCACATCAAAGCCGCAGTTGCTGGGCTGCAAAGGTGCAACGTCTAGACCTAAGTGATTTAACCAAGGCGCCCACGCGCCATCAGAGCCAAGCTTTGCCCAGCTTCCGCCACCCAATGCCAAGAGCACAGCTTGGGCTTGCGTGGTGCATGGGCCTTGTGGTGTGTCAAAAGTCAGTGTGTAGTTCTTGGCGTCACGGGAAAGATCGCCGTTCCAGCGGTGACGCATATGAAACGTCACGGGCTCGCCGTGTGCTGGGTGACGCAAGCGATGCAGCCACGCACGCAGCAGCGGTGCTGCTTTCATGTCGGTGGGAAACACGCGCTGCGAACTGCCCACGAAGGTGTCGAGCCCCAAACCTTTCACCCAATCGCGAATGGCCTGCGCATCGAAGTCTTTGAGCCATGCGGCGCACGCAGCTTTTCGTTCGCCGTAGCGGGTGACGAATTGTTCAAACGGCTCCGCATGCGTGAGGTTGAGACCGCCAAGGCCAGCCAATAAAAATTTGCGCCCGACCGATGGCATGGCGTCATACACATGCACACGAACGCCTGCGGCACTGAGCATTTCAGCCGCCATCAGGCCTGATGGGCCTGCGCCGATGATGGCGATGCTGGGAGAAGACATAGAAGTTAAAGGGGTCACTGCTCAAGTGTAGGCGCCCAAGGGTGTTGGATGGTTTTCGGATCAGTAGCGCAAATGTGCAGTTACCCTAAAGGTGCGCGGCTCAGCAGGATGGACGTGCACATCGTCTTGCGAGGTGGCTGATGGCGAAATCTGCGAAGCATAGTAATAGCTGATGTCGTTGTTTGCACGATTGGTGAGGTTGATCACATCCAGTGAGACGTCTAAATTTGTATCGATGCGGCGGTTGATACGCAATTGGGCTGATAGTGCGCTGCTGGATCGCACGCTGTTGTCTTCTATCAGCGCAGCTGCGCCGATGTAACGCACCCCCACAGAGACTGACCAAGGCCCCATGTCGCGCATAGCGACATTCAAGTGGGCCACGCGTGTCACAGCATTCACGATGTGGCTGCCTTGCGGCGTGCCATCGTTGTAGCGTGGCCGTGTCCATGCCAAGTTCAGGTCTACCAACCAGTGACGGTTAGGTGTCCAGTGGTTAGTCCATTCCACACCAGTGCGACGGCTGCGACGTCCTGCTTCGGTGTTGCCAGCATCGCCTATGTACACCAACTCAGAGTCCACATCCAGTTGCCAAATGGCGAGAGTGGTTTGCAAGTTGGCAATGGCTTGTGATTTGATGCCAATTTCATGACCGCGTGTCGCCACCAAACCTTGCACTGGCGCGTTTGGATCTGTCATGCCTCGAGCATCATTGCTGTGAAAGCCTTTGCCAGCATTTACAAAAAATTCTGTCTGCTGCCAAGGTCCAAAAATGAGCGACAGCTTCGGTGACATCCGGGTGGAAGTGGCTTGCCCTGAATTGGCGATGGATGTGTGACTGTTGACATGTGCATTGAGTTGGTCAAGGCGAACACCTGTCACACTGCGCAGCCATGACTGCCAGTTCACTTCGTTATTGGCGTATACACCCAACATGAGTTGTTGGACGGTGTCATCGCGGATCGTGCGCGTTGAGGATCGAGCGACCGTGTCGTACAAGCCAACGTCAATGTGGTCTTTACGCATTTGCACGCCAAGCGTGTTGATCATCTCGCGATCAGCCCAATCGCTGTGCCACGATCTTGCGGCAGAGCCACCAAATGCGGTCCGATGGTCTTTTTGCCCAAACTGATCGCCAGCTAGGCTCCGATTTTGAAAATAAGTGAAGTTTGAAAATAAGTTCAAGTCGTATTGCAATGCATACCAGTTGATGTGGGTACGTGCGTCATTCGAGGCTTGATGCCATGTACCTGATACGCTGGTGCGCTGCGTATGTGCCCCATCGCTGGGGTCGAGGGAGTCGTAGCGACCTATCGTGCCGTTATTGATTAAGCGAAGCGGCACTTGGTCTGTCGCCGTCCAGCTGGCACGATAGGCAGACAGACTGGTGGTCCAGCCTTGGCGCGGGCTGCCGCTGCTGAGAATGAACTGTGTGTTGAGTTTGTGCAAATGCTCCGGCACGGTCCATGGCCCGTTGTTTTGAGCATGCTCAACGGCTGATAGCAAGGTGACGTCATTACGCATGGTGCGTGACCCTGCGGCTAATCCGCGGAAATAACCGCGCTGTCCCAATGTCAGATCGAATAAGTCTTGCGGCAGTTGTGTGCGATAGACAAAGTGAGCAGATCCTGCAGATGAAAAATCGCCCTCAGATGCAAAGTAGGGCCCCTTTTTGTATTGCACGTTTTGTACAAGCTCGGGTATCAGCACGTTCAGATCGCTGTAGCCGTGACCATGTCCGTGTGTGGGTAAATTGATCGGCACACCATTGACGCTGGTAGCAAAGTCGGTACCGTGGTCAAGGTTCATGCCTCGAAGAAAATACTGATTGGCTTTGCCATCGCCAGAATGCTGGGTGACCACCATGCCGGGTATGAACTCTAAAGTTTCGGCAGGGCGAAGCAAGGCGCGTGTGTTCAGCAGCGGTGCCTGTACTACGCCTTGACTAGCTGCGTTACTGCTGCCGATACCGTTGTCGTAGTGGGAGACAATGTCCACCACGGGCGTGCTGTCGTGCGCGTATGCAGACAAGCAGCACAGCAGACTCAAGAGACACATTGATCTGAAAAATGCACGAGAACCCATGCCTAGATCTTTGCAACACTCATGCCCAAAAGCAGTGCGATGGCACGAAGTCTGCAAGTTACAAGCCTAGTGCGGTTCAATTCTTGTGTCGTCCATCTCAGGTCTGCACGGGGGTGGTGCACCTTGCACCTTCATTGAAATATTTATATTGAATAAGCACCAAAACAAGGCAGGCATGAGCGGTTGGCAAGCACATCTCAGACTCGACTACACCTGTGTCAACCAGCGCACAGTGGCGAAATTCGAGCACATGGGGCCGTTGCGTGTGTTGCAAAGTCTCTACCCCGAAGGCGATGTGGTGTGCCACAACGTGCTGGTGCATCCGCCTAGCGGGCTAGTGGGTGGCGACTTGTTGGACATTCAGTTGCATGTGGGCGCGAAGGCCCATGCTTTGCTGACCACCCCAGGCGCAACACGTTTTTACAGAAGCGAGCAAGGTCTAGCGACTCAACAAATCAAAGCTCATGTGGGCGAGGGTGGGCGCCTCGAGTGGTTGCCGTTGGAAACAATTGCCTACAACGGTTGTCACGGCTTAAACCATGCGGCTTTTGATCTTGCCCCCACAGCCGAAATGATGGCCTGGGACATCACTGCACTAGGGCTGCCCAATGCCAATTTGCCATTTGAGGTTGGGCAATTACAGCAACACATGGAGGTGTCAGGCGTGTGGCTGGAGCGTGGCTTGTTGGATGCGCAAGACACCCGTTTGATGGATGGCCCACTGGGCTTCGCCAAGCACCGCTGCATGGCCACTTTGGTGTTGGCCAGTGGCGCTGATCTGCCGCGCGAGCGGCGTGATTTGGCTTTGACCTTGGCCCGTGAGTTGATCGAAGTCGCACCTGCGGGGTTGGTGGCTGGGGTGACATCACCACATCCGCGTATCGTGGTGTTGCGTACTTTATCTCCTATGGTCGAGCCTGCACAGACCTTGCTGCGTGGGGTGTGGGCAGAGTGGCGACGCGGCATGTGGGGCATGTCCGGTGTGCCGCCGAGAATTTGGTCGATGTAGTTTTAAATCGCAACCAACTGACGCACGTTATTCCGTGCCATATCTGCCCCCAACCCACGTGCAATTACCTCACCCCGTTCCATTACCAAATAGTCGTCGGCCAGTTCTTCGGCAAAGTCGTAATACTGCTCGCACAACAAGATCGCCATGTCGCCACGACTGGCCAGCATGCGAATCACGCGGCCGATGTCTTTGATGATGCTGGGTTGAATGCCTTCCGTCGGCTCGTCCAACACCAACAACTTCGGTCCTTGAGCCAAGGCTCGTGCAATCGCAAGCTGCTGTTGTTGACCGCCAGATAAGTCTCCGCCACGGCGATGCAGCATTTGTTTCAGAACGGGGAAGAGTTCAAACAACTCAGCAGGAATATCGGTGCCTGCAGGCTGCGTGGCCAGCCCCATGCGCAAGTTGTCTTCGACGGTGAGTCGCGCAAAAATTTCACGACCCTGTGGCACGTAGCCAATGCCAGCACGCGCACGTTCGTAAGGTGCCGCGCGTTCAATCGATGCATTGTTGAAGGTGATGCTGCCATCGCGAATCGGCACAGCGCCCATCAGTGACTTGAGTAGCGTGGTCTTACCCACGCCGTTGCGTCCTAACAGAACGGTGATGCGTCCCAAGTGTGCCTCAAAGCTCACGTCGCGCAAGATGTGCGAGCCGCCGTAAAACTGATTGATGTTGGCAACTTGAAGCAGTGGCATGTCTAAAGGCATGTGGTGTGTTTGCATGGTCAATTCAGATTCAACGGCCTAGGTACACCTCAATCACGCGCTCGTCGGCTTGCACTTGTGCCAGCGTGCCTTGCGCCAGAACCGAGCCATCGCACAGCACGGTGACGATGTCGGAGATGGTGTTGATGAAACTCATATCGTGCTCGACCACCATCAGCGAGTGTTTGCCTTTGAGGCTTAAAAACAGCTCTGCCGTGCGCTCGGTTTCGAAGTCGGTCATGCCAGCCACAGGTTCGTCGAGCAGCAAGAGTTTGGGGTCTTGCATGAGCAACATGCCAATTTCTAGCCACTGCTTTTGACCGTGACTCAGGTTGCCAGCTTGTCGCGTCACGCTGTCTTCGAGATGGATGGTGTTCAGCACTTCGCTCAGGCGGTCGCGCTGCGTGTCGTTGAGTTTGAAGAACATCGAGGCCGCTACACCTTTGTGGGTTTTTAAAGCCAACTCTAAGTTTTCAAACACGCTTAACTGCTCAAACACCGTGGGCTTTTGAAATTTGCGGCCGATACCGAGTTGTGCAATTTCGGGTTCGTTGTGACGCAGCAAGTCGATGGTGCTACCAAAGAACACTTGGCCTGAATCGGGTTTGGTTTTGCCGGTGATGATGTCCATCATCGTGGTCTTGCCAGCGCCATTGGGGCCGATGATGCAGCGTAGCTCGCCCGGCGCAATGTCGAGCGACAAACCGTTGATGGCTTTGAACCCATCAAAGCTCACATGTACATCTTCCAAATACAAAATACGGCCATGTGTCAGGTCAAGGCTGCCGGGCTCGTGCACGCGGCCGTAGCCAGCGATGCGGTCGCCCGAGGTAACTTCTGTCACCACGCGCGCATGGTGTGTTGCTAAGCGCTCAGTGCCTTCTTCAAACAGATCGGGGGTCATGCGCGCTCCTCTGAGTTTTTCTTGGCGCTGAGCTTTTGAATCAAACCAACCACGCCGTGCGGCATGTACAAGGTCACACCAATGAACAACGCGCCAAGGAAGTACAACCAAAACTCAGGCGCTGTCACCGTCAGCCAGCTCTTCATGCCGTTGACCAAAAACGCTCCTACGATCGGGCCAATCAGCGATGCGCGGCCACCCACGGCGGCCCATACGGCGATTTCAATTGAGTTGGCGGTGCTCATTTCGCTGGGGTTGATGATGCCCACTTGTGGGACATACAAGGCACCGGCAATGCCGCACATCACGGCAGAGATGACCCAGATGGTGAGCTTGTAGGGTAGGGGTGAGTAGCCCGAAAACATCACGCGGCTTTCCGCATCGCGAATGGCCTGCAGGACGCGGCCAAATTTGCTTTGCACCAACCAGCGGGCAAACAAATAGCTCATCAACAAAGCCCAGCCGGTCAGCACAAACAAGGTCATCCGCATCGAGGGTGTGGCAATGGGTAAGTCCAAGATGCGTTTGAAATCCGTAAACCCGTTGTTGCCACCAAAGCCAGTTTCGTTACGGAAGAACAAGAGCATGGCTGCAAACGTCATGGCCTGCGTGATGATGGAGAAGTACACGCCTTTGATGCGGGAGCGAAACGCAAAGTAACCAAACACAAAGGCCAACACACCCGGGACCAACACCACCATCAGCAGCGTGGCAACAAAACTATCGCTGAAGGTCCAATGCCAAGGCAAGGTTTTCCAATCAAGAAACACCATGAAGTCAGGAAGGTTGCTTTTGTAGTTGCCGTCCGTACCAATTTGGCGCATCAGGTACATGCCCATCACGTAGCCGCCGAGTGCAAAAAATAAACCGTGCCCAAGCGACAAGATGCCGGTGTAGCCCCAGATCAAATCCATCGCTAGCGCACAGATGGCGTAGCACATGATCTTGCCCACCAAGGCTACGGCGTAGTCGCTCATGTGCAACACGCTGTCTGCAGGCATCCACAGGTTAAGCACAGGCACAACCATGCAGATGGTGATGAGCGCGGTTAAGAAAAAAATCCAGCCCTTGGTGCCCAAAAGTGCAGGTGCTTCGGGTAGCTGCAAAGTAGATGAGTTGTGTGTTGTCATGTCATGCCTCCGCACTGCGGCCTTTCATGGCAAAAATTCCCTGCGGACGTTTTTGGATGAACACGATGATGAACACCAACACCGCAATCTTGGCCAGCACGGCACCGGCCACGCCTTCTAGCAATTTGTTCATCAATCCCAAACCCATCGCCGCATACACAGTGCCGGCCAGTTGGCCCACGCCACCCAGCACCACCACCATGAAGGCGTCGACGATGTAGCTCTGGCCGAGGTCTGGCCCTACGTTGCCAATTTGGCTGAGCGCACAACCGGCCAAACCTGCAATGCCGCAGCCGAGCGAGAACGCGTAGGTGTCAATGCGTGCGGTGTTCACACCCAAGGCCGAAGCCATGGGGCGGTTTTGGGTGACGCCACGAACAAACAAGCCCAAGCGTGTTTTGCTGATTAGCAGCGTCATGCCGACCAACACAAATAGGGCAAAGCCAATGATGATCAAACGGTTGTAGGGGAGAGAGAGGTTGGCCAACAGTTGCACGCCACCGCTCATCCATGAGGGGTTTTCTACGCCTACGTTTTGCGCGCCAAACAGGCTGCGCACACCTTGCATCAATACCAAGCTGATGCCCCAAGTGGCCAACAGTGTTTCGAGCGGGCGGCCATACAAGTGACGCAACACCAAGCGTTCAAGCACGGCTCCTACAAGAGCTGCCGTGAGGAATGAGGCAGGTACGGCCACCAGTAAATAGGCGTCGAACATGCCCGGTAAATGTTGACGGAACAAGTCTTGCACCACATAGGTGGCATAAGCGCCAATCATCATCAGCTCGCCGTGGGCCATGTTGATGACGCCCATCAAACCGTAGGTGATGGCCAGCCCTAACGCCACCAACAACAAGATGGAGCCCAAGCTGATGCCGGTGAACAAGGTGCCCAGTTTTTCACCCCAACTCAATGCGGCTTGGATGGTGAGCAGCGACGTTTGCAATTGAGACCGCACTTTTTTGTCTTCCTCTTGGCTCAAGCGTTGGTTGAGCAAGAGTTGGGTGTCGGGCGTTTGGCTGTTGGCCAAGGTTTTCGCGGAGGCGAAGCGCTCATTGGCGTCGTCGCTGTTGAGCAAAATCGCTGCGCGTGCCAACAGCATGTGTTGCTTCACCCCCGAATCTGTTTCGCTGGCTAAGGCTTTTTCCAGCATGGCGAGTTTGGTGGGGTCGGGTTCTTTCAGCACCGATTTGGCAGCTTGTACGCGTAAAGTTGCATCGGAGCTGAGTAATTGCAGTGCCGACAACGCAGCATCAATCTCGCCGCGCATGCGGTTGTTGTTGATCACGTCTTCTGCGGTGTCGGGTAGAGCGGTGGCTGCACCGGTGACAGGGTCAGTTGCTTGGCCATCACGCACCACCAACACCTGTGTGCCATTGAGTTTCACTGCGTCATCGGCCATGGCTTGCAAGAATGCAGCGGTTTGGGCATCGGGGGTTGCCAATGCTTTTTGTAAAGTTCTCACTCGTGCATCGGTATCGCCTTGCGTGAGGGCGCGTGCTTGGTCTGCGGTGAGCGCCAGTGCGCTGCTTGGGGTCAGTGCAGCAAAAGCCAATCCGCACACGAGACTGGCCATCAAGCGCAGATATCTCGCTTGGCGAGATGATGGCGCTTTGATAGAAGTCGAAACAGAAAGACAGGTCATCCAAATTCCAATAAAAAAGGGGAGGGCGGCGCCCTCCCCCAAGTCGATCCCTCGGAGAAAGGTTTACTTCTTCACAGGCTCATCGGGTTTGGATGCATTGCCTTCGATGAAGGGGCTCCATGGCTTAGCTTTCACAGGGCCTGGTGTTTTCCAAACCACGTTGAACTGGCCATCCGCCTTGATCTCGCCAATGAACACCGACTTGTGCAAGTGGTGGTTCTTTTCATCCATCTTGCTCACGATGCCGCTGGGTGCTTTGAATGTTTGGCCAGCCATGGCTGCGATGACTTTGTCGGTCTCGGTGGACTTGGCTTTTTCAACCGCTTGCTTCCACATGTTGATGCCGATGTAAGTGGCTTCCATGGGGTCGTTGGTCAAAGGCTTGTCTTTGTGACCCGCGATGTTCTTGGCTTTGGCGTAGGCAGCCCATTTCTTGATGAACTCGTCGTTGGCTGGGTTCTTGATGGACATGAAGTAGTTCCATGCAGCCAAGTGACCGACCAGAGGCTTGGTGTCTACGCCACGCAACTCTTCTTCACCCACAGAGAAAGCCACGACGGGGACGTCTTTGGCTTTCAAACCGGCATTGCCGAGTTCTTTGTAGAAAGGCACGTTGGAGTCGCCGTTGATGGTGGAGACCACAGCTGTTTTGCCACCGGTCGAGAACTTCTTGATGTCAGCCACGATGGTTTGGTAATCGCTGTGACCAAAGGGTGTGTACTTCTCATCGATGTCTTTGTCAGCCACGCCTTTGCTCTTGAGGTAGGCGCGCAAAATTTTGTTAGTGGTGCGGGGGTACACATAGTCGGTGCCCAACAAGACCCAACGCTTGGCCGAGCCACCGTCTTTGCTCATCAAGTAGTCCACTGCGGGAATGGCTTGTTGGTTGGGGGCTGCGCCTGTGTAGAACACGTTTTTGCTGAGTTCTTCACCTTCGTATTGCACGGGGTAGAACAGCAAGCCGTTCATTTCTTCAACGACTGGCAATACCGATTTGCGAGACACCGAAGTCCAGCAACCGAAGATGACCGACACCTTGTCTTGACCAATCAGTTGCTTGGTTTTCTCAGCGAACAGGGGCCAGTTAGAGGCAGGGTCTACCACCACGGGTTCGAGCTTTTTGCCCAATACGCCACCTTTAGCGTTGATTTCGTCGATGGCCATGAGCACGGTGTCTTTCAACACCGTTTCAGAAATCGCCATGGTGCCGGACAAGCTGTGCAGCACGCCCACCTTGATGGTGTCAGCGGCCAGTGCCTGTGGTGCCAGTACCAATGAGCCGACAGACAGCGCTGCGGCAGCGGCTAATGCTTTCAAATTTCCTCGACGATTCATCATGGGGTTCACTCCAAAATTTAGGTTGTTCCAGCGCTTGCGGTCGCATTGCGCTTGGTATGACCTATCGCAAACCCTGTGCCAGTTCGTTCTGCCCCTAGTGCTGAAACCGCTGCCTATAAGAAGCAAACGCAAAGAGTTGCTGGTGCACCATGAAAGATCAAAATAATAAATTTGCACCATTCTGAAGCGCCTTGTTGTGCAAACAAGTGCGCACCAAGAGGGGATGTGTGCACCAAAGCAAACCATTTTGAAGGTCTGAGGTTTGGCTTTAGAAGGCACGCAAGTTGCATAGCCTCAACCACTATGGAACTCACACCCCGCGAAAAAGACAAGCTCTTGATCTTCACCGCTGCTTTGTTGGCCGAACGTCGACAAGCCCGAGGCTTGAAGCTCAACTACCCCGAGGCCGTGGCCCTCATCAGCGCTGCCGTGATGGAAGGCGCACGTGACGGCAAGACCGTGGCGCAATTGATGAGCGATGGCCGCAATGTGCTCACCCGTGCCGATGTGATGGAGGGGGTGGCCGAGATGATTCCCGACATTCAAGTCGAGGCCACTTTTCCTGATGGCACCAAGCTTGTCACGGTGCATCAACCCATTGTTTGATTTCACTTTTCGGACGCACACCATGCAACGTTTGATTTCTCTTATTTCGCTCATGCCCGCTTGGGCCATTGCCCACGAAGGCCACGGCATCGAAGGCGCATCGCATTACCACGCCACCGATGTGTGGGGCTTTGTGGCCTTTGTCGGCGTGATAGCCGTCATGTGGTGGATGGGCCGTAACAAATAAAGCGAGGTACGCATGACACCCGGCGAATTGTTGATCGACGAGGGCGAACATGTCCTCAACCCAGACCGACGCACGCACACGTTGGTGGTGCAAAACGCGAGCGACCGTCCCATTCAAGTGGGCTCGCACTATCACTTTGCAGAAACGAATGCAGGTTTGCGCTTTGATCGTGCGGCCGCACACGGCATGCGCTTGAATATTGCCTCCGGTACTGCGGTGCGCTTTGAGCCGGGTCAGCAACGCACGGTGGAATTGGTAGATCTGAGCGGGGGCCGCCAAGTGTTTGGCTTTCGCGGTTTGGTGAACGGCGCAATTGACCAAGGTGCCACCGATAAAGGAAACACGTGATGGCAACCATCGGCAAACGCGCCTACGCAGAAATGTTTGGCCCCACGGTGGGCGACCGTCTGCGCTTGGCAGATACCAATTTGGTCGTGGAAGTCGAACAAGACTTCACACTCCAAGCCGGTGGCTACGGCGAAGAAGTGAAATTCGGCGGCGGCAAAACCATACGCGATGGCATGGCGCAATCGCAACGCACACGTGACGGTGTGGGCACAGGGCCGCAAGCCGGTGGCGCGGTGGACACTGTGATGACCAACGCCCTCATCATTGACCACTGGGGCATCGTCAAAGCCGACATTGGTTTGAAGGGGGGGCGCATTGTGGCCATTGGCAAAGCAGGCAACCCCGACACACAACCGGGCGTGGACATCGTGATTGGCCCAGGCACCGAGGTCATCAGCTGCGAAGGCAACATCGTCACAGCCGGAGGTGTGGACACACACATCCACTTCATCGCGCCGCAGCAAATTGAAGAAGCCTTAACCAGTGGCGTGACCACCATGCTCGGCGGCGGCACAGGCCCCGCTACGGGCACTTTCGCCACGACGTGTACGCCCGGCGCTTGGAACATCGAGCGCATGTTGCAAGCTGCAGATGCGTTTCCGATGAACCTTGGCTTTTTGGGCAAAGGCAATGCGGCTTTGCCCGATTCCTTGCACGAACAAATCAACGCTGGCGCCATTGGCTTGAAGCTGCACGAAGACTGGGGCACCACGCCCGCTGCAATTGACAACTGCTTGAGCGTGGCCGAAGCCACCGACACCCAAGTGGCCATTCACACCGACACGCTCAATGAATCTGGCTTTGTGGAAGACACGGTCGCGGCCTTTAAAGGGCGCACCATCCATACATTTCACACCGAAGGTGCGGGTGGCGGCCATGCGCCCGATATTTTGAAAGTGGTGGGCCAAGCCAATGTGTTGCCCAGCTCGACCAACCCCACACGTCCGTACACGGTGAACACATTGGATGAGCATGTGGACATGCTCATGGTCTGTCACCACCTCGACCCTGCCATTGCTGAAGACTTGGCTTTTGCCGAAAGCCGCATTCGCCGCGAGACGATTGCTGCGGAGGACATCTTGCACGACCTCGGTGCTATCAGCATGATGAGCAGCGACAGCCAAGCCATGGGTCGTGTGGGCGAAGTGATCATTCGTACTTGGCAAACTGCACACAAGATGAAAGCGCAGCGCGGTCCTCTCACCGGGGACACAGATCGTCACGACAACGCACGCGTCAAGCGCTACATCGCCAAGTACACCATCAACCCCTCCATCGCGCATGGCATCAGTCACGAAGTGGGCAGCGTGGAAGTAGGCAAGTGGGCTGATCTCGTGGTGTGGAAACCTGCGTTCTTTGGCATCAAGCCCAGCATTATTTTGAAAGGTGGCTTCATCGCCATGGCCGCGATGGGTGACCCCAATGCGTCTATCCCCACGCCTCAGCCCGTGCACTACCGCCCGATGTTTGGTGCCTATGGTGGTGCGTTGCATCGTGGGTCGCTCACCTTCGTGTCGCAAGCGGGTATGGCGGCGGGTATTGGTCAGCGGTTTGGCTTGCACAAAACCCTTAGCGCTGTGAAGAACATTCGCAGCGTGGGTAAACGTGACATGATTCACAACGACTACGCGCCGCGCATGGAAGTGGATGCACAAACCTATGCGGTGCGCGCCGATGGTCAATTGCTCACTTGCGAACCTGCGGTGAGCTTGCCTATGACCCAACGCTATTTCTTGTTCTGATGCTCATTTGTTCTAAATTGATTTCGAAAGGCCACGGCCTAGCTGCTGCTTTGCTCAAGCGCGCTTCCACGGTGGAGCTGGATTGGGACGTGCGCCAAAAGAGCCGCTTTGATGTGGCCGACAGCACAGGTCGCAACTTGGGTGTGTTTTTAACGCGCGGCACCTTGGTGCGTGGTGGTGATGTGTTGGTGGCTGAAGACGGTTCGCTCATTCGTGTGGTTGCGGCAGCGCAAGAAGTTTTGCGAATCACTGCCTGTGCCCAACACGGTTCTGCGTTTGATTTGACGCGTGCGGCTTATCACTTGGGCAATCGTCATGTACCCATTGAATTGCAGCCCGATCATTTGAAGATTGAACCCGATCATGTGTTGGCCGACATGCTGCGTGCCATGCACATGACGGTGTTAACGGTGCATGAAACTTTTGAGCCAGAAGGTGGGGCTTACAGCAGTCACGGGCACTCGCATGGCCATGGTCACGGCGAACACAGTCATGACCACGCAGATCACGCTCACGATCACGGGCATGTCCATGGGCCGCATTGCAACCATGACCATTGATGCGGTGACTGCGGTGCCGCTGTCTACGCCAGCGCTGATTCAACTTATCTGGCTCGCATCGCCCGCGTTGCCCATTGGTGGGTTCTCGTATTCCGAAGGGCTAGAAGCAGCGATTGACCAAGGGCTTGTGCACGATGAGCACAGTGCCTCTGCATGGTTGGTGGATCAACTTCACCTCACGCAATCTCGAGGCGATATGGCGGTGGTGGCACATATGATCGCGGCATGGCAGGCTCAAGACTACTCTCGCTTAGAGTCCTTGAGTAAGTGGGTGCACGCCACCCGTGAGAGCGCAGAGCTGCGCTTGCAAAGCGAGCAAATGGGGCGATCCATGTTGGAGTGGTTGCGCAACCAAGAATCCTTGGATGCCGGCACCATAGCCATGTGCAACCGTTGGGTGCCCACCTATCCGTTGATGCTTGCACTGGCTTTGTCGCGTACAGGTGCCACGCATGAACAATGCTTACAGGCCTATGCCTTTGGCTGGGCGGAGAACATGGTGCAAGCTGCCATCAAAGCCGTGCCATTGGGTCAAAACTCGGGGCAGCGCATCTTGACCCAACTGGCTCAACACATTGCCTCAGCTGTTGCCCACGCTTTGCAAGTGAGCGATGACACGCGACAGGCTTTTTCTCCCATGCTGGCCATTCTCTCGGCCCAACACGAAACCCAATACTCACGACTCTTTAGATCATGAAGCACTTACACAACATCGCAAACCGCACCAAAAAATTGCCACCCTTGCGCGTAGGCATTGGCGGGCCCGTGGGCTCTGGCAAAACCACCTTGCTCGAAATGTTGTGCAAGGCCATGCGCGACACCTACGACCTCGTGGCCATCACCAACGACATCTACACCAAAGAAGACCAACGTCTGCTCACCATCAGCGGCGCTTTGCCTGCAGAGCGCATCATGGGGGTCGAGACCGGTGGCTGTCCGCACACCGCGATTCGTGAAGATGCGTCGATCAACCTCGAGGCAATTGACCGCATGTTGGTGGACTTTCCGGATGCCGATGTGGTGTTCATCGAAAGTGGCGGCGATAACTTGGCGGCCACCTTCAGCCCCGAGTTGAGCGACTTGACGATCTATGTGATCGATGTGGCTGCGGGCGAAAAAATTCCACGCAAAGGTGGCCCAGGCATTACCAAGAGCGATTTGTTTGTGATCAACAAAACCGATTTGGCGCCCCATGTGGGCGCCAATTTAGATGTGATGAAATCCGACACCATTCGCATGCGTACCACCGCTAATGGTCTCAAACCTTTTGTAATGACCAACTTGCGTACCTTAGATGGATTGCAAGAGGTGATCAAGTTCATTGAAACCAAAGGCATGTTGGTTTAAAGCAAACCTTCGTAGCAGATGGAGTGCGGGGCGTGATCGCTGAATTTGATGTCTTTGAACGTTTCAGTGCTGCGTGCCTTCGCTGCCACCGCAGGTGTGGCCAAGTGGTAGTCCAAGCGCCAACCCACATTGTTGGCATAGGCTTGGCCGCGGTTGCTCCACCAGGTGTAGCAAGCGTCGGTGGCGTCGGGTTCTAGCTGGCGATACACATCGACCACACCGCCGTCTGTGGTGAGCTTGGTCATCCACGCGCGCTCTTCAGGCAAGAAGCCGCTGTTCTTCAAATTGCCTTTCCAGTTTTTTAAGTCGGCTTCTTTGTGGGCGATGTTGATGTCGCCGCACAGCACAAACTCGCGCTCCGCCTTGAGGGCTTGCAGATGCGGATAGATGGCATCTAAAAAGCGGTACTTGGCTTCTTGGCGCTCAGGGCCCGAGGAGCCGCTGGGAAAGTAGCTGCTGATGATGGAAAGCTTGCGCGTGGGCGTGTCAAAACGCAGCTCCACATAGCGGCCTTCGGCGTCGAACTCGCCGCCGTCAAAGCCAATGATCACATCGCTGGGCTCATGACGTGTGTAAATGCCCACGCCCGAGTAGCCTTTTTTCTCGGCGTATTGAAAGTGGCCTTTCATCCCAGCCAAGGTGTCGAATGTGCCTTCAATGTCTGCGGCTTGCGCTTTGATCTCTTGCACGCAAATACAATCAGGACTCGATTTTTCGATCCACGCCTCCACGCCCTTGCGGGCTGCAGAACGAATGCCATTGAGATTGAGGCTGGTGAGTTTGAACAAGGATTTTCCCCATGAGTAACAGTGCCGTGACCAACGACGTGTTGGCCCAAGAATTTGTGCAATTTTCGCTGGATTGCGGCGTGTTGAAATTTGGCGAGTTCAAAACCAAGGCGGGCCGCATGTCGCCTTATTTTTTCAATGCCGGTTTGTTTGACGATGGTGCTAAGTTGGGCAAGTTGGCCAGCTTTTACGCTCAGTGCATTGTCAACAGTGGCATTGAGTTCGACATGATCTTTGGTCCCGCCTACAAAGGCATTCCATTGGGTGCCGCAGTGTCGATTGAGCTGGCGCGCTTAGGTCGCAATGTGCCTTTCGCCTACAACCGCAAAGAAGCCAAAGACCATGGCGAAGGCGGCAGCTTGGTGGGTGCGCCGCTGAAAGGTCGCGTGTTGATCGTGGACGACGTGATGAGTGCGGGCACCGCAGCGCGTGAATCCATTGCCCTCATTAAAGCCGCAGGTGCTACACCCCATGCGGTGGCGATTGCCTTAGACCGCCAAGAAATGGCGACCGAAAAACAAGCCGATGGCACGACGAAAGACGTGCCCTACAGCGCCGTGCAATACGTGCGCGAACAGTTGGGCATGAGCGTGTGCACCATTGCCAAGCTGGAAGACTTGTTGGCCTACTTGGGCAAACAGCCTGGCAACGCCATGGGCGAGCACTTGGCACGCACGCAGGCGTATCGCGAGCGTTATGGTGTGTGATGAGTTTGGTATCTAAAAAGAAAAGGGCCGTGAGGCCCTTTTGCTTTTGGTAAGTCGCGGCTTAGCCGAGCTTCTTCATGAGTAGCGCATTGACCTGAGCAGGGTTGGCCTTGCCCTTGCTGGCCTTCATGATGGGGCCCACCAAACCATTCAAGGCTTTGGCGTTGCCGGCTTTGTACTCTTCGACGTTCTTGGGGTTGGCTGCCAACACCTCGTCGATGATTTTTTCCAGCTCGCCGGTGTCATTCATCTGCTTGAGGCCTTTGGCTTCGATGATGGCGTCGACCTCAGCACCGTCTTCCCACATGACTTCAAACACTTGTTTTGCAGAATTGTTCGAGATGGTCCCATCGGCAATACGCTTGATGAGACTAGCTAGTTTTGTGGGTGCATCGTCATGAATCAATTTGGCGGCAAATGGTCCGTTTGACATGGCAGGAATAAAGGCATTGATAAACCAGTTGGCAGTCATCTTTGGTTGATTGCTTGCAGCCACAGACTTTTCAAAACTCTTTGCAACGCCAATGCTCTGTGTAAGGAGGTTTGCGTCGTATTCAGGCAGTGCGTAGTCTTTGACAAAGCGCTCGGCCATCACGCGAGGCAATTCGGCCATCTCGCTTTTCACACGTTCGACCCAGTCTCGGCCAATCACCAAAGGCGGCAGGTCGGGGTCGGGGAAGTAGCGGTAGTCGGCAGCGTCTTCCTTGGTGCGCATGGCGCGGGTTTCGCCCGTGTCGGGGTCGAACAACACGGTGGCTTGTTCGATGGCGTGGCCGTCTTCGATTTGGTCAATTTGCCAACGCACTTCAAAGTCGATGGCTTGTTGCATGAACTTGAAGCTGTTCAAGTTTTTGATTTCACGGCGTGTGCCCAAGGGATCGCCCGGCTTGCGCACCGACACGTTGGCGTCGCAGCGGAACGAGCCTTCTTGCATATTGCCGTCGCAAATGCCGATCCACGTCACGATTTTGTGCAGCTCTTTGGCATAGGCCACAGCCTCTTCGCTGGAGCGAATGTCGGGCTCGGTCACGATTTCTAAAAGAGGGGTACCAGCACGGTTCAAGTCGATGCCACTCTGACCAATGAAGTCTTCGTGCAGCGATTTGCCGGCGTCTTCTTCCAAGTGGGCACGCACCAAGCGCACGGTTTTGTGCACCGTTTCTTTGCCTTCTTCCATGAAGAACGACACCTCGCCGCCTTGCACCACGGGTATTTCAAATTGGCTGATTTGGTAGCCCTTGGGCAGGTCGGGATAGAAGTAGTTTTTGCGCGCAAAGATGCTGCGCTCGGCGATGTGCGAGTTGACGGCCAGGCCGAACTCGATGGCACGCTCGACAGCGCCCACGTTCATCACGGGCAGCGTGCCGGGTAGGGCCATGTCCACCGCGCAGGCTTGGGTGTTGGCTTCGGCGCCAAAGGCGGTGGGCGCGCGGCTGAAAATTTTGCTTTGTGTGGAAAGCTGAGCGTGGGTCTCAAAGCCAATGACGACTTCGTAGCCTTGAACTAATTTAGACATGTTGGACTCCTGCCGGGCCGCCCCAAAGGAGGCCAGCGCCCCCTCGGGGGGCAGCGGTTACATGAAATGAAGAGCGTGGGGGCATCATTGCATTCCCTCCGGTTTTTGGAGGTGGAAATCGGTGTTCAGTTGGTACTGGTGTGCCACGTTGAGCAACTTAGCTTCTTGCAAGTAGTTGCCAATGAGTTGCATACCCACAGGCATGTGGTCGGCACCCAAACCCACGGGCAAGCTCATGCCGGGCAGGCCAGCGAGTGAGGCGGGGAGCGTGAAGATGTCGGCCAAGTAGTCAGCCAATGGGTCGCTCGCGTTGTTGCCCAGCTTCCACGCGACCGTGGGCGCGACGGGGCCAGCAATGACGTCGCATTGCTCAAACGCTTTTTGGAAATCGTCCGCAATCATGCGGCGGATTTTTTGCGCTTGCAGGTAGTACGCGTCGTAGTAACCGTGGCTGAGCACATAGGCGCCGGTCATGATGCGGCGTTTGACCTCTTCGCCAAATCCTTCGGCGCGGGTTTTTTTGTACATGCTCACGAGGTCGGTGTAGTCTTTGGCGCGGTGGCCAAATTTCACACCGTCAAAGCGGCTCAAGTTGGAGCTGGCTTCGGCGGGTGCAATGATGTAGTACACGGGAATGGCCAACTCGGTGCGAGGCAAGCTGATGGGCACGAGCTTGGCGCCTTGGGTTTCCAAGGTTTTAAGCGCGGCATCAATGGCCGTGCGCACGTCGGCAGCTAAGCCGTCACCAAAGAACTCTTTGGGAATGCCCACGCGCACGCCTTGCAAGCTGTTGCCCAGTTGGGCGCTGAAGTCTTCAGTGGGCAAATCCAACGAGGTGGCGTCGCGATCTACGTCTGCACCACACATGGCCGAGAGCAACAACGCGCAGTCTTCGGCGCTGCGGGCCATGGGGCCGGCTTGGTCAAGGCTGGAGGCGTAGGCAATCATGCCGTAGCGTGAGGCTCGGCCATACGTGGGCTTGATGCCGGTGATGCCGCAAAAGCTGGCGGGTTGGCGAATTGAGCCGCCGGTGTCGGTGCCCGTGGCCGCCGGCGCTAAGCGTGCAGCCACGGCCGCCGCACTGCCGCCCGATGAGCCGCCAGGAATGCGCGTGGCATCCCATGGGTTTTTCACCGCGCCGTAGGCCGAGTTTTCGTTGCTCGATCCCATGGCGAACTCGTCGCAGTTGACTTTGCCCAGTGTCACCATGCCTTGCGCCGCGAGGTTGCTCACCACGGTGGCGTCAAAGGGCGAGCGGTAGCCGCTCAAAATTTTGGAGCCAGCGGTGGTGGGGAAGTCGCGAGTGACAAAGACGTCTTTGTGCGCCAAGGGCACGCCTTCGAGCGCGCCTGCCGTGCCTGCGGCAATGCGCGCATCGGCGGCTTGGGCTTGGACCAAGGTGGCTTCTTCGTTCAGGGCCAAAAATGAGCCGGTGGTGTCGGCCTTGGCGCGTGCCAAAAAGTGCTGGGCCACTTCGGTGGCGCTGACTTGCTTGGCTTTGAGTGCGGCAGCGAGTTGGGTGACGCTTTGGTCATGCAATGCTTGGGTCATGTTCTAGGCCTCACTCAATCACTTTGGGAACCAAGAACAAACCGCGCTCCACAGCGGGGGCGCTTTGTTGGTTGAGGTCGCGTTGGTTGGGTTCGCTGGCCACATCGGGGCGTAAGCGCAGGGCCATTTCGGGGTGGTCACGCATGGCGTCTACGGGGTGAGCCATGGGCACCACGCCTGTGGTGTCGACGGCGCGAATTTGCTCCACGATGCCGAAAAAATCATTGATCTTGCGGAGCATGCGGGCTTGCTCGTCAGGCTTCAGCTCTAGCCGGGCCAAGTTGGCGATGCGGCTGATGTCTTGGTCGTTCAGGGACATACTTTTATAAAGGGATAAACCCGTGGTTTACGGGCGATGCGGTATTATCTCGCCTTTGTGTCCGCGCCCGCGGGCAAGCTTAGAGGACAGACATGTTTGGATCTTTTCGTCGGTATTTCTCCACCGATTTGGCGATTGACCTGGGTACCGCCAACACCCTGATTTATGTGCGCGACAAAGGCATCGTGTTGGACGAACCCTCGGTGGTGTCGATTCGCCATGAAGGCGGCCCTCAAGGCAAAAAAACCATTCAAGCCGTTGGCCACGAAGCCAAGGCCATGTTGGGCAAAGTTCCTGGCAACATCGAAGCCATTCGCCCCATGAAGGACGGCGTGATCGCCGACTTCACGGTGACCGAGCAAATGCTCAAGCAGTTCATCAAGATGGTGCACCCCCGCTCGGTGTTGAAACCCAGCCCACGCATCATCATTTGTGTGCCTTGCGGCTCAACCCAAGTGGAACGCCGCGCGATTCGCGAATCTGCTTTGGGTGCTGGCGCCTCTGAGGTGTATTTGATTGAAGAACCCATGGCTGCCGCCATCGGTGCTGGTTTGCCTGTGTCTGAAGCCTCTGGCTCGATGGTGGTCGACATCGGTGGTGGTACCACCGAAGTGGGCGTGATTTCTTTAGGCGGCATGGTCTACAAAGGCAGCGTGCGCGTGGGTGGCGACAAGTTTGACGAAGCCATCATCAACTACATCCGTCGCAACTACGGCATGTTGATTGGCGAGCCCACGGCTGAAGCCATCAAGAAAGAAATTGGTTCCGCATTCCCTGGCTCTGAAGTCAAGGAAATGGAAGTCAAGGGCCGCAACCTCTCAGAAGGTGTGCCACGTTCGTTCACCATCTCTTCCAACGAAATCCTGGAAGCGTTGACCGATCCGCTGAACAACATCGTTTCCGCCGTGAAAAACGCGTTGGAGCAAACCCCACCTGAGTTGGGCGCAGATATCGCCGAGCGCGGCATGATGCTCACCGGTGGTGGCGCGTTGTTGCGCGACCTCGACCGCTTGTTGGCCGAAGAAACTGGCTTGCCAGTTTTGGTGGCCGAAGACCCACTCACCTGCGTGGTGCGCGGTTGCGGTTTGGCCTTGGAACGCATGGAGCGTTTGGGCTCCATCTTCACGAGCGAATAACTCAGTGCCACTGGGCACCCTCGACCGCACCCCTCCGGCCTTCTTCAAGCAAGGCCCTTCAGCCGTCTCCAAATTACTTTTCTTCAGTGCCTTGTCGGTGTTGTTGATGGTGGCTGACGTGCGTTTTGGTGTGACCCAGCCTTTGCGTGCCACTTTGTCTGTGGTGCTTTACCCCGTGCAATGGTTGGCAATGCGCCCGCAAGCGCTGGCCGAATACTCCACCGAATACTTTGAAGCACGCGATGTGGCGCAGGCCTCAGAGCGCGAGGCGCGCCAGCAGTTGTTGGTGCAGGCACGCCGTTCGGGACAAGTCGAGCAGCTGGCGCTGGAAAACAAACAACTGCGCGAACTGCTGAATTTGAACAAGCGTTTGGACACCAAAGGCCAAGCGGCTGAAGTGCTCTACGACGCGGCTGATCCCTACACCCGCAAACTCATCATTGACAAAGGCATGACGGATGGCGTCAAGGCCAGCTCGCCGGTGATGGACGAGCATGGCATCTTGGGACAGGTCACCCATGTGTTGCCCTTGGTCAGTGAGGTGACGTTGGTCACGGATCGCGAGCACTCTATTCCTGTGCTCAACACACGCACGGGCGCGCGTGGTGTGGCGTATGGTGAATCTGGTGGCGCCCCTTTACTGGAGCTGCGATTTATGGCGACCAATGCCGACATCGAAGTGGGTGATATGTTGTCGACCAGTGGTGTGGACGGTATTTATCCAGCAGGGGTGTTGGTGGGTAAGGTCACCAAAGTGGAACGACGCGCTGAAACCGCGTTTGCGCGCATCCTTTGCGAACCTGTGGGTCGTGTGCAAGGCGCACGACATGTCATGGTGCTGGACCCCTTGAGTGATCAATTGCCTCCACGACCTCACATTGAAAAACCTCAACCTGTGGCCAACCACAAAGGAGGTCGTAAATGATCATGCCTCGTGGCCAGCAGCTGTTGTTGCCTGCTAACCCGCTGTTTATTTTGTTCACGTTATTGGCAGCGTTATTTGCCAATATGGTGGTCAACATCAGCTTGGTGGGCAATGCGGCGTGGATGCCTGACTTCTTGGCCTTGGTGTTGGTGTTTTGGTGTGTGCATCAACCACGTTTAGTAGGTATTGGCATTGCTTTCTTTTTTGGCGTGGCGACGGATGTTCATCAATCCGCTCTGTTGGGTCAGCATGCGGTGACATACACGGTTTTGGGTTTCATGGCCATCATGGTCCACCGTCGTTTGTTGTGGTTCACGGTGCCTTCGCAGGCGATGCAGGTGTTGCCTCTGTTTGTGGTGGCACATGGTTTGGAGTTATTTGTGCGCATGATGTCGGGCGCCTTGTTTCCAGGCTGGATGATTTTCTTGGCGCCGCTGCTTGAGGCCTTGTTGTGGCCGTTGGTCAGCGTGTTTTTGTTGGCGCCACAGCGCCGTGCACCTAACCCTGACGCGAACCGACCGCTATGAGGGTGATTCGCGACATCGAGTCCGACCTGCGACGTTTCAGGTCGCGCGTGGTGGTGGTGACGGGCGCGATCTTGGTGATGTTTGGTCTGCTTTCGCTACGCTTGTTCTACTTGCAAGTGGTGCGTTATGACGAGCTCAATGCACAAGCCGAAAACAACCGAACGGCGATCGTGCCCATCGTGCCCAACCGTGGCGTCATCATGGACCGAAACGGCATTGTGTTGGCCACCAACTATTCTGCTTACACCTTAGAGATCACGGCATCCAAAGTTGCAGCCCCGCTGGAAGAAGTCATAGAACAGCTGTCCAGTGTGATTGACATTCAATTGCGTGATAAACGTCGCTTTAAAAAGCAGTTAAGTGAATCAAAGACGTTTGAGTCGGTGCCTATCCGTAACCGCCTGACCGACGAGGAGGTTGCCCGTTTTGCCGCGCAGCGCTACCGGTTCCCTGGCGTTGAAATTCGCGCGCGTTTGTTTCGCAATTACCCATATAACCAATTGGCCAGCCATGTGATTGGCTACATCGGGCGTATCAATCAAACGGAAAAGGGCAAGATCGAAGAGTCGGAAGATGCAGGCAATTACCGTGGTACCGACTACATCGGTAAGTTGGGTGTTGAGCAAAGTTACGAAAAGCAATTGCATGGCACTACGGGCGTACAGCAGATGGAAACCTCGGCAGGCGGGCGTGCGGTGCGCCGCCTCAACAGCAGCCAAGCCATTCCTGGCAACAGTGTGGTGCTGTCCATCGACATCAAGCTGCAAAAGTTGGTCGAAGACCTCTACGGCAAACGCCGCGGCGCTTTGGTCGCACTCGATCCCAAAACTGGCGAGGTGCTTGCCTTTGTGAGCAAGCCTACGTTTGACCCGAACTTGTTTGTGGACGGTATTGACTCAGAAAATTGGCAAGCATTGAATGAGTCTTTAGACAAACCCTTGTTGAATCGTGCGTTGCGAGGGACGTACCCGCCCGGTTCAACTTACAAGCCGTTCATGGCTTTGGCGGCGCTTCAAACTGGCAAGAGAACTGAAAGTGCGGCCATTTCGGATCCAGGCTATTTCATGTTCGGTAACCACCGATTCCGCGACGACAAAGAGGGGGGGCATGGCGTTGTCGATATGTACAAGTCGATTGTGGAGTCGTGTGACACCTACTACTACTTGTTGGCGCGCGACATGGGTGTAGACCTCATGCATGATCAGATGAAGCCATTAGGCTTCGGTCAAATCACTGGCATTGATATCTTGGGCGAGTCGCGTGGGGTCTTGCCGTCAACAGAGTGGAAACGCACCACTTACAAGAAGCCAGAGCAACAACGTTGGTACTCTGGAGAAACCATTTCATTGGGCATTGGTCAGGGCTACAACAACTTCACCATGTTGCAGGTTGCGCATGCCATGGGCACGGTGGCCAACAACGGTTTGAAGATGAAGCCGCACTTGGTGCGCGAAGTGGTAGACGTGGAAACCAAAGCTTCCACGCTGATTGCCAAAGAGCCAATCGGCCAGCTGCCCCTATTGCCCGAGAACTTGGAAGTCATTAAAAAGTCGATGGTGGGCGTCAACATCGAGGGCACTTCAGCGAGCAGCTTCAATGGTGCGCAGTATGTGAGTGCGGGTAAGACAGGCACGGCGCAGGTGTTCACAGTGAAGCAAAACGAAAAGTACAACGCCGCGGCGATTGACGAACGCTTGCGTGACCATGCACTTTTCGTGGCTTTTGCGCCAGCGGATGACCCGAAAGTCGCATTGGCCATGGTGGTTGAAAACGGTGGTTTTGGTGCGCAAAGTGCAGCACCTATCGCCCGCCGTGTGTTTGACTTTGTGATCATGGGTCAATACCCATCTCAAGAAGACATTGAGGCTGTGCAAAGAGGCCAAGCCACACGCCCCATTGGTAAGCCGCGTTCTGTCGCCAGCGTGCCATGGCCTCCTAAGGCTGCAGAGCTGGCTGTTGAAGAGCCTATTGCAGCGGCCTCTGCGGTTGAGAAGGCGGCATCTGTATCAGTCAAACCTGCTTCTGCCCCGAGCGTTGTGGCTAAGCCTACAGCGAGCAGCGCGCGTTAATCAACGCAAGAACGCGTCGTAGCTGGTTTTGCAAATCAGTGCCGTGACCACCACGATGAACATGCCGCGCACAAAGCCTGCCCCGTGTTTAAGGGCCATGCGCGTGCCCAGCAAACTGCCAGCGACGTTGGCCAATGCCAAAGGCAAAGCCATGTGCCACCACACATGGCCCTTGTAGGTGAACAACACCAGCGCGGCGATGTTGCTAGAGAGATTGAGCAGCTTGGCTGCCACCGAGGCGTTCAAGAAGTCATAGCCTAGCCAGCGCACCAGCACGAACACAAAAAAGCTGCCTGTGCCTGGCCCAAAAAAACCGTCGTAAAAACCAATCGTCAGTCCAATTGTCGCCACGGCCCACAACTCGGCGCGATCTTCAAAGCGCGGCTTGTGCTCTCGACCCATGTCTTTGCGCATGAGTGTGTAAATCAGAACAGTCAGCAAGACGACGGGTAGCAAGCGACGCAAAAACTCTGGCGAAACCAAGGTGACCAACCATGCGCCTGCAAACGATGCCAACATGGTGGCTGCAGCGGCTGGCAGCAAGGCCGGCCAACTGACCTTCACGCGACGGCTGTATTGCCAAGTGGCAAATGCCGTGCCCCAAACCGAAGCGCTTTTGTTGGTGCCCAGTAAAGTCGCAGGCGCTGCACTTGGATAGGCGGCAAACAAGGCAGGTAACAAAATCAACCCGCCGCCCCCCACGATGGAATCCACAAAGCCTGCCAATGCTGAGGCCAAGGTGGTGAAGAGAATTTCCATACGTAGATTGTGGTCTGAAATAGGGAGCGCATATAAAGCAAAAGGCACCGGGGTGACCGGTGCCTTTTCAGGGTGACGACTCCTGTGGAATCGTCTGTTGTGTATGTCTCCTCAGACCCTCGTGATCACAGCGCTGACGCTGTTTCGAGTGAAGAGAATGTAAGTGCAATCGCCTTGAGCTTTGACTAGGACATTCCCTTGAGTGCTAACCCTAGGCGCATCTTTAGGCGGATTCGGCCTCATGGACGAGCCATTGCGCGGCCTTCTCCGCGATCATCAAGGTGGGGCTGTTGGTGTTGCCGCTGGTGATGGTGGGCATCACACTGGCATCGACCACACGCAAGCCTCTCACCACACCGCCGCGTCCATCGCGCACACGCAATTCGGGGTCTACCACGGCCATGGGGTCATCGATGCGACCCATGCGTGCCGTGCCCACGGGGTGGAAGATGGTGGTGGCAATGTCGCCCGCCAAACGGGCGAGGTCTTCGTCGGTTTGGTATTGCACGCCGGGTTTGTATTCCTCGGGCTTGTACTTGGCCAGCGCGGGTTGGGCGGCGATGCGTCGTGTCACACGCAGCGAATCGGCCGCCACTTTGCGGTCAGCTTCGGTGCTGAGGTAATTGGGTGCAATCTTGGGCGCGTCGGCAAAGTTGGCGCTGGTGATGTTGACCGTGCCACGGCTGGTGGGGTTCAAGTTGCACACGCTGGCAGTGAAAGCAGGGAAGCTGTGCAAGGGTTCGCCAAACGCATCGAGGCTCAGCGGTTGCACGTGGTACTCAATGTTGGGGTAGGGCTGGTCGGGGCTGCTGCGTGTGAAGGCGCCGAGCTGTGACGGCGCCATGCTCATGGGGCCGCTGCGCTTGAAGGCGTATTCCAAACCGATTTTGGCTTTGCCCCACCAGCTGTTGGCTAAGGTGTTGAGGGTGTCGACGCCTTGCACCTTGAAGACGGAGCGAATTTGCAAATGATCTTGCAAGTTGGCGCCAACGCCGGGAAGGTCGATGACGGGTTCAATGCCATGCTGCTTGAGTAGTTTTGCGGGACCTACACCAGAGAGTTGCAAAATTTGTGGCGTGCCAATGGCGCCCGCGCTCAGCACAACGGATTGTTTGGCAGTGACGGTGATGTGTTCCTGACCTGTCCAGACTTCGACGCCTGTGCAGCGTTGAGTGCCGTCTGCATCGGTGGTCATCACCAGTTTGGCGACTTGTGCGGATGACCACAGCTCAAAGTTAGGGCGTGCATAACAAGTTGGGCGGATGAAGGCTTTGGCTGTGTTCCAACGCCAGCCGCTTTTTTGGTTGACTTCAAAGTAGCCCACGCCCTCGTTGCTGCCGCGGTTGAAATCGTCGGTAGCAGGAATGCCAGCCTCCATAGCGGCTTGTGCAAAGGCATCGAGCACATCCCAGCGCAGGCGTTGTTTTTCAATACGCCATTCACCGCCTGCGTTGTGGTGACGCAAGGTCTCGCCGTACACCGTGTTGTCGGTCATGAGGACCTCGCTGCGTTCGCCCTTGGCGCCATGCATGCCATTGGCGCCAAGGTAGTGGTCTTCGTGCAGTTTGAAATAAGGCAGCGCGTTGTCCCAACGCCAGCGCGCGTCTCCTGTGATGTCAGCCCACTGGTCGTAGTCGCGTGCTTGACCGCGCATGTAAATCATGCCGTTGATGCTCGAGCAACCACCCAACACTTTGCCGCGTGGGTAACGCAGGCTGCGGCCATTCAGGCCTGCATCGGGTGCTGTGTTGTAGAGCCAGTCTGTGCGTGGGTTGCCAATGCAATACAAGTAACCCACAGGAATGTGCACCCAGTGGTAATCGTCTTTGCGGCCAGCTTCGATGAGCAGCACACGTTTGCTGGCATCAGCGCTTAAACGGTTGGCAAGCAAGCAGCCGGCGGTGCCTGCGCCAACAATGATGTAGTCAAACTGGGTGTCGCTCATGCGGGTGTCTCAAGTCGTTGGTGTTGTGTGCATGGATGGTAGCTTGTGTCTAGGTTGCCACTGTCGTTGCAGTTGTCAGAGAAGGGGCGGGCTGGGCAGTGTGTTTTGCTCCTCGTCTGCTGCGCATCCGAATGTCGCTGCAACACACAGCCCAGCCCGCCCCTTCTCTGACAACATGGGATCGCTGCTTGCGCAGCATTGCTTCATCTCTATCGTCTGCCTTTGGCGTTTACAGCGTCTTTGCGTATGCGGCGGCAGATTGGGGAGGCATGTTGCCGCGACATTCGAATGCGTAGCAGACGAGGAGCAAAACAGGCTTCCCCAAGCTGCCGATGCACATGCAACAGCGCCAACCCTAAAAGAGAAAAAGTTACTTAGACGTAGGCATGACGAACTCAGCGCCTTTGCCAATGCTCTCAGGCCAACGCTGCATAACGCTCTTTTGCTTGGTATAGAAACGCACACCCTCTTCGCCGTAGGCGTGCATGTCGCCAAACAAGCTCTTCTTCCAGCCGCCAAAACCGTGCCACGCCATGGGCACTGGGATTGGCACGTTGATGCCCACCATGCCCACTTGGATGTGGCGCGCAAATTCACGGGCCACGTTGCCGTCGCGGGTGAAGCAGCTCACGCCGTTGCCAAATTCGTGGTCGTTGATGATTTGCACAGCTTTGGCAAAGTCGGGCACGCGCACACAAGACAAGACGGGGCCGAAGATTTCTTCTTTGTAGATCTTCATGTCGGTGGTCACGTGGTCAAACAAAGTGCCGCCAAGCCAGAAGCCGTTGTCGCAGCCTTTGCCAGCTTTTGCGCCTGCAAATTCACGGCCGTCCACCAGCAGTTGCGCGCCTTCGGCAACGCCTGCGTCGATGTAGCCTTTGATGCGTTGGCGTGCCACATCGGTCACGATCGGGCCCATTTCGGCAGCGAGGTTTTCGCCATCGAGCACTTGCAAAGACTTGGTGCGTTCGATCAGTTTAGGGATGACTTTGTCAGCCACATCGCCCACCAAGACCGCAACGCTGATGGCCATGCAGCGCTCGCCAGCTGAGCCATAAGCAGCGCCGATTAAGGCGTCCACCACTTGGTCGATGTCGGCGTCGGGCATGACCACCATGTGGTTCTTCGCACCACCCAAGGCTTGTACGCGCTTGCCGTGGTGAGCGCCGGTCTCATAGATGTAGTTGGCGATGGGCGTCGAGCCTACAAAGCTCACAGCTTTCACATCGGGGTGCACCAGCAAAGCGTCTACCGCTTCTTTGTCGCCTTGCACCACGTTGAACACGCCATCAGGCAGGCCAGCTTGCTTGAGCAAGTCAGCGATGAACAACGAGGGCGAGGGGTCAATGGGGCTTGGCTTCAGCACAAAGGTGTTGCCTGCAGCGATGGCCACGGGAAACATCCAAGCCGGCACCATGACGGGGAAGTTGAAGGGCGTGATGCCGGCCACTACGCCGAGGGGTTGGCGCATGGTCCAGTTGTCGATGCCTGTGGACACTTGTTCTGTGAAATCGCCTTTGAGCAATTGAGGAATACCTGTGGCGAATTCGACGATGTCGATGCCACGGCTCACTTCACCTTGTGCATCGGTGAACACTTTGCCGTGCTCGGCGGTGATCATGTGCGCCAGCGTGTCTTTGTGCAGGTTGAGCAGTTCCAAAAATTTGAACATCACACGAGCGCGACGCAGGGGCGGTGTGTCGGCCCAAGCGGGGAATGCTTTTTGCGCGGCGGCTACTGCGGCGTTCACGTCGGCCACGTTGGCCAAACTGACTTGGCCTGTGACGGCGCCCGTGGCGGGGTTGTAAATAGGCTGGCTGCGTGTGCTGGAGCCATTGGCCACAGAGCCATTGATGTAGTGAGCGATGTGAGTTTGGGTCATGGTGTGTCTCGATGTGTGGAAAAGATGCTGCAGTGTAGGTAGGGTGAATGCATGAAACAAGCACCAAACCTTGAATTGATTGTTCAAAATAGTGAACAATCAAGCCATGAATAACCAAAAAATCAGCGAGCTCTGGCACCACCTGCATTGGCTGAGTGTGTTGGCCCAACAAGGCAGCTACACCGCAGCGGCCACACGCCTCGGTGTGAGCAAGGCGGCCATGAGCCAGCGCATTGCCGAGCTCGAACGTGCGGCGCGCGTGCCCTTGGTGCAGCGGACTACCCGGAGCGTGCGCTTGACGGAAGCAGGGCAGCGGCTGGTGGATGACACCCGCGCGTCGTTTGAGCAAATTGAACACAGCTTTGCCCAAGTGCGCGATTTGGCGGGCGTGCCCAGCGGCTTGCTGCGCGTGACCGCACCCGTGGCATTTGCGCGGCAGCAACTCGCGCCGCGCCTCGCAGACTTTCTGCGCGAGTACCCCGATGTGCGTTTGCAGCTGGATATGTCTGATCGCCTGAGCAGCTTGGCCACCGAAGGTTTTGACTTGGCCATTCGCCACACCGCTCGTCCGCCCGACACCCATGTGGCGTGGACCTTGTGCAGCACGCGGTCGGTGTTGGTGGCTAGCAAAACGTATTTGCGTCGGGCAGGTACACCGCAAATGCCAGCTGATTTACAAGCGCATAACTGCTTGCATTACCTGCGTGCGCAAGACATGCCTACCTGGACGCTGGCGCGTGTGAAATCGAAAACCAAAGACGAGCGCATCACGGTGCCTGTGACGGGGCAGCTCGCAGCCAACAACAGCGAAGCGTTGAGAGAGGCCGCACTCACAGGTCTAGGCATTGCCTTGTTGCCAGATTTCAGTGCACAAGCGGCGTTGCAGCAAGGCAAGCTGGTGCACGTGTTGCCCGACTGGCAGCCCGTGGGTGCATTTGCTGAACAGCTGTATGCGATTCGCCCTTACTCGCCACATGTGCCGCGCGCGGTGACAGCTTTTGTGGACTATTTGCGCCAAGCCTTGGCCGGAGGCTTTGCTGCGTAAGCCGCTGATGTGGAGGCGGTGATGGCGCTCAGTGGAGAGTGCAAAGCGGGCAGCGCGGTTCTAGCGACCGCCCGAAATTTCCATCAGACTCATGGTGGTGTAACTCGACGCATCGCTGAGCAAAAACACAATGGCTTGTGCCACTTCTTCTGACGTGCCGCCGCGTTGCATGGGCACCAAATGCGCCAAGTCGCGCACGCGGTTGGGCAAGCCGCCCGAGGCGTGGATGTCGGTGTCAATCAGACCGGGGCGCACCGCGTTGACGCGAATGCCCTCTGCTGCCACCTCTTTGGCCAAACCAATGGTGAAGGCGTCCATCGCACTTTTGGCGGCGGCGTAATCCACGTATTGACCGGGTGCGCCCAAACGCGCTGCCGCACTCGACACGTTGACGATGCTGCCGCCCGAGCCGCCATGCGCGGTGCTCATGCGCTTGACGGCTTCGCGGGCGCAGGCAAACGAGCCCAACACGTTGATGCGCATCATGCGTTCCCATCGCGCCCAGCTTTGGTCTTGTACTTTGGCCGTCACATCCACTACGCCTGCGTTATTGACCAAGCCGTTGATTCGCCCCAGTTGGTGATCCACTTCGGCAAACATGCGCAAGACTTGGGCTTCATCGCCCACGTCAGCTTGCACGGCGATGGCTGTGCCGCCTGTGCCTGTGATTTGTTTCACCACACCCTGGGCGGCTTGTGCATTGCTTGCGTAATTCACGGCCACAGCCCAGCCTTGTTGTGCCGCTAACACGGCGGTGGCGGCGCCAATGCCTCGGCTGGCGCCGGTGATTAAAAGGACGGGTTTCACATATTCCTCCTGTGTGCAGGGTCAGCAGATGGTTGGCACGATACACCGAAGTGTTTGAAAACCGAGTAACCTGTTTGATATTGACTTTCCAAAAATTAAGAGGAGTTTGTTATGACCGTTCGACTTCACGCCGCTGATGGGTTTGAATTCCCCGCTTATGTGGCGCATCCCAAGGGCACGCCCAAGGGGGCCATTGTGGTGTTGCAAGAAATTTTTGGGGTCAACGCGCACATCCGTGAAGTGGCGGATGGTTATGCCGCTCAAGGCTATTTAGCCGTTGCGCCTGCTACTTTCCACCGTGCCAAACATGGCGTCGAGTTGGGTTACACACCAGACGATATGCAAGCTGGCATGGTTCTCAAAACAGCGATCGAAGCACTGCCGACACCCGGCGTGATGGCCGATGTTCAAGCCGCGGTGGACTACGCGAACAAGACCAGTGGTGCCAAGGTGGGCATCGTCGGGTATTGCTGGGGAGGCTTGTTGACGTGGCGTGCAGCGGCTTTGGTCAAGGGGCTGAGCGCTGCGGTGCCATATTACGGCGGTGGTTCAACCACGGACGAAGAAATTGCGCGTCATCCGCAATGTCCAGTGCTGGCCCACTATGCAGAAGAAGACCATTGGATTCCGTTGGAGACCGTAGAAAAGTTCAAGCATGCCCACCCCGAGGTGGAGGTGCATTTATATCCAGCGCACCACGGGTTTAACTGCGACCATCGCGGGGCCTATCAAGAGGCGTCCGCCAAGTTGGCTTTGCAGCGAACCTTGGCATTCTTTGCCAAGCATGTGGGCTGAGGCTCAGTGCAAGCGGGCGCAGTGACCTGCGCTGCGCGTCAAGCCAGTCCGCGCAGTTTTTTCGCAGCGTCAATGGCGAAGTAGGTCAGCACACCGTCGGCACCTGCGCGTTTGAAAGCCAGCAAGCTCTCCATCATGACGGCGTCATGGTCAAGCCAGCCGTTTTGTGCGGCGGCTTTGAGCATGGCGTATTCGCCACTCACCTGATAGGCGAAGGTGGGCACCTTGAATTCGTCTTTCACGCGGCGCACCACATCCAAGTAAGGCATGCCGGGTTTGACCATGACCATGTCTGCGCCTTCGGCGATGTCGAGCGCGACTTCGCGCAAGGCTTCGTCGGTGTTGCCGGGGTCCATTTGATACACCTTTTTGTCGGCTTTGCCTAGGTTGCCAGCAGAGCCCACTGCGTCGCGGAAGGGGCCGTAAAACGCGCTGGCGTATTTAGCGCTGTAGGCCATGATGCGTGTGTGGATGTGACCGCGCGCTTCGAGCGCTTGGCGAACGGCCCCGATGCGGCCGTCCATCATGTCGCTGGGGGCCACGATGTCCACGCCCGCATCGGCTTGGGTCATGGCTTGCTTGACGAGCATGGCGGTGGTTTCGTCGTTCAAGATGTAGCCGGTGTCGTCTAGCAAGCCGTCTTGGCCGTGGCTGGTGAAAGGGTCGAGGGCCACATCGGTCATCACGCCGAGCTCAGGAAAACGTTTTTTCAGCTCGCGCACCACATGGGGCACCAAACCATCGGGGTTGGTGGCTTCAACCCCATCGGGAGTTTTAAGGTGGCTGCTGATGACAGGGAATAACGCCATCACAGGAATGCCTAGCTTCACACATTGCTCGGCCACGGGTAGCAGCAAATCCAAGCTCAGGCGCTCGACGCCAGGCATGGAGCCCACGGCCTCACGGCGGTTTTCGCCTTCGAGCACAAAGACGGGGTAAATCAAGTCGTTCACGCTCAAGGCGTGTTCGCGTACCAAGCGGCGGGTGAAGTCGTCACGGCGCAGACGGCGTGGACGGTTGGCGGGGAAGGAGGCAAAAGGGTGTTGCATAAGAGAAATTGTGCCTCTTTCTGGCTGTCACCTAGGTGTAAAACGCAGTATTTCTCCCCATTGAGGCGGATCAATCCCTTTGTTAGATTGGTTTTGGGCATTATTTTGCCCCCCGCTTTTCCTCCCTAGGCGGGCGTTTGTTTGTGTCAAAACGGGCAAACGATTTCGCCCGACCTTGTGTCGGGCTTTTTTTGAGCGCGGCTAAACTGCCAGCATGCTTTGGATCAAATCTTTTCACATCATCTTCGTGGCCAGTTGGTTTGCGGGCCTTTTTTATTTGCCTCGCATTTTTGTGAACTTGGCCATGGTGCCAACCGATTCAGAAGCGGAGCAAGCACGCTTGCTGTTGATGGCCCGTAAGTTGATGCGCTTCACCACCTTGCTTATGGTGCCTGCGGTGGCTTTGGGGCTGGTGTTGTGGCTGTACTACGGCATGGGCTTGGGGCCTGGCAATGGCTGGATGCACGCCAAGCTCACCATTGTTTTGTTGGTCTTGGGCTACCACCATGCCTGTGGTCGCTTGTTGCGAAAGTTCGAAGCAAACGCGAACACGCGTGGCCATGTGTGGTTTCGTTGGTTCAACGAGGTTCCTGTGGTGTTGCTCACCATCGCGGTGATCTTGGTGGTGGTGAAGCCCTTTTAATGCGGCGAGAGGACCATGCGCAAAACCTCCGCTTGGCCCCTATCGCAAATTTGCGTGGCGTTGATCATCTACGCCAGTCTTTATCCATTTGACCACTGGCGTGACCAAGGCATTTGGACATGGTCGTTCCTGACAGCCCCTTGGCCTAAATATTGGCTCGGCTTTGATGTGGTGGCCAACGTCTTGGGCTACGCCCCCTTGGGTTTTTTCTTAACGCTGAGTGCCATGCGCATGGGCTGGCGCACGCGTGTGGTGACGCTGTCAACCTTGGCGGCTGCGGTGCTGTCGCTGACCATGGAAGGTCTGCAAAGCTACTTGCCTGCGCGAGTGCCTTCGTTGCCAGATTTTTTACTCAACACGTTGGGCGCATTTGTAGGCGCTGTATTGGCCAGTTCGCTAGAGCATTTGGGGTTGTTGCGCCGTTGGAGTCAGTTCCGTGAGCGCTGGTTTGAGCGCGACGCCTACATGGCCTTGGTGCTCATGGCTGTGTGGCCTGTGGCACTGTTGTTCCCGGTCGCCGTGCCATTGGGGTTGGGACAGGTTTGGGAGCGTGTGGAAGACGCCCTCACCAGCGCGTTTGAAGCTACGCCTTTTGAAGATTGGATTCCCTTGCGTGCGTTTGAGCTAGAGCCATTGCTGCCAGGCGCAGAGTTGTTGTGCGTGATGTTGGGCCTGCTCGTGCCATGTTTGTTGGGCTTTGGCGTGATTCGACAAATCGGACAACGCTTTTTATATACGCTCTTGGTTTTGGCGATGGCGCTAGGGATGAGTGCCTTGTCTGCCGCGTTGAGCTATGGCCCTGCGCATGCATGGACTTGGTTTAACTTGCCTGTGACTTTGGGTTTTGTCTTTGGTGGTGTTGTGGCCCTGATTTTTTTGCCGCTGCCTGCTCGCGCTGCGTGGACATTTTTGTTGCTGGCGCTCTTGGTGCAGCAAAGCGTGCTCAACCAATCTCCCGAAAGTGCTTATTTCGCTCAAACCCTGCAAACCTGGGAGCAAGGGCGCTTTGTCCGCTTCCATGGTTTGGTGCAGTGGCTAGGGTGGCTTTGGCCTTATGCGGTGCTGATGCTGGCGCTTGTGCGCTTGTCGCGTGAACGCAGCACGCAAAACTAAAATCGACACATGACACAAACCTCGTACTACAAACACCATATTTTTTTCTGCTTGAATCAACGTGACAACGGCCAAGACTCCTGTGCCAACCACGGCGCACAAGCCGCGTTTGACCATTGCAAAGCGCAGGTCAAGGCGGCCGGCCTTGCAGGCGTTGGTGGCGTGCGCGTGAACAAAGCCGGTTGTTTAGACCGCTGCGCTGGCGGCCCTGTGGCGGTGGTGTACCCAGAAGGTGTTTGGTACACAGTGATGGACAACAGCGATGTGGATGAAATTGTGCAAAGTCACTTGAAGAACGGCGAAGTGGTGGAACGCTTGGTCATTCCTGCTGACGTGGGGCGTTGAGCCATGAATTCACAAACCCAAAAAATCACCTTGCAAGGCGAAGCGGGCGCGATTGAAGCTTTGCGAGATGAGCCTGAAGGTGCCTCACGCGGCGTGGCCATCGTCGCTCATCCACACCCGCTGTTTGGCGGCACGATGGACAACAAAGTGGTGCAAACGCTGGCGCGTGCTTTTGTGCAATGCGGTTGGACCGTGGTGCGCTTTAACTTTCGAGGTGTGGGTGCTTCGGCGGGTGAGCACGATGCAGGGACTGGCGAGGCGCGCGACTTTTTGCGCGTCGTCGAGCAAGTGGCTCCTAGCGGTTCGCTGGCCATTGCCGGCTTTTCGTTTGGTTCGTTTGTGGCCAGCCACGCATTGGCCGAGCTGCAAGCCCATCGCACGGTTGAGAAAGTGGTGTTTGTGGGCACGGCTGCGCAACGCTTCACAGTGGCATCGATTGCGCCAGAACTGCATGACAAAACTTTGGTGGTGCATGGCGAGCAAGACGACACAGTGTCGCTGGCTTCGGTGATGGATTGGGCGCGTCCACAAAGCCTGCCTGTGACGGTGGTGCCAGGTGGCGGCCATTTCTTTCATGGACAATTGCCGCTTCTCAAGAATTTAGTGGTGCGTCATTTGCAGGGCTAAGCGCCATTGGCGTTCGGGTGCATCGCCGTTGAAACGCACTCAATTCTTTGACATATTTTTGAAGACAGACATGACACGACTTTTGCGCACCACTTTGATCGGTTTTTTGATGGGCTTGACTTGCGTTTTCCAGGCGCAAGCCCAAGTGCCTCAACCGCCCGAGATTGCGGCACGTGCCTATTTGTTGGTGGATTTGACAGCGCAGCAAACGTTGGCGGAGTTGGATGCAGACAAGCCGATTGAGCCCGCTTCGTTGACCAAGCTGATGACGGCTTACATCGTGTTTGATGCTTTGAAAGCCAAAAAGATCAGCTTGCAACAAACCTTTGGTGTGAGTGAGCGCGCATGGAAGATGCCTGGTTCGCGCATGTTCATCGATCCGAAGATGAAAGTGCCAGTCGAAGACCTCATCAAGGGCATGATTGTTCAGTCTGGCAACGATGCCACCATGGCACTGGCCGAAGGTGTGGGCGGCACGGTTGAGCATTTCGTGCAAATGATGAATGCGCAAGCCAAAGTGCTGGGCATGAAGTCCACGGGCTATAAGAATCCAGAAGGCTTGACCGAGCCAGGACACACCACCACAGCACGTGACCTGAGCATCTTGGCCAGTCGCTTGATGCAAGATTTCCCTGACTATGTGGGTTACTACGCCATCAAAAAATACCGTTATCCCGGTACGCCTGCCGCCAACGAAAACAACCGTAACTTGCTGTTGTTCCGTGACCCTAGCGTGGATGGCTTGAAAACTGGCCATACCGATGCCGCTGGTTTTTGTTTGATTGCCACGGCCAAGCGCGATGCGCCGGGGGTGGGTCAACGTCGATTGCTGTCGATTGTGCTGGGCGCTTCTAGCGAGAATGCGCGCGCCACTGAGTCGCAAAAGCTGTTGAACTGGGGTTATACCGCGTTTGATGCCATCAAGTTGTTCGACGCCAACCAAGCCGTGGTGACGCCCAATGTCTGGAAAGGTCGCGGCAACCAAGTCAAATTGGGCCGGATCGCGCCCATTGTGGTGGCTGTGCCTGCGGGCGCTGCGGGCCGTATTCAAACCCAAGTCGCCCGTCCTGAGCCCTTGGTGGCGCCGCTCAACCGTGGTCAAGCGGTGGGCGCTTTGAAGGTCACGTTAGACCAAAAGCCGCTGGTCGATGTGCCTTTGTTGGTACTCGATACCGTTGAGCAGGCGGGCTTTGTGGGCCGCGCATGGGATTCCGTGCGCTTGTGGGTCAAATAATCCCATTTGAGGCATTTCGACCTAGATTTGCCTCCCTCTTCTGATGCTGATACACTAGAAGGCTTTTCGGAATTTCCGAAGGGATTCACGTTTTCTTTTAATTTCAACGTTTAGGGACGTTACAAACAATGCCAACCATCAATCAATTGGTGCGTCAGGG
>JACCDH010907747.1_pt1 | contig 61249 bp, 51 predicted proteins | sample 7442481 | NCBI WGS metagenome assembly JACCDH01 (sample SAMN15323433, study PRJNA562643) | freshwater metagenome | isolation source: river surface water | place: USA:Blue River Watershed | collected 2017-08-15
ATTTTTAATGTTCGCTTGTTGTATGAAACTGAATATCAGGATATTTATCAATAGCAGTTCTCAAAATAAAGGCTGTTTCAGCTAAGAACACAGGTCGTTGATCTTTGTCATACGCAATATTTTGTTGGCGGTATTTCATAAAATCTTTCAAATCGGCATCTGAACCCGTCATCCAACAAGCTTTATTGATTACCCTAGGCTCAAACCTACATTTTGCATTGTATTCGTGCTCTAAACGGTATTGTAAAACTTCAAATTGGAGTTCTCCAACTGTTCCTACAAACTTTCTACTACCTGGCTCTTGAATAAATAAAGATGCAAGTCCTTCATCGGTAAGTTGTTGAATACCTTTCTCTAACTGCTTACTTTTCATGGGATCTAAATTGATCAATTCCTTGAAAATTTCAGGCGAGAAACTTGGAATTCCTTTAAATGTAAAATTTTCACCTTCGGTTAGGGTATCTCCTATTTTAAAGTTCCCTGTATCATACAACCCCACTACATCACCCGGGAAAGCATCATTCATGACCTCTTTTGATTGTGCCAAGAACAAGTACGGGTTAGCAAACTTAAACTGCTTTTCCAACCTTACATGTTTGTAATTCTTATTGCGTTCAAATTTGCCCGAACAAACCCTTAAAAAGGCAATTCTATCTCTATGTTTGGGATCTAAATTGGCGTGAATTTTGAAAATAAAACCTGAAAATTTATTCTCATTTGGCGCAACTTCTCTGAGGGATGTTGGGCGCGGTAATGGATTTGGCGCGATGTCTACAAATGTATCTAGCAACTCCTGAATACCAAAGTTATTGAGAGCGGAACCAAAGAAAACCGGAGCAATTTGCGCATCCAGGTAATAATCCATATCCAAATCTCCATAAACACCTTCAATCAGTTCTACATCTTCACGCAATTTGCTAACATCTTTTGTATTTAAAATCTCATCTAATTGAGAATCATTCACCCCATCAATTTTAATCATGTCGTCGGCTTTTTTTGTTTTGTTGCTTTCAAACAAATTCAACGATTGATTGTGCAACAAATAAACGCCTTTAAAATCTCGACCTCCATTGATTGGCCAACTTAGAGGATGAACCCCAATGTTCAATTTTTCCTCAAGTTCATCCAACAAATCAAACGGATCTTTACCATCACGGTCCATCTTGTTGATGAACACAATAACGGGGGTCTTTCTCATGCGACAAACTTCCATCAATCTTTCCGTTTGTTCCTCAACCCCTTTCACGCAGTCAATCACCAAAATTACGCTATCAACAGCAGTAAGAGTTCTGTAGGTATCTTCGGCAAAATCTTTGTGACCCGGGGTATCCAAAATATTGACCCACTTTTCTTTGTACGGGAATGTCATTACTGAAGTAGCAACGGATATACCCCTTTGCTTTTCAATTTCCATAAAATCGGAAGCAGCTGTTTTCGTGATTTTATTCGACTTTACGGCACCCGCAGTTTGAATTTGTCCCCCAAAAAGGAGAAACTTCTCTGTTAATGTGGTTTTACCGGCATCTGGATGCGAAATAATGGCGAATGTTTTTCTCTTGGCAATTTCCGATTCGTACATAAGAAGCTGCAAAGGTACGAAAAAAGCAGTTCAACTACATTTTTCATGCATTTTGCCTAAATTTGTTTATTATTGTTAACTTTCACATAGTTTGTTCCATGCAATAACTAAAAAAACATGAAATCTGATTCTGAAAATCCGCACATCTCTGATTCACCTGAAAATCAAGATTCTTTTATTCCACGTAAAAAAAGAGGAGAAATCGCTGGAGGTTTGATTTTAATAATTCTCGGCACACTTTGGCTTTTACACGAAATGGATATTCAAATACCAACGTATATTTATTCATGGTCAACCGTTGTTTTTTTATGGGGATTTTATCGTTTATACACAAATGGGTTGTTTGATTTTTGGGGATATTTTCTCGTTGTTTTCGCTATTGTTAATTTTGTGGATGATGGCAACCCAATCAAAAAATATTTTTGGCCCATCGCCGTAATTGCTGGCGGAGCATTTATGATCATTAAATACCTTAAAAACAATTCTAAAATTTAAAAATCCACTGTGAACACAGTTAACGTTTAAATTATTTTTTCTCATCAGCAATACGAACCTTGAATGTATTGAAATTAAAGGATATTGAGTAACCCTGTTCATCAATTTTTATCTACCTTCGCAATATGTCTGAAGTACAAATTAGAAAAGCGGTATTGAATGACATTCCCAACATTCTTGAAATTGTGAATCACTACATTGCCCATGATACGTGCATTTACGACGTTGAACCTCGAAGTTTAGAATTTCAAATTACTTGGTTTGAAAATCAAATAAGCCTTGGTAATCCCGTTTTTGTTGCCGTAGAAAATTCCCAATTGCTTGGATTTGCCTCTTATTCCCAATTTAGACCAAAAGTTGGTTATAAATTTAGTATGGAGCATTCTGTTTATCTCCATCCCTCAGAAAAAGGAAGAGGTGTTGGAAAATTGCTCATGCTAGCGCTTATAGATAATGCCAAAGAACAAAATATTCATACTCTTATTGGGGGAATTGATGCAACCAATTTAAATAGCATCGAATTTCACAAAAAACTTGGTTTTGAATTGGTTGGAAGAATGAACGAAGTGGGCTTTAAATTTGGGAAGTGGCTCGACTTGGTGTGGATGCAAAAAACATTGTAAGCTTTCCGTTAAATTTAAAATAAAACAATCAAGCACCATGGAAAATTTCAACACAGATGAAGAAGAACCTAGTAATTTAACTTTCGGACAAAAAATTGCGGATAAAGTGGCTTTATTTGGAGGTAGCTGGACGTTTATCATCTCCTTTTTTCTATTCATCACCATTTGGATAATCAGCAATGTGTTTTTTCTCAATCAAAAAACGTTTGATCCCTACCCATTTATATTATTGAATTTAATTTTATCGTGTATTGCAGCAGTACAAGCACCTGTAATTATGATGAGTCAAAATCGCCAGGAGGAAAAAGACAGAGTTCGAGCAAAAAAAGACTATCAAATTAATTTAAAAGCTGAACTTGAAATTCAAAAACTGAATGAAAAAGTGGATGAATTGATGATACAACAACATGAAAGAATTATGGAAATTCAACAGCTTCAAATTACCTTACTCAAGGAAATTCTCGAAAATCAAAAAAAATAAACCCAGTTAATTCTTTGCTATTCTGCGGTTCATAACATGGAACCAAATAGGTACAATTAAACTTAATACCATCATTCCTGGATAACCGGTTGGCATTTGTGGGGCATTATCTAGGCTTATCAGTTCTTGATATTTTTTTGTAGTTTTGGCATGGTGATCGGAGTGCCTCGACAATTCAAACAGCAACAATCTTCCCATGATGTGGTTCGAATTCCAAGAATGTTTTTCTGTTACCACTTCATACAAACCATTCTCTAATTTTTTTCGGGTGAGTCCGTAATGTTCAATATAATTGATGGTTTCAAGCAACAAGGCTCCTATAAATGCCGCCAGTAGAAATCCAAGTAGCGCCACATGTCCCCCAAAATGATTCACCAAAAGTAAGGCACCTATTTGAATCAATTGAAATTGAAGCATTTGATTGGTCCAATGAAACTTCGACAGGTTTTCGCGTTTCAAGCGCTGAAATTCAATGTTCCAAGCAGAAATCCAGACGAAAATCATTGATCGAAACCAAAAAACGAATACCGGTTCATTTTTCCGACCTGAAGAAGGATCTTCGGGCGTACCCACGTATTTATGATGTCCACGGTTATGCTCAATGAAAAAATGCATATACAATGACGTGAGCAACAGCACTTTGGCTAAAAACTGATCCAATTTATTCTGCCGATGTCCCAACTCATGTGCCACATTAATACCAAAAGACCCGCATAAAATGCCCATAGCAAAGGCTTTTCCTAAAAACGTTGACCAAGAAACTTGGGGTGGCAATGCTACCATATATAGGTACCAAAAAAACATTCCAAGATGAATGGGAACCACCAAATACAGCATAAAATCATAGTATAGGTTTAGCTTTCTGTTGGAATCTTGATCATCGGCGCCAAATTTCCCTCCGGCACCCATTAAAAGTTCAAGAATGGGTATAAGTATAAATACAAAAAAAACAGCACTCCATGAGAATATCCCTTCAGATGAAAAGGAAAATGCCACGGAAAGTGCTGGCAAAAGAGCAATCAGATAGCGAAACGGAATGATATTCATAGGAATTACAATAATAACAAATCTGTTAATTGTTTGTTCTTTTTCTATTATTATTCTGAAAAAGCGTTGAGTTTCGGTATAAATTCACGAAATTTGCACAATTTTTAAAATTTAACATGTCTTCACTGCGCAACATTGCAATCATTGCACACGTTGACCACGGTAAAACAACCTTGGTTGACAAAATGCTTCACCAAGCCCAACTTTTTCGTGATAACCAAGAAGTTGGAGAATTAATTCTCGACAATAACGACTTAGAAAGAGAGCGTGGTATCACCATCCTTGCTAAGAACGTGAGTGTCAACTGGAAAGGTACAAAAATCAACATCATTGACACACCAGGTCACGCCGATTTTGGTGGTGAGGTTGAAAGGGTATTGAACATGGCCGATGGCGTACTATTGTTGGTAGACGCATTTGAAGGTCCAATGCCACAAACACGTTTCGTATTACAAAAAGCGTTGAGTTTGGGTAAAAAGCCAATTGTTGTAATCAACAAGGTAGATAAACCAAACTGCGACCCAGATAAAACCCATGACGAAATTTTTGATTTGTTCTTCAATTTGGGAGCAAACGAAGATCAGTTAGACTTTACAACCATTTTTGGATCAGGTAAAAACGGTTGGTTTGGTCCTGATTATAAAACTCCAACTTCAGATTTAACGTTCTTGATGGACACCATCATAGAGGTTATTCCTGAGCCTCAAGTTGAGGAAGGTACTGTACAGTTGCAAATCACAAGTTTGGATTACAGTAGTTACACTGGTCGTATTGCCATTGGTCGTTTGAAGCGTGGTCATTTGAAAGAAAACATGCCTATCACGCTTGTAAAAAGAGATGGTAAAATGGAGCGTCAGCGCGTAAAAGAGCTTTACACTTTCAGTGGATTGGGCAAAATGAAAACCACAGAAGTTTTTGCGGGGGACATTTGTGCAATTACAGGTATTGAAAATTTTGAAATAGGTGACACTGTAGCGGATTTTGAAAATCCTGAAGCATTGCCAACCATGAAAATTGATGAGCCTACCATGAGCATGTTGTTTGCCATTAACAACTCTCCTTTCTTTGGTAAAGAAGGTAAGCACGTTACTTCACAAAAAATCCGTGAGCGTTTATACAAAGAAACCGAGAAAAATTTGGCTTTGAAAGTTGAAGACACAAACAGTGCCGATCAATTCTTGGTATTTGGTAGAGGTATCATGCACTTGGGTGTATTGGTAGAAACAATGAGAAGAGAAGGTTATGAACTTCAAGTTGGTCAGCCAAGGGTTATTTTGAAGGAAATTGACGGCAAAAAATATGAACCTGTTGAAATTCTAACCGTAGATGTTCCAGAACATCACAGCGGTAAGGTAATTGAATATGTAAGCCAAAGAAAAGGTGAAATGTTGAGTATGTTACCAAAAGGCGACATGGTGAGACTGGAGTTTGAAATTCCTTCAAGAGGTTTGATGGGATTGAGAAACAACCTTTTAACTGCTACTCAAGGTGAAGCCATCATGGCGCACCGTTTCAAAGATTTTGAACCTTGGAAAGGTGCCATGCCTACCCGTATCAACGGCGTATTGATTTCTAAAGAAAAAGGTCTTTCTACTGGTTACAGTATGGATAAATTAAAAGACCGTGGAAATTACTTCATTCATCCAGGTTCTGAAATTTACACAGGTCAGATTGTGGGTGAACATATTAAACCAGGTGATTTGGTTTTGAACTTATGTACAGCGAAACAAATGACCAACTTTCGTGCTGCTGGTAAAGACGATAATACGGTTCTTGCTCCACCAAGAGAATTCACACTTGAAGAAGCGATGGAATACATCCAAGAAGACGAATACGTAGAGGTTACTCCTGAAAATATTCGTTTGAGAAAAATTCTTCTTGACGAAAACGAACGTAAACGTGCTGGTAGTAAAGCAGGACTTGCATAAAAATAACATATATTCGCATAAATAAATAAAACCATGAAATTTGATATCGCTGTCATTGGAAGCGGACCTGGTGGTTACGTTGCAGCCATCCGAGCTTCTCAATTAGGTAAAAAAGTTGCCATCATCGAAAAAGCAGACCTTGGTGGTGTGTGTTTAAACTGGGGTTGTATCCCAACCAAAGCCCTTTTGAAAAGTGCTCAAGTATTTGACTACATCAATCACGCTGCTGATTATGGAATCACTGTAGGTGAATTCAAATCTGACTTCGATGGCATCGTAAAACGTAGCCGTGGAGTTGCTGATGGAATGAGCAAGGGTATTGCCTTTTTGATGAAGAAAAACAAAATCGAAGTTATAAAAGGTACAGCTAAATTGGCTGGTAAAGGTAAAATTTCTGTAACAGATGCTAGTGGTGCTGCTTCAATTGTTGAGGCTGACCACACCATTTTGGCTACTGGTGCTAGAGCGCGTGAACTTCCTACAGTGAAAATTGATGGAAAACACGTTATTGGATACCGTGAAGCAATGGTACTTCCTAAACAACCGAAAGAAATGGTGATTATTGGAAGTGGTGCAATTGGAATGGAGTTCGCTTATTTCTACAGTACTTTGGGTACCAAAGTAACCATCGTTGAATTTATGAACAGAATTCTTCCTATTGAAGATGAAGATGTTTCTAAAACAATGGCTACTACTTACAAGAAAAAAGGAATTGAAGTAATGACCGAAAGTAGCGTTGAAAAAGTTGACGTGAAAGGTGATCGTTGCACAGTTTCTGTAAAAACCAAAACTGGTGAAATCAAAATTGAATGTGATATCGTTTTAAGTGCAGCTGGTATTCAAACCAACCTTGAGAACTTAGGTCTTGAGGAAATGGGTGTGAAAACAGACAAAGGAAAAGTAGTTGTAGACGAGTTCTACAGAACTTCAGCTCCTGGCGTTTATGCAATTGGCGACATCGTTCCTGGTCCGGCGTTGGCTCACGTTGCAAGTGCTGAAGGCATTATTTGCGTTGAAGCCATTGCAGGTCATCACCCTGAAGCTTTGAACTATGGAAACATCCCAGGTTGTACTTACACCCACCCAGAAGTGGCAAGTGTTGGTTTAACTGAAGCTCAAGCGAAAGAAAAAGGTTATGAAATTCGTGTAGGTAAATTCCCATTCAGTGCAAGCGGAAAAGCTGCTGCTAGCGGTGCTAAAGACGGTTTTGTAAAAGTTATTTTCGACAAAAAATACGGTGAGTGGTTAGGTTGTCACATGATTGGTGAAGGTGTTACAGATATGATCATTGAAGCGGTAGTTGCAAGAAATCTTGAAACTACAGGTCATGAGATTTTGAAATCTGTGCATCCACATCCTACAATGAGCGAAGCTGTAATGGAAGCCGTTGCGCAAGCTTACGACGAGTGTATTCACTTATAATTAAAACAAATTTAAACTATACAAAAGCCCCTTTTTAGGGGCTTTTTTTATGCTTTTTCATTACCTTTGTACCCTATGAAACTACACCGTTTCACCTTTAACCCTTTTCAAGAAAATACCTACATCGTGTGGTGTGAAGATACCCTCGAATGTGCCATCATTGATCCAGGAAATTATGATTCCCACGATCATGCACAAATCAAATCTTTTATTGAAAAACATCAACTTGTTCCAAAATTCATTTTGGGAACTCATGCCCATATTGACCATATTTTTGGCAATTGGTGGGTGAAACAAGAATACAACATTCCTTATTACCTGCATGAAGAAGACATCGTGATGATTCACCGTTCTGAAACCATGTCGGCCCTTTGGAACCTAAACTATAATCAATCTCCTCTACCCGACCATTATTTGAATCATCAAGATACAATTCAAATTGGAAATGGTACATTTGAAGTACGCTTTGTGCCAGGACATGCACCTGGACATGTGATTTTTATTTCTCATGATGATGCATTTGCCATTGTGGGTGATACCATCTTTCAAGGAAGTATTGGCCGAACCGATTTACCCGGTGGTAACCACGATTTATTGCTCCAGAAAATCAAAGAAGAAATCTTTACTTTGCCAGAAAATTATACCTTGTTTCCTGGACACGGACTCGATACAACAGTAAACGCGGAAATCAATACCAACCCTTTCTTCAACTCTTAATCCCTCATTTGAAATTCCCTTTTTTCGCGATTTTTGCAAATCATTTCGGGGTATTCCTTGTTTAAATCATCGATATTTGCACAAATGAGTCAATTACGACATAATTTGGACCTACTGGCAACCCTCTTTTTTGAAGCGGGAGTTACACATTGGGCCATCAGTCCTGGCTCTAGAAATGCACCCATTGTAGCCAGTTTTTTGCGCCATGGGAATTTCACTTTACACAGTTTCCCCGATGAGCGTGCGGCCGCGTTTGCTGCTATGGGAATGTCGCTTGCAAATGGTTATCCTGCCGGTGTGATCTGCACCTCTGGAACTGCCGCTATCAACTTATATCCAGCAGTTTGCGAAGCATTCTACCAAAGAACACCCTTGGTAGTTGTTACAGCAGATAGACCTGCTCACCTTATTGATCAGTGGGATGGACAAACCATCCACCAAGACCATTTATTTGAGCCCCATTGCTTGAAATATTCCGGTATTGAGGGACATTCAATCGATTCAATATCCCTCGAAAAAACCATTTATGATGCAGTTCAAACCAGCCTTTTCCCAATAACCGGACCTGTGCACATCAATGTTTCACTTGAAGATCCAATTTACGAGGGAATAGACACCCCGTTTTTTCAAATAGAACCTCAAAAACCGTTTATTTTTCACCATTCTACCTCAACTCCTGTTGATCAAGATTTAGTGAACCAAATGATTCCTCAGGATGAAAATAAAGCGCTCAAGGTTTTATGTTTGGTGGGGCAACACCATCCCTCAGAATCTTTAGAACAGGCATTGCTTTTGTTACAGCATAAAATTCCTGTGCTTACAGACATTTGCTCACATCAATTGAATGTTGGAATAAAACAGTGGGATTTGGCCCTGTTTTCGCAAGAAATTGATGAGCAACTGGTTCCAGATGTGCTTGTTACTGTGGGCATGGGTACGTTAAGTAAGCCACTTAAACAGTGGTTGCGAAAACACAAACCCAAACACATTCACGTGGCTGAACATGGTCAAGTGGGTGATCCATTTGATACAAAACCTGAAGTAGCAAGGTACCATGATGCCGACTTTTTAACGGCTCTTTACTTGATTCTTAATCAAAATGAAACATACCTTGAAAATTGGACATCTTTTTGTGCAGGTTCGAATGTGAATAAGCTCAAGGGAAATTACCTTGCTGAATATGAATTCATCAAACAAATCATGGATGAAGTTTCATCTGATACCGTTTTGCATTTCGGCAATTCAATGAGCATTCGCTTTGCTTCTTGGGCTGGCCAAACACAGGCACAAGTCTATTGCAACAGAGGTACCAGCGGAATTGATGGAAGTTTGAGTACAGCCGTTGGTTTTGCATTGGCAGATCCTACAAAAAAGCACATTTGTATTATGGGGGACATTTCTTTCATTTACGATGCACATGGAATGTGGACTAAGCATTTCCCTGAAAACCTTGTGGTGGTTGTGGTGAACAATGGTGGTGGTCAAATTTTCAACTGGATTGATGGGCCATCGAAAGAACCACAATTGAAAACCTTTATTGAGACGCCGCAGCAATACAACATGCAACTTTTGTGTGGTTTTTACGGTCTTTCTTATGAAAGAATTTCCAGCCACAACAAATTTGATTGTTCAAGATTGTTGAATGGGGACATTCAATGTTTCGAATTCAATTCAACCCTATAAATATTACCTCAGTGAAATATAAATATACCAATTTTGAGCGCATTTCATTTGCGTTTTTTGCAATTCTTTTTTCTGTAACCCCTAAATTATTTGCACAAAATGCAAAAATTAAATCCATTTTATTTATTGGGAACAGTTACACCGCAGTGAATGATTTACCCAATTGGGTGAGGCTTATTGGTTTAAGTCAAGGAGATACTTTTGATGTTACGGGGTATTCACCTGGCGGGAGAACATTTTTTGGTCATTCAACTGACCCGCAAGTGATGAATTTCTTCCAACAAAAAAATTATGACGTTGTAGTTTTACAAGAACAAAGTCAAATCCCTTCTTTCCCCAAAGACCAAGTAGAATCTGATTGCTATCCTTACGCCAAAGAGTTGGTAGATTCAGTAAGGGCAAACAACCCTTTTGCAAAAATTGTATTTTATTCCACTTGGGGGCGTCAAAACGGGGATGCTCAAAATTGTGTCACCTGGCCACCTGTTTGCACTTTTAAAGGCATGAATCAACTTCTAAGAGATCGCTATGTGCAAATGGCCATCGACAATTATACTTGGGTGGCTCCGATTTCTTCAGTTTGGAGGGATGTGCGCGACACTACAAGCATCAATTTATACCAAGGAGATGGAAGTCATCCCTCATTCGAAGGAACGCATCTTGCGGCAATGACCATTTACCAAACCATTTTCCAAAAGAAAATCACCCAAAATTGTTTCGTTGGACCCGTTAGTACAATTAACCACAATCAAATATTAAATACCGTGGAACACATTGTTCACGACAGTGTAAAACGCTGGAATCACGACACCTGTACGGTACCAAGTTTGTTTCAATCGAAAATCATCCGCCACCTTAATACCACCGAAAGTATGGTGCAAGTTGAAGCGCTAAGAAATGACCCAAGGGCTGATTATACTTGGTATTCTGCTGAAAATTCAACTTGGAAAACAATTGGAATTGGCAGCAAAATCGATTCTTTGAAAATAACTCAAAACGGCAAAATTGTGTTGGTGGCAAAAAATGCCTGTGGAACAGATACATTTATGCAACAATTTGCTTACAATTCATTTAAAACCATAGAAAAGCGTACAAAACTAGGTATGTTTTTGGTGCCCGGACAGGTGGTTACAATCAAACACACAAAGGCTATTAACAGCATCAAATTTTATGATTTACAAGGGAAAGTTGTAGAAAATATTGAACCAAATGAGGATGCCAACGAAATTAAGTTGCTAACACCTTATTTGAAACCTGGATTTTATATTCTCCAAATCAATGGAGCCCAAATCCAACGTGTATTAATCGGTCATTGATTATTTATATCGCTGAATGTCTCTAGCGATATCTTTGGCTTTCAAATCTTCGCGTTTGTCAAAGGTCTTTTTACCTTGACCCAATCCTATTTCTAATTTGAAAATCCCGCGTTCGTTTTCGTACAGTTTAATAGGAAAAACGGTATATCCTTTGGATTTGATTTTCATTTCAATTTTCCGCAATTCCTTCTTATTGAGCAACAATTTACGGTCTCTTAATGGGACATGGCTATTGTAACTGGCGAAGTTAAATTCAGAAATGTGCATGTTTTTCAGAAACAATTCTTGATCGTGCATCGTGCAATAGGCATCACCCATGTTCACACTGTTGTTTCGGATAGATTTCACCTCGGTACCCACCAATTGAATTCCAGCTTCATATTTTTCTTCAATATGAAAATTAAACCCAGCACGTTTGTTGAGAATTTCTATTTTTTTTACCCCTTTAGCCATTTTTCACAGATTGAATCAATCGTTCTACTTTTTCTTTTTTCAAGATTTTCTGTCCTTGTTCTCCTTCAGCAATCAACCTCTCGCCCACTTTTGCTTGAAAATCACAATCTATTCGATGTCCCTCAATAAATTTAACAGTTGCAATAAACGTAACTGTATCATTCAGGAATGCAGGGGAAACGTGTCTAATATTTAAAAACGTTCCGATTCCTTCTTCATCATCTTCTTTCATTTGAAGGACAAATTGCCTGCAGGCCCATTCGGCTTCACGGCCAAGTGCAAACGTTGAAAAGAATGGGTGAACATTTTCTTCCTTGAAACTGGCCAAATCCGCTTCTACAACGTGGTGTTCAAGTTGCAATTGATCCCCAACTTTGAAGATAGACTTCATTAAATTTGTTCTAATATTTCTTTGGTAGATATTTCCATGTGCGAAGCATCAAGGATACATTCTTTATTTTTCACCAAAACAATTTGGGGGGATTCATGGTACACGGAAAGTTTTTCTGCGATAGCATTGGAAACGTCCCTGTGTGCAATTAAATCCAAATAATAAAAATCTGCAGAGGCATAAAAATCATCTGGCAAACTTTTCAATCGGTTCAATGCCATAGAACTAATTGAACATCTGGTTGAATGTTTAAATAGCAATATAGGTTTTTCAACCGATGAATTGATTGCATCGGTTAGTTGTTCAATGGAAGTGAGCGTTTTCCATTTTGCATCCATGACGTTCGTTTAACGTGTTTTGAATGTTTTAGCCCCCATTGAAGGACACTGATTTTTGCGAGAAGATCCGCAAGAAGTAATAAAAAGAGTGGCAATTCCAACGAGTACGATTAACTTTGCAATTTTCATGTTGTCTAATATTTACTGCAAATTAAACAAATTTGACGCCAAAACAGAAGGGGTATCAGAAATTAATGCAAAATTAATCGTTGAAAACCATCAAAATTTGGCTCAAATGCAAAAAAAATACGGGGAATTTTTTGCAGTTGCCGTTTTGCAACATGAATTACAGAAAAAAGCCATAAAAAAAATACCCAGTTGGATTGCCGCTGGTTGTATTTTAGACAGAAGGGCTTACGAGCAATGTACATCTGAGGAAGTAGCCATTTGGAAGGCCCATTTTTTCAAGTGTAAACGTTTATTAAGCCTTACAGGTGGAATGGGCGTAGACGATTGGGCTTGGGCAAAAACCGGCTGCGATGTAACCTCTGTAGACAATAATGAGCAGCTCAATTGTTTGGTGAAATTTAACTTTTCCAAATTAGGAATAGAAATAGACCGACAAACAAACACAGCTGAAAACTACATAGAATCTCATGAATTGAATCAATTTGATTTAATTTACATAGATCCCGACCGCCGAGAAGGAAATGCACGCATTGTAAGTAAAGTAAATCAATACAGTCCCAATATTTTCGGCATCATTGAACAATTCCCCAACAATGCATTTTTGATAAAATTGAGTCCGATGGTAGATTCAGATTTCCTGACTCAATCAATTTCACGTGCTATGTGCTTTTATTCAATTGTTCACCAGAATGAAGTTAAGGAATTACTGGTGTATGTGGCACCAAGCGCAGTGAATGTCCCTCAAAAGAAAGAAATGGTTCATATTGAAGATGGCCAATATTTTTACTACAGTGAGTTCGAAGCGGCCAAAAAGACAGAAGAATGGTTAATTTTTGAACCGAATGCCGGATTATTCAATTTAAAATTAAACAGGGAGTTAACGTTAGATTCGGGTACAGTTTCGTTAAATACACAGCGTACGTTTTTCATGACTAAAACTGTATATCCCAAAGAGATGGGGCGTTTATTTCGTCAGATTTCTGGACCAGAGTTAACGGGTGGTTTAAACAAACTTGCAAAAATGCTCAAGGAGGAATATGGAATTACGGAAGCCAGCATCACTGCACGTGAATGCAAAATGGGAACTGAGGAAATTCGAAAGACACTAAAATTGAGAGAAAGTGATCAAAATTATTTGATTATTACCAGAGATGAATCTGGTTTCAAGGCTTGGCTTTGCCAAAAATTTGAATATTGATTAGCCTTTTACCCTCGAAACATAATCTTCTAGTGCAGCCACCATACTTGGAATTCCTGGCGCTGGTGCAGAGATATCGAGAATTAAGTTGTGTTCTGAAATGGCGGACTGAGTACTGGCACCAAAACCTGCAATTCTTGTTTTATTTTGAACAAAATCGGGGAAGTTATCGTAAAGACTTTTAATATCGGCAGGACTAAAGAACACCAAAATATCGTAGAATACTTCTTTCAAATCGCTCAAATCAGAACTCACGGTTCTGTAGATGATACATTCTGTAAAGTCGAATCCATTTTCATTGAAATAATCTGGTATGCTTGGTTTTCTGATGTCAGAGCAAGGGAACAAGAATTTTTCTTTTTTGTGATTTTTGAACAATGTTAAAAAATCTTTTTCGTTTCCTTTGGATGTAAACATTTTACGTTTTCGGGGAACGATATATTTTTGAACGTAGTTAGAAACATTTTCGTTGATAGAAAAATATTTTGTTTCCACTGACATTTCAATTTTCATTTCATTAGCCAAAGAGAAAAAATAATCGACAGCATTTTTTGAGTTAAAAATAACGGCGGTAAAATCAGAAAAATTGATTTTCTGTTTTCTAATTTCCTTGGGGGTAAGTGGCTCTATATGAATAAACGCGCGGAAATCAATGGTGAGTTTATGCTTTTTAGCAAACTCTTCATATACATTTTTCCCGGGATCTGGCGGTGGTTGAGTAATTAAGATACTCTTAACTTTAGTCTCTCTTTCGGCGGTCATGTCTATAAAGTACTTTTAATAAATTTGAAAAGTATAAAGTATGGAATTGCTTCCAAGGTGCAAAAATACAAAATTGAAACGAAAGAACGATAATTATCTTGAAATAACCCTAAGAGTTGTATCACCAAACGTGCTGAAATCCACACAATTAATATGGATAACACAATCAGAGACAATTGAATATCCTGAAATTTTGAACCATTGTAATAGGTAATCAGGAAAATTGGAAGCATAAAAAGAGAGAAAGCAAAGTTTACATTGATTTGACGTTGAATCTGTCTTTTCCACAATTCTGCAATTTCCATGCTGCTGGTAAATGCAAATTGAACCAAATAGTGAAGTCCGAAAACAACCGACACAAAGACCAAAGCCAATACATAGGTAATCAAACTATTCAAACGCACATATTCAGAGGTAATGATGTACAAAAGTACTCCCTGACAAAAAACCAACAGACCAATAAAATAGGCGTGAATACTCCCTGCAATGCTACTTACTTTTTGCTCTCTAATTAAGTCTTCAAAGTAGTATTTCTTGATGAAACTTTTGAATCTCAATTCCATTTGTTTTGCAAAAACAGAGCGATAATAAATGAAGTATAAAATAATAAACACGCTCAATCCGAAAAACCAAAATCTTCCTCGTGCAACCCTCAAATAGGTTTCGTGCAAAAATGGATTGAAAGGATCTGGAGAAACGGCTACCCTTTTCGAAGGCAATTTTACTGTAGTTGGATAATACAACTGTGCTTTTAATGAATCTGTTTTAAATGAATCACAAAACATTTTAGCATGATATTCATCCCAAGTTAACCGGCGAGTGCCCGAATCTGATTCAATGTTAAGGTTGATTTGACTAGTGTCTATGGGTTGATTTTGCGCGGTTACAGGAATAGACAAGAGCAGGAAACAACAAATCATCATTAATTTGCTCAATCCTAAATGAATACTCATCGCCCTCATGTTGTTGCAAAAATAATTGTTTCTCACGGAGAAACGCATGCATCTTTAGATTATTTTACTTAGAAGTTTTGAATTTTTATACTGAACTTCGCAATCTCTTGGCGGGCATTTATATTCATATTCCATTTTGCAGAAAAGCTTGCTCTTATTGCAACTTTCATTTTAGTACATCCCTGAAAAATTCAGACCTAATGATTGAGGCCATGGTAAAAGAAATTACCCTGCGTTCTGAAGAATTATCTGGAGAAGTCATTGAATCTGTTTATTTTGGCGGGGGGACACCTTCCCTACTCACCAATTTGCAAATGGGTGCATTGTTTAAGGCCCTTGAACAACAATTCAATCTGTCTCAAGTAAAAGAGATTACACTAGAAGCAAACCCTGAAGACATTAATATTGATTCGTTGGCTATGTGGAAGTCAATGGGAATTAATCGCTTGAGTATTGGCATTCAATCGCTCAATGAAATTGAGTTGGAAAAAATGAACCGCAACCATAACGCTGAACAATCCAAAATGACCGTGAAATTGTGTTTGGAAGCGGGATTTGACCTATTAACGTTAGATTTAATTTATGGAAGTCCATGGAAATCCAATAAACAGTGGGAAGCCGAAATCGACTGGGCATTGAATTCCGGAATCAATCATTTATCGGCATACGCGCTCACAATTGAACCAAAGACGGTATTGTCTCACAAAATCAAAACAAAAAAAGAAATCCCTCCAGTTGACGAAACCACCATAGAGCAATTTCAACTATTACAAGATAAAATTGATGCATCATCTTGGAAAGCATATGAAATCAGCAATTATTGTAAACCGGGTTCAGAGGCTGTTCACAACAGTAATTATTGGGCAGGGAAAAAATACATTGGAATTGGTCCTTCGGCACATTCTTTCAATGGGCAATCACGGAGGTGGAACATTGCCAACAACACTCAATATATCCAATTGGTACAAACAGAGGAACCCTATTTTGAAACAGAAATTTTAACTCAGGAAAACAGGGCCAATGAATTAATAATGACACAATTGCGAAGAAGCATTGGATTGAATATGAATGAGATTTTAATCGATTTCCCTAATTGGAGAAAAAACAACTCTCGGAAAATTGAATCTTTGATAATTGAAAATCACATTATATTAAAAGATGATTTTTTAATGTTAACAAATTCAGGAAAGCTTATTTCCGATTATATTATTTCAGAATTAATGATTTAATTTTTGAATAGTTGTCTATTTTCTGCAATATTATAATCATTTAATTTTTTATATGACAACCAATTAGTGAAAAATACCGTCTATCTTTACAGCCCCAATTTTGTTTATTTTATGAAAAAAATTTCTTACCTTATATTGAGTTTATTCTTATTAGCTCAAGCTACGATATCAGCTCAAGGAACCACTGCCAAAGTTGATTTCACCACAAGCACCAATTGCCTAAAAATTGAGGCAAAGCCAACAACTTACGACAGTTCCTGCACGACTGTAACATGGGTATTGGGCAGTAGCTCTTCAACCACCTACAGTGGACCTTATTTTTCATACACATTCTCCTCACCGGGAACATATCAGGTTTGCATGAAATATAAAAATAGCTGCACCAAATGGGATACAACTATTTGCAAATCAGTAACAGTAGATACTTGTCCTTGTAGTTGGACTCCATATGTCGTATTGACAAAAGACTCAGCAGATTGCTACAAGTATAAATATATGGCTTATCCAGCCAACACCAGCAGCAGTGCCGCGGGCAAATTTACCTATGTAATCAATTTTGGAGACGGATCAATTTACAGTACAACAAGAGATGGCTATCATACATTTAGCAAAAACGGAACATATAAAGTTTGTGCGTATATAAAATATACATTGTCTAGTGGTAAATATTGTGTTCAGACATACTGTAAAACCATTACCGTTAATTGCGCAAAAAAATGCACTTGGAATGCACCAAGTATTTCTTATACAAACAAATGTAATTCTTATAGATTTACTGCTACCGATCAAAAAGATTCATGTGTGTACTACAAATGGAGTATTGATTCAGGAATAGCAAATTATACAACATATGGCACGGTGGCTGAATATAAGTTTAAAACTAAAGGATACCATAAAATCAAATTAACTTATTATAACGCTTGTACAGGATGTGATACCAGCATCACCAAATATATTTACGACACCTGTATGACGGTTTGCAATTGGACTGGATCGGGTGTTAATTTCACAAAAACAAATTGTTATTCATACACTTACGAAGCAAACTACATCAAAGACACATGTATAACTTATACCTTTATTGTTGGAAATAAAGTAATCAGCAATAACCGATTGAACAATGTATATTTCACTGCAAATGGATTGTATAGCATTGGATATCGCTATTACAACAAATGCAATGGCTGCGATACCATGATTTGGACAAAGGTTGAAGTAACGTGTTTTACAAAAAAATGCACTTGGCCCACAAACATAGGATTTACCACCAAATTGGCAACTTGTCCTTATTTGGTCATGACAGCCAACAATACCTATGATTCATGTTTGGTATATAAATGTTATGTAAACGATTCTTTGGCCCCTAAATATGGAAACAGTGGCAATCAATTTTATTTCCGAATGCCAAAGAACGGAACGTATAAAATTTGCATGAAAATATACAATCCATGCACGGGTTGTGACACAACAATATGTTCAAGTTGGACAACAGATTGCATTAAAACTTCAAAATGCACCTGGCCAAATATTAATTGGGGATACAATTACAAATGCAAAACATACACATTTGAAGCAACAAACACCACCGACTCTTGCATCAGCTATTCATATAAAATTGGCACCAATACTGGAAGTATGGTCACAATAAATGGCAGGTTGGCTACTTATGAATTTCCATCAAATGGCACATACAATGTATGTTTATGGTTGAAAAATGGTTGCACAAATTGCGATACAATGATATGCAAAACCATTGTTGTTAATTGCACTACCACAAACAAATGCAACTGGAATTCACCTGGATTCAGTTATAGCAGATCAAGTGTAGATTCTTGTATGTACACATTTGAAGCCAAAAATTTAAATAACGTATGCATTACATATAAATGGTATATTGGAGATTCTTCAAATACACAAATATTAACTGGAAGATTGGTACAATATAAATTTGGGGCAACGGGAGTACATCACGTATATTTAATTCTAACAGACACTTGTAACAAATGCGATACATTTATCCATAAAGAAATAACAAACAATTGTTACGGGGTGAACACAACCAATATTTCCAACAATATCGTGAACATTTTCCCTAATCCTATCAAAAATGAACTACATATTGAAACTGTACAAAAATCAAACATCATTATTTTTGATCCTTTAGGCAGAAAAATTGGAGATTTCAAAACAGAAAATGAAAAACTCGAACTAAATACATCAAGTTGGTCGAGTGGAATTTATTTCATTCACATAAATTCAAACAATCAAACTGAAAAAATAAAAATCCTAAAACAATAAAAACAAAAGCCCTTGATATCAAGGGCTTTTGTTTTTTATGATAAACATCATTTTATTTGTATAAATAAGAACGTATTTTTGAATTAAAATTAGCATCATGGATAGAAAAACGAATAATAACATTTTAGTCCCAACCGACTTTTCAGATGTAGCGGAATGTGCTTTAAAGCATGCAATTAAAGTTGCTCAAGCATACAAGAACGAAATTACACTTCTTTTTATCATGGAAGAAGGAATTTTGGGAGGGTTATTTTCAGGCTCACAGTCGGAGGTAATGAAAGATGCAATTGCAACAAAATTGCAACTTAAAGCAGACGAAATAAGCAAAGCTACAGGTATCAAAGTTTCAACCCGAATTGGTAAAGGCAAAGTTTACAAAACAGTTTCTGAAATTGCCAATGAAGAAAATTTTGATTCTATCATCATGGGATCTCATGGAGCATCTGGATTAGAACAAATAGTTGGATCTAATGCATCAAGAACCATTCAGTATGCTGAAGTTCCGGTAGTTGTTGTGAAAAATTCAAATATTTCTGACCATGGATATTCAAAAATTGTCATGCCAATTGACTTAACCATTGAAACCAGACAAAAAGTAGATTGGGGTATTCATGTGGCTAAAAAGTTCAACTCTGAAATTCACGTAGTTTACTCTAAATCGAACGACGAATACCTTGACCGTAAAATTCAAAACAACATTGCACAAGTTGAATTTGATTTGAAAGCAGGCAATGTAAAATACACCATTTACGAATTTAAAGATGGTTTGATGGATAATTTTGCAACAGAAATTCACAACTATGCAAACATTGTAAACGCTGATCTAATTTTGGCAATGACACATACTGAAAAAGGTATTTCAGAAATGCTAATTGGAACTTTAACTCAACAATTGGTTAACCGTTCTAGCAATGTTGCAATCATGTGCATCCACCCTCGCGAAACAGCTTTCACATACGATTATTAATCTTCGCCACCTATAAAAAACAAAAAGAGCGGCAAATGCCGCTCTTTTTGTTTTTTATAGACTTCAATTTCATTAAAAGTCGAAAATCACCCCAATGGTTGGCAAAACAGTTCCAGAACTATTGGGAAGGTAATCTTTTAAGTACACATTTGAATTGTTTGGATCTTTAACCAAATTGCCCGCATTGTCTTGACGCGCTATCAATGTATTTGGTCCCTCATATTTATAATTAAAGAAATTCTGAATATCTAAATACAGGTTTAAAGACCATTTCTTCTTGTACCAAACCTTATCAATTCTAAAATCAAATTGATTAAAATTACCCAATCTCATGGAATTCAAACGGTTATAATCAGGAATTGCAACACCTCTTACATTCCAATTGGCTACATTCATTGATGTAATTTCGTCATTTGGTGTATAAGGCCTACCTGTTACAAATCTCCACTTACCCCCTATTTCCCAGTTCTTTTTCAATTTCTTACCTACTACCACACTTAAAGTATGACGACTATCCCATGCGCTGGCTATCAAATTGTTGTTTTTGTCTGCAAATTGACTCCAAGCAAGCGTATAACTCAATATTCCATACAATCCACTCCTTGACCTTTTTTGAACCAAAAACTCGGCTCCGTATGCCAATCCTTTAGACACAGAAGATATCGGTTCATTTCCAACAACTGCAAAGTCAGCTCCCAAATTACCTAAGCTAATGCTGTCATTGAGCGACATTGGATAATTGTCGTAAACTTTGTAAAATCCTTCCAACGTTATTTTAGTTTCTTGTCCTTGATTGTATTGAAAACCTGCAGAAATCATTCTGTTTCTGATGTACTTCACACGGCTTTGATTGGCAAATTTCCCTGTAGAATCTTTGTAACCCAATACTGTGTAGGCCGGTAACTGATAAAATTGTCCGATATTTGCATTAAAAAACAATTTATCCTTCACCGGAACGGAAACGGATGCAGAAATGGTTGGCTGAGCGAACGGGTTTCTGGTGTTATCGCCATAGCTAGATCCATCAAAACGTGTTGCCAAAGACAGTAAAGTGCCATTGCCAATGGTTCCAGAAACTCTTCCAAATGCGCTGTATTTGAAAGTTTCCATCAAGCTATTGAATGAAAATTCAATGGGTTGTGGCAAATAAGGTTTAATAATTTTGTTATATGAATTCACCGAATATTTCACATATTCCATTCCACCGCCGGTCATCCAATTCCAATTGTTGTATTTTCCAGAATGTTCAACACGCAATTTATTTTCGGCTTCTCTAGAAATAAATCTCAAATTCAAATTTTCTGCTTTTGTATCATCGTTATTCACATATTTAAAGGTCTCATTGTTGAGCATGTTACGACTCAAGAAAACCTGCGTTTTATTTTTTTGTCCAAAATGCGTGTAAATTGCCCCGAATGTATAATTCCATTGGTTATAACTGGGTAAATATCCTAAAATATACTTATTGGATCTGAGTTTTACAGAGTCTGTTATTCCATCGTTCACCCCCACGTTTAATTTAAAAAAGTCAACGGCACCCACAGTTACGAAGGTTAAATTGTCTTTTCCTTTTAGTTGAATTTTAACTTTTCCTTGGTAATCGATAAAGTTGGGTAAAAATGGCAATTTCAACAAGGTGAATAAGCCTTGTAGATAACTTTGGCGAGCTGAGAAAATATAACTTACTTTCTTACTTTTACCAATAGGACCATCAGCGGTAAACCCTAAATCTGAACTTCCAACGGTGAATCTATACTTCGATTTTTGCAAGTTGCCATCAATCTGTTGAAAATCCATCACAGCACTGAGTCCATTTGCATAATTAACAGGAAATGCACCTGTGTAAAAGTTTACGTTCTTTATAAAATTCACATTCAACAATCCCACAGGTCCACCCGTACTTCCCTGCGTTTGAAAATGATTGATAATTGGAATTTCAATTCCATCTAAATAAAATTTATTTTCTGCAGGAGAACCTCCGCGTATTACAACATCATTTCTAAAACCTGGAATGGTTATCACACCGGGTAAGGATTGAATAATTTTAGAAATATCTCTGTTTCCACCGGGATTTTTTTCAATTTCACGAATTGAAAGTTCTTGCGAAGACACAGGGCTCTCAGCATTTCTTTTTTGGAGGGATGATCTTCTAATTTCTACTTGGCCTACACCTTGTGCCAATGACTCCATTTCAACAACAATTGAATTCTGTTTATCAAAGGTGAATAATTGTTCATAACTACTCGCAGATTTATAGCCATCTAATTCAGCTAGAACAGAATAGAACCCTGGCTCCAAATCTTTGAGTTCAAATTCTCCAATTTCATTCGATATTGCAACAATATTCGATCGGTTAATCGATAATTTCACCCCTTTAATTGGGGCATTTGTTACATTGTCTAACACTTTACCTTTTATGGTAATTCCCTGAGCATCAGCGTCCCTCAAGACAAAAAACGCAATTAATGCGAAAATAAAACGATAAATGTTTTGCATAATTCAATAAGTAAACAATTTTGTAAATAAACGGTTTGAAAATTGAACAAAAAAAGACAGATAAATTAAAAGCAAGCACAAAATGAGTATATTGTGTGAACAAAAGAACGACAAATCGTCATGAAAACTAGTTTGGCAAGCTTTTAGTAAAGAGAATAAAACATTAACTTCGCACTTTTAACCTATGTTTGGGAATATCGTAAATAACATCGCAAAGCTTTTTGGCGGCAACGCTGCTGAAAAGGCAATGAAAGAAATCATGCCAATTGTTGCTCAAATCAATGAGCATTATGAGTCATATAAAACCATTAGCACCGATGAATTGAGAGGCAAAACTGCTGAATTCAAATCACGCATTGCTGAATATTTGCAAGAAATTGACGGACAAATTTCAGAGGCACACGCAAAAATTGCCAGTTTAGATTCGCAAGCCATCGATGAAAAAGAGGAAATCTTCCAAGAGATTTCGGATTTAGAAAAATCCAGAGATGAAAAATTGGAAGAAATTTTAAAGGTTATATTACCAGAAGCTTTTGCCGTTACTAAAGAAGCAGCGAAAAGACTGAGTGAAAACAGCGAACTTGAATGCACAGCAACCGATTTAGATAGAGAATTGGCTACAAAGCATGAAAATGTGCGCATTGAAGGCAACAAAGCATTCTATGCAAACGAATGGCTCGCGGCTGGTGGTAAAATCAAATGGAACATGGTGCATTATGATGTTCAGTTGATTGGTGGTATTGCACTTCATTCAGGAAACATCGCCGAGATGGGAACTGGAGAAGGTAAAACCTTGGTGAGTACATTGCCAGCTTACCTCAATGCTTTGGGTGGAAGAGGTGTTCACATGGTTACTGTGAATGACTATTTGGCACGAAGAGACTGTGAGTGGAATGGTCCTTTATTTAATTTCTTAGGACTTACTGTAGACTGCCTAGAATATCATAGCCCGAATACAGAAGAACGCCGACAAGCATACAAAGCTGATATCACATACGGAACCAATAATGAATTTGGTTTCGATTACTTACGTGACAACATGGCACATGAAACCGATGAATTGGTTCAAGGTAAACATCATTTTGCCATGATTGACGAGGTTGATAGCGTTTTAATTGACGATGCCCGTACACCTTTGATTATTAGTGGTCCTACTCCGAAAGGCGATATCCAAGAATTTGAGGCACTCAAACCTAGAATTCAAACGTTGGTAGAGGCACAAAAGAAATACATCAATACCGCTTTAACCGATGCAAAAAAACTCATCGCTGAAGGCAAAAACGGACATAATGAAGGTGAAGGTGGCCTAGCTTTATTGAGAGCATATAGAGGTTTACCTAAAAACAAAGCTTTAATTAAATTTTTGGGGGAAGCTGGAGTTCGTAATATTTTAACCAAATCTGAAAACAATTATTTAGCCGATCAACAAAAGGAAATGCCTAAAGTTGATGCTGCATTGTACTTTACGATTGATGAAAAAACAAATTCAGTAGACCTCACTGAAAAAGGAATTGAATTGATTACTGGTAACGCAGAAGATCCTAACTTCTTCGTATTGCCAGATGTTGGATATGAAATTGCCGAAATTGAAAAAAGCAATCACTCTGATGCCGAAAAAATTGCATTGAAAGACAAATTGATGCAAGAATTCGCTGAAAAAAGTGAGCGAATTCATTCGGTTCAACAATTATTGAAAGCCTACACTCTTTTTGAAAAAGATGTTGAATACATCATCCAAGACGACAAGGTGAAAATTGTTGACGAACAAACTGGTCGTATCATGGAAGGAAGACGTTACTCAGACGGACTACACCAAGCCATTGAAGCAAAAGAAAATGTAAGGGTTGAAGCGGCAACCCAAACTTATGCAACCATTACTTTGCAGAATTATTTCCGTATGTACCATAAACTTGCCGGTATGACAGGTACTGCAGAAACTGAGGCGCAAGAATTGTGGGACATCTACAAATTAGGGGTTAAAGTTATTCCTACCAACAGACCTGTAATTAGAAAAGATTACGAAGATTTGGTGTATAAAACCAAACGTGAAAAATACAATGCCGTAATTGACGAAATCGTTGCATTAAGTGAAGCAAAACGTCCGGTATTAGTTGGTACAACCTCAGTTGAAGTGAGTGAGTTGCTTTCTCGTATGTTAAAGCTTAGAGGCATTAAACATAACGTTTTAAATGCTAAGCAACATCAAAAAGAAGCTGAAATTGTAGCACAAGCTGGTTTACCGTCTGCAGTTACTATTGCCACCAATATGGCTGGTAGGGGTACAGATATTAAAATTTCTGAAGAAGTTAAATCTTATGGTGGTTTGGCCATTATTGGTACTGAGCGCCATGATAGTCGACGTGTTGATAGACAGTTAAGAGGTCGTTCTGGTCGTCAAGGAGATCCAGGAAGTTCACGCTTTTTTGTGAGTTTAGAAGACGATTTGATGCGAATTTTTGGTGCAGAGCGTGTTTCTAACATGATGGATAAAATTGGTTACAAGGAAGGCGATGTAATAGAACACAGCTGGATGACCAAAACCATCGAAAGAAACCAAAAGCGAATGGAGCAGAACAACTTTGGTATCAGAAAACGTTTGTTGGAATACGATGACGTTATGAACAAACAGCGTTCTAACATTTATCGTATGAGAAGGAATGCCCTTTTTGGTGATAAATTGAGCATCGATTTGCGCAACATGTTATATAATTGGTGTAACGATACCATTCTTAATTACAAGCAAGGTGGTAATTTCGAGGAGTTGGAATTAGAGGTTATTCGTACTTTGGCAATGGGATTGCCATTTGATGAAGCTACGTTCGATACCAAGAAAGAAACTGAACTCACCGAAATATTGTTTGCTGACCTATCTCATAAGTACAACAACAAACTCAACAGAATTGCAGAACAAGCTTTCCCTGTATTCAAACATATTCGCGAAGAACAAGGTGAAAGAATTGAAAATGTAATTGTTCCAATGACAGATGGCACCCATAGTTTCCAAATAACAGTTTCAATGCAAAAGGCTTTGGATTCTCAATGTCGTTCTTTGGTTCAAGATTTTGAAAAATGGACAACGCTTCAAACCATTGATGATGAGTGGAAAGAGCACTTAAGAGAATTGGATGAGCTTAAACAGAGTACTTACAATGCTCAATATGAACAAAAAGATCCATTGTTAATTTATAAAATCGAAAGTTTTGAATTGTTTGGACAAATGCTTCAACGCATTAACCACAAGGTTCTTGGATTGCTATTTAGAACCCGAATTTTAGAAGAAAATCCGGTTGAAGAAGCAAGAAGACCCATAAAAAAAGACAATCCAAAAGTTGTTGCAAGCAAAGAGGAATTTGAATCAGGGGTATCAGACAGCCAAGCAGCTGTTGAATCTTCCGCACCCAAAATCCCTCAAAATCCAATAAGGAATGAACTAAAAGTGGGTAGAAACGATCCTTGTCCTTGCGGATCTGGTAAGAAATTCAAATCTTGCCACGGAAAAGAATAAAATGCCCAATAAAAAAGAACAAACTGCAAAAACCGTTAACAAAGCTTACTACTTTGAAAACGGTTTTTGTGTTTTTACGTCAGAGTTTTTAATACAACGAGGATTTTGCTGCGGCAATGGTTGCCGCCATTGTCCTTACCAACCAAAACATAAACTTGGCAACAAAACGTTATCCCCTGAATTTGTGCAAAAGTTGTAAAAACCTTTTTCCTGTGAGAGGCCAATTCGTGCGTAAATTTGCTGCGTGAATTCGAAAATTCAATCTGCACTCATTTCTGTTTTTTATAAAGACGGTTTAGAACCTATCATCAAAGCCTTACACAGTGAAAATGTAACCTTGTATTCAACTGGAGGCACAAGAAAATTCATTGAAGACATGGGAATTCCATGTGTGGCCATCGAAGATATTACAGGTTATCCTAGTATTCTTGGTGGACGAGTTAAAACGTTGCATCCTAAAGTCTTTGGAGGAATTTTAGCCCGCAGAGAATTGAATTCAGACATGCAAGAAATTGCTGAATATCAAATTCCATTGTATGATTTGGTGATTGTAGACCTCTACCCTTTTGCTGAAACTGTGGCTGCGGGTGGAACTGAGCAAGAAATCATCGAGAAAATTGATATTGGAGGGGTTTCTTTGATTCGTGCAGCGGCAAAAAACCATGCACATACTTGCATTGTAGCCGATAAATCTGATTATCAAACATTTCTCTCTGCTTACAATGAAGGAAATGGCACATTGGGTTTAGATACTCGTAAAAAATTGGCAGCAAATGCATTCAGAACCACCGCAAATTATGATACCCAAATTGCAAATTGGTTTCAAGGTGATAAAGTATACGCTCTTAGATATGGAGAAAACCCACATCAAAAAGCCACTTTTAATGGTGATTTAGAAGCCATTTTCGACAAAATACAAGGCAAAGAATTATCTTACAACAACTTACTAGATGTAGATAGTGCAATTTGTTTGTTAAACGAATTCCAAAATGTTTCACAACCAACTTTTGTCATTATTAAACACAACAACGCTTGTGGAGTTGCAACTAAATCAACCGTGCTTGAAGCTTGGAATACGGCTTTGGCTTGTGATCCTGTGAGTGCTTTCGGTGGGATATTGGCCTGTAACGCTGAAATTGATGAAGTAACGGCTATCGAAATTAACAATTTGTTCTTTGAAGTATTAATTGCGCCAAGTTACACAGCTAAAGCAAAAGAAATTCTTTCCGGTAAAACTAACCGTATTATTTTACAGAGCAAGAATCCTATTAAATTAAAAAATCCATTAACTAGAACCGTATTGAATGGTGATTTGGTTCAAGAAAGAGATTCTATTTGTGAAACAAAAGAAAATATGACGGTTGTTACGCAAACTACACCTTCTGATTCACAATTTGCCGATCTTGAATTTGCCGTAAAATTGGTGAAACAAACCAAAAGTAATACAATTGTATTGGTTAAAGATGGTCAACTTCTTGCAAGTGGAACAGGACAAACGAGTCGTGTTGATGCATTGGTACAAGCTATAGACAAAGCCAACAAATTTAATTTTGATTTAGATGGTGCAGTTATGGCTAGTGATGCTTTCTTCCCATTCCCAGATTGTGTAGAAATTGCCGATAAAGCTGGTATTAAAGCAGTTGTACAACCGGGAGGAAGCGTAAAAGATCAATTGAGCATAGATTATTGCAATGAAAATGCAATTTCTATGGTATTTACAGGTGTGAGACACTTCAAACACTAAAGTTTGGTACGGTTTTCGCATAGTACGAATTGTTAATTTATGTATTCACTCGTTAAGTTTTTTTTATTTCAATTATCTCCTGAAAAGGCCCACGATATTGCGCTAAATTTGATGCAGACCGCATTAAAATGGCCTATTATTGGTAGTATACTTCGTAAAAGTTTTAAAATAGAAAATGCCGTTCCTGTAACCGTTGCAGGTATTACTTTCCCAAATATTGTTGGACTTGCAGCAGGTTTTGATAAAGACGCTCGAAGACTTCATTTACTTAAAGAATTTGGCTTCGGTTTTGTTGAAGTAGGTACCGTTACTCCAAAAGCTCAATCGGGAAATCCGAAACCTAGATTGTTCAGAATTCCTGCAGATCTTGCACTAATTAACCGAATGGGATTCAACAACAGGGGTGTTGATCAAATGGTGGAACGTTTAAAAAATAGACCGGAAGGACTCATTGTTGGAGGGAATATTGGTAAAAACAAAACCACGCCTAACGACAAAGCCTATCTTGATTATGTGTATTGCTTTGAAAAACTTTATGACCATGTGGATTACATCGTTGTGAACATTTCAAGTCCCAATACCCCAGGGTTAAGAGATTTACAAGAAGAAAACTTCATTGTTGGACTTTTTGAAGAACTCCACAAATTGAGAGCTCAACGAGATATATTTAAACCTATTTTCTTGAAATTGGCTCCAGATTTTCAATTGAATGCGATCAAGGAAATGGTTAAAACCATCAAGAAAGCTAAAGTTGATGGCATTGTTGCAACCAATACCACAATCACCCGTGAAAAACTGACCATTTCCGATAAAGAAATTGAAAAAATTGGTGCTGGCGGACTTTCAGGGCAACCCCTATTTGAGGCAAGCAACGCAATGTTGGCATCTTTGAGCATTGAATTGGGAGGACAAATTCCAATTATCGGAGTTGGTGGAATTTTCAATGGCACAGATGCTACTGAAAAATTGGTTCGTGGTGCGAGTTTGGTTCAAGTTTATACAGGATTTGTGTACGAAGGTCCATGGATTGTCAAAAACATATTGAAAGAAATCAATTATAATGGTTAATTTGCCAAAATGAAATTGGTAAAACATCTATTTTTCATTTGTCTAGCCTTCATTTTTGTTTCATTTAACACTCAACTGTCACTCTCCAAATACTGGGAATGTCCAGCCGTTTTTGACCAAGAACAAGTGATTCAGCATTTGGGGTACTTTACTTCCTACAACCATACCCATTATCAGCCCAATTGGGTGGCTTATACCCTTACTCCCTCTAAATTATCTAAAGAGGCCGAACGCACAAATGATTTTTTGGTAGATCCCAATATTCATCCTGAAACAGCCAATACAAAAGATTATACAAAATCGGGATTTGACCGCGGACATTTGGCCCCGGCTGCAGATATGTCATGGTCTAAACAAGCTATGTATGAAAGTTTTTACATGAGTAATATTTCTCCTCAGGCACCTAAATTCAACCGCGGTATTTGGAAAAAACTGGAGGAAAAAGTTCGAGATTGGGCAAGAATAAAACCTAGTTTATTTATTGTTACAGGGCCTATATTAACAGAGAATTTAACCCATAAAATTGGTAAAACACATTCAATTAGTGTTCCAAACCTGTTTTTTAAAGCCATTGCCGACACTTCACAAAAAGGAAACGGTATTGCGTTTATCATGAAAAACGAAGGAAGCCAAGAACCTCTTTCTCATTTTGTGGTGAGTATTGATAGCCTTGAAAAAGTCATTCATCGCGATTTATTTCACAATATTCCTTCAAAAAAACAAAATAATATTGAGAAAAAACCAGACTTAAAACACTGGTATTTGAATCATTAATCAGTGTTATTATAATATCTCAATTCATTCGACCAATACCCTTTTCCGTCAATCCACCACAATTCAAACTGTAAAATAAACTTCAATTTCTTTTTGGTGAGTTCAATTTCATAACGTTTAATGGCGAAAGGTCCTTTGTTGCGATAAACAATTGGTGGCCATTTTGCCACAGCCGGCAACCCACTCGTGCTATCTATTTTTTTCAATATCAGTTTGTTAGACTTGCAATACTTGATAAATTTAGCAATACTTTTTCTCAGCTTGTGTTGATAATGAATGTGTTGAGCCTTCGCCATCGCTTGAGGTGTTACTGTATCTACCAACCTTAATTGCTTGAAAAACAACTCTTCAGATAAAAATCCATAACTCGGTTTAATCTTGGGATGGGTTACCCAAAACACCAAACTATCGAATGCCTGTCGCTCGTCTAAAAATCCCTCAGTCAATGTTCCACTTTTGAAAGTATCTTGTAAATTGGGAAAATTTGTTTGATTTTGAGGGACAATTTTCTGACTACCCAACGTTTTTTTGACGCAGAATAACGAAACAACCAAAAAGATTAACAGACTATACCGAAATTTGTACATCGAAATACAAAATAACAAGAATTGTGAAACATTCCGATCATTTCCCCAATAAATTAATTGAAAGCAAGAGTCCTTATTTGCTGCAACATGCCTACAATCCAGTTGAATGGCAACAATGGGGCGATGACGCCTGGGCTGAAGCCAGAGAAAAGCAAAAACTCGTCCTTGTAAGTATTGGGTACAGTGCCTGCCATTGGTGCCATGTGATGGAACGAGAGAGTTTTGAAGACAATCAAACGGCCGAAATCATGAACATCTCTATGGTCAATATCAAGGTAGATAGAGAAGAAAGACCCGACATCGACATGGTATATATGGATGCATGTCAATTGATGACAGGTAAAGGAGGTTGGCCGTTAAACGTGATTTGTTTGCCAGACGGCCGTCCGGTTTATGCGGGCACATATTTCCCAAAACCTCAATGGCAGCAATTGATAATACAATTAAACAGCCACTTCAAGCAAGAACCTGAAAAATTTGAAGAATACGCCAACAAATTATATGCTGATTTAAAGCAAATGAATCAGCAATCGGATGGAAAAGATTTGCGATTTTCAAGAAAAAAAATCCATGAATTATTTGCACTTTTCGCAACAAATATTGATTGGGAACATGGCGGTCAAAACCGCGCTCCAAAGTTTATGTTACCAGGTCAATATGAATTTGCACTAGATTATCATCTGTTAACAGGAAGTGAAGAAGCCAAAGAATTCCTGCATTTATCATTGCTCAAAATGTTTAATGGTGGCATTTACGACACTCTGAGAGGTGGTTTTTATCGATATAGCACCGATAAATTTTGGTTTGCACCACATTTTGAAAAAATGCTGTACGACAATTCTCAACTTATTTCGCTCTATTCTAGGGCATATGCTTGGAGCAAAGCTCCTGTTTATAAGGAAGTGGTTGATCAATGTATTGCTTTTTGCCAAAACGAACTGTTCAATCAAGGAGGTTATTTTTCAGCCATTGACGCAGATTCTGAGGGTATTGAGGGACGCTTTTATGTTTTCACAGAATCTGAATGCAAGAACGCATTGAATCCTCGGGAATTTGAATTTGCAAAGCTTATTTACAATATAAAATCTGATGGAAATTGGGAACACGGCTACAATATTTTACATACCCAACTGGCTCCTTTGCAAATGATTGAAGCCATGCAGTTAACCAGTGAAGAATATCATCACTTACTACAATCTGTTAAATTCAAGTTAAATCAATTACAAAGTGTACGAGAAAGACCATCAACCGATTTCAAAGTAATATTGTCGTGGAATGCCCTCATGTTAAAAGGGTTATCCAATGCCGCTCTATATTTACAAAACAATGAATATCAAAATCTTGCGACAAAGCTTTCTGATTATTTAGAATCAACTTTCTTAAATATTGAAACATATGAATTAATGCGTATCCATTCAAAATCTAAAGTTTATGGAACTGGATATTTGGAAGATTATGCCGCATTGTGTGAGGCTTGGCTTTGTTTGTTTGATTGTACCGGCAATCATAAATATTTGCAATTGTCTGACAGGCTTGCTGAAAAAGCACTACAATTATTTTACGATGAAAAACAAGAACAACTTTACTTCGCCCCCAACAATGGAGAACAATTGATCTTTAGAAAATCAGACAAAACCGACGATGTGATTCCGAGTGCAAACAGCATATTTGCCAATTGCTTATTTGATTTATCGGTTCATACAGGAAATATTAGATACTATGAAATATCGAAAAAACTGCTTTCAAAAGAGTTTGAACAAATTGAGAAATTTCCAGGGTGGTATCAAAATTGGGTCAAATTGTACATGAAACAAACTACCGGAGCAATTACAGTTGCATTGTCTGGGGAATTCGGGCAAAATGATGTTTTTCAATTCAAATCCCAACTGCCTTCATGGTGTATGGTTGGAATAAACAATACGGAAGGGATTTCCACTTGGTTGAAACATCCTTCAAAAAACGAACCTCAAATTCATATTTGCGCATCAAATCAGTGTTTTGAAGCCGTAAAAACGCTCGAGCAAGCCTTTGAAATCATAGATGACGTAGTTTTACATGAAACCGAATAAGCTTAAACAATTGTGTAAACCCTATAAAAAATGCCCTTGAAAAAATTTCAAGGGCATTTTTATAACTCAATTTTTAATTACAATAAGATTAATTCACCAATAATTTACCGGTGTATTTTTGCTTAGATTGATAAACAACTTCCATGAAGTAAATCCCTGATTTATAAGAAGAAACCATCAAATCTATCTCATTTCCAAATACTTTTTCTTGGTGAATGAGTTTGCCAGATAAATCAAAAATCTTCAACTGAGCTTCTTCAAATTCGCCTTCGGCGGTTTTCAAATGCACTACATTTTCTGCTGGATTAGGATAAATACCCAATTTCGATACCACCGGTAATTTTGTTACTGAATTGGTTACGTCCCATACTTTGCGTTGCGATGCGTTTATTACTCTAGGCCAATTCCCAATTTTAATTTGATTTAAATCAATTTGATACGAAGTTGACTGTTGTACGTCTTCATACATCACACCCACTACTTTAAAATCGGCAACTTTTCCTTGAGCTTGGAAAGCTCCATTTTCGCCTAGATCGGCAGCAGTGAAGTTAAATGTTTTTGCCACAACTGGTACTGGCAAAATGAAAGACCATTCCCATTTGTCTCCAGGCTTGAAAATGATTTCAAAATCACTCAATTTTTCGCCAAAGAAACCATTCGAAGCAGACCACACAACATTTTGATGGTTATACCCATTTAACGGTGATTTTTTACCATAAAAATATTCAGATTTAAAATTAGAATCTGTTAATAGTAAGTCATTGATTTTTTGATCATACCCCACACCATTTCCACGCACATTATCTTCTAAAAGGAAGGCATTTAAGCGAATTTTGGTGCTTAAAAGATAATCATTCGCCGTGAATTTTATTTTGCCTGAAATTCTCTTTTTCAAAGAATCATAATATAAATCGGATACGTCAACGGTAGCTTTTGCCAATTTGGGTTGAACCTGATTATTTTTTAATTTTGAAATACTCAACCCTGTGTGTTCTATTCGGCTACTTCCTAAAGATCTATTGATCATAGACAAAGTTCCTTGATTTTGATTCGAATTTAGTGCATTTGCATGAGCAGCTGAAAAACCAAAGGATTTCATCATTCCAAGTGTGTCAATTACACCAGAAAGTTTGTCTTGCAAATGAAAATTCATGCTAATTAAATTGCCTTTGGCAGCTGCAACTTCTTGATTCAACTGATTCTCAAATAGCGGAACCATTTTATAATCCGTAGAAACAATATTTTCAATCAAATTCGTAACAGTACCAGATGGATTTGCCAATTGCACCAATACCCTATTTTTCGCCAATGTGTCATTTTTTGAAACATCGTCTTTTTTGCCATTCACCGAAAATAAAACTGCTTTATGTGAAATAATTTTCCCAATAAAACCAGACAATTCTATGGTGTCTACTTTCAACAATTGAGCACCTGAAGCAATTAAATCATTCGAAACCATTGTGGTATCCATCAAAATTGAACCCAATTCATCGGTAATTTGGTGGTTTATGTTGATTGTTCTTACGGTATCTTTACCAACGTTGTTCAACTGATACACCAAGAATAATTTACCTTGTAATTGTTGCACGGTTGATTGATCCAAGTAATTGTTAATTTTCAAATCCAAAGCAGCTTGTTGTCCCTCAAAAAATGAAAAATAATTATTATCCTGATATTGATTGCCATTAACAGCGTGCAATTTGGTTTTAGAATTTGGCAAAGGATTATTGAATGAGCCCAAAGTTTCGCCGATGGTATAGCTTTCGGTATTTGAAATTTGTATACCATAATTATGAACCATATATTTCGGATAGGCGATATCGGAGAACATGGATTTCATGTCAACAAAATGAACGGCATTGTTGATTTCATCGAGCACAATGGCAGAAGTAACATAACTACCACCTAGTGAATCATGTACAGGTGTAAATGATTGGAATTTTATCCAAAACTGGCGCTGCGGTGCTTGGCCAAAAGTTTTAACAAACACTTGATCATTGTTGCCGAAAGATGTAATTCCACCCACATAAATAGAATTATTAGGCAAGTTTGAAGAAGGAAGTTTCAATTCATCTTGTTTTGAGGGATGCTGAATTTTGGTATCGTTGATATCAAAAGTGAGATAACCAGTGCTTGAAACTTTGAATTTAGAAAACGTATTGTTTCCAAGTTTGAAATTAAAGGGCAGGTTAATCACTTGAGAATAACATTTCTTAGCTGAATCAGCCAAAATCAATTCCCAGCTGTTGAGCACAGAATAATCATCTTGTTCTTGATTGAGGTTGCGAGGATGACCAATTTGGTTATATGATTCCAGGAAATATTGCGACTGGGCATTGAGTGATGCTGTCATTATTCCGATTGCAAAAAATGCAAATAATTGTAGCTTTTTCATTCTGATTTTTGCGTTTTATACAAAAAAGCCCCGTTAGACGGGACTTTTTCATGAATATATTTTTCTAATTTAGTTAGAGTGTTTTTACTTCGTTCACCAATTTTTGAAGACTGTCTTTTGCGTCACCGAAAAGCATACCGCATTTAGTGTCGAAGAAGAGTGCGTTTTCAATACCGGCATAACCTGACTTCATTGATCGTTTTAAAACCACAATTTGTTTTGATTGATCTACATCTAAAATTGGCATTCCGTAAATTGGAGAAGTTGGATCTGTCTTTGCAGCAGGGTTCACAACGTCGTTGGCACCCACAACCAAAACAACATCGGTTGTAGGGAATTCAGAATTGATGTGTTCCATTTCAATCAAACGATCGTATTCAACATTACTTTCTGCAAGCAATACGTTCATGTGACCTGGCATACGTCCAGCCACTGGATGAATGGCATATTTCACATCAACGCCTTCTTCTGAAAGCAACATTTCCAATTCATGACAAACGTGTTGTGCTTGAGCAACGGCCAGACCATAACCAGGAACGATAATCACTTTAGAGGCGTATTTCATCATGATGGCTACGTCTGTAGCTTGAACTTCTCTCACTGAACCAGAAACAGCAGCACCAGAACCAGAGCCACCAGAAGCCATACCAATCAATACATTGGTAAGTGAACGGTTCATTGCTTTACACATCACTACAGTTAAGATTGTTCCGGCAGAACCTACCAAAACACCACCCATTAACATCACATTGTTTTCATACAAGAAACCGCCACAAGCTGCAGCAACCCCGGTAAATGAATTCAACAAAGAAATTACAACTGGCATATCGGCACCTCCAATTGGAAATACAAACAACAAACCATAAACCACGGCAATGATCATGGTGATGTAAAACCATAGAGAACCACCATCGGCAATATGTCCGAAATTGATATAAGCAGCAGCAATAATTCCTAAAAGAACCACTGCATTGATATATTGTTGACCAGCGAAACGAAAATCGCCAATTGAGCCATTCAGTTTACCCCAAGCAATGATACTTCCCACGAAAGAGATGGTACCAATGATGAGACCAGCAATAATTGGTAAGTAATGTCCTACACTCATTGTAACTTCTGGGTGTTGGGCAATTTCTCTCCATTCGATAATCGAGATCAAGGCAGCAGCTAATCCTCCCATGCCATTGAAGATAGAGACCATTTCAGGCATCGCTGTCATTTGAACACGTTTTGCCATTAGGGTACCAACAACGGTTCCTAATAGAATTGCCGCAGCAATGTAGCCAAAGTTCGGGATCAATTCAAAACCATTTTTACTTAAAAACAATGTTCCAAAAACGGCCATGGCCATACCGAAAGCGGCAACCAAATTCCCTTTTCTTGCAGAATCGGGTTGACCCATAAGTTTTAATCCAATGATAAAACCAAAAGAACCAATGAGGTAACAAATTTCCATTAAATGTTGCATGATTATTTTCCTCCTTTTGGTTTTTTCTTAAACATTTCCAACATACGGTCGGTTACAACAAATCCACCGATTACGTTTAGCGTTCCCACGAAAACACCCACAAAACCAACGATGATAGAGAAATAATCTTCAGAATGGGCTTTACCTAAAACAATGATAGCGCCAATCAATACAACACCGTGAATGGCGTTTGCACCGCTCATTAAAGGGGTATGCAAAACACTTGGCACGTGAGAAATCAATTCAATTCCAACAAATACCATCAAACCAATGAGGTAAATGTAAGTGATATTCGATCCAATAAATTCTAATATAGCTTCCATTCTTTTTATGCAGTTAATAAGGTTTTACCATTGTGAGAAATCAAGCAACCTTGCACAATTTCATCGTTCATATCGAATGTAATTTCACCTTTAGGTGCCATTAATTTCAATAATTCCCAGATATTTCTTGCGAACAATTCGCTGGCATTTGCTGAAAGTGCCGATGGCAAATTAACAGAACCTACCAATTTCACACCATTGATGTGAATAATTTCACCGGTTTTGGTTTGAGTACAGTTTCCACCTTGTTCAGCGGCCATATCTATCAATACCGCACCGGTTTTCATCAACGACAATTGCTCATCGTCAATTAGAATTGGCGCTTTACGTCCCGGCACCAATGCCGTTGTAATCACCAAATCGGCCTGTGCCAAAGATTTATTCACAGCTTCACGTTGTGCTTTTCTATATTCTTCAGATGCTTCTTTTGCATAACCTCCTTCAGAACCAACTTCAACACCTTTCACTTCAATGAATTTACCGCCTAAACTTTGAACTTGTTCTTTTGTTTCAGGACGAACATCAGTTGCTTCAACCACCGCGCCCAAACGTTTTGCTGTTGCAATTGCTTGTAAACCAGCAACCCCAACTCCAAAAATTAATACTTTGGCTGGCGTTACAGTTCCAGCAGCGGTCATCAACAACGGGAAAATTTTATCTAAATGATATGCCCCTTCGATAACTGCTCTATATCCGGCCAAGTTGGCTTGCGAACTCAATACATCCATGCTCTGAGCACGAGAAATACGCGGAATTGCATCTAAAGAAATGGCAGAAATGTTTTTCTTTGAAAATGCCTCAATCACTTCAGGATTTGTTCTGTAATACAACGAAGAAATCCAAGATTTCCCATCTGGAATGGTTTGAATTTTGTCGATTGTAGGGACATTAATTTGGACAAAAATATCGGCCGATAAAATATCAGCGGAACTTTTCACCAAGGCACCTGCTTGTTCGTACATTTCATTGGTAAAGTGGGCATTTACACCGGCGTCTTTTTCAACCCATACTTCAAATCCCATTTTCTGAAGACTTGAGCATACTTGTGGACTTAATGCCACACGATTTTCGCCTTGTCTTGTTTCTTTAAATACAGCAATTTTCACTTAGCTTTAATCATTAATTGATTTGTTGCGAATATAATTGAAAACCACCGATTTTACAATGAAAATCGACAATATTAGGAATTGGTAAAAAGATTCAATTTTCTTATTCAGCAACTTTCACAAACCTGAATGCGGTACTACCACTTCCAAGGTAATAAATTCCTGGATTTAAATGCTTTACAGAAATTTTATTGTCTTTCAATTCTGCCACCCCAACTAACTGACCCATTTCATTGTATATATTCAAGTTGGAAACAGCTGTAATTCCTTGAATTGTTATAAAATCAGCGGTTGGATTCGGATAAATTTTTACATTTTTATAAATGTTTTGTGTATTTAAACCCCATCCGATAAAAATAAGATCATTGTATGTTGTATCATCAGTTAAAGGACCAGCACTGGCTTTCAATGTTACTGAATACAAACCACCATTTGCAAACACCAAACTGATATCCCTAGAAGTTGCAGATGTACCTTTCACAAATTTAACACCCGTACTTGGGTTAACACTCCAATTATTTGTTATTGAAAACGGAGTTGTTTGATTGGTAAGATTGAATGTATCGGTTAAAACAGTACCTGTATCTTTATCGGTTGAGAAATCCGCTACCATACCACTGTTGTTATTGGCATTTCCAAGATATTTGTCGCGATAATTGATCAAGGTTGGGGTAAAAGTTCCATTTGCCGATAGGTTCCCTACAATTTCTAAAACAGGTATTTTTTCGGAAGTTGCCAACCATTTGTATGAAACTGTTTTTCTTGGAATTGGTGTTTTAATAAATTGAGTTGCTAATGTATCAATCTCATCTACAATTGTATACACGCGAATTGCGTCATTGTAAGTATTATAAGGGGTTTTGATGCTACCCCAAGCATCTACTACATTGGTACGTTTTCCCGCTTGGATAAAAGTAAACAACGTTTGACCAGGAATAGAGAACACAAACCTAAATTTTGTTACATCACTGTCGTTGTATTGCAAAGGAAACTGATAAATTTCATCCTCATCGGAGTACATTGATGCCAACGGTATCCCAGAAATAGTATATCCCAAACCTTCTGCTTTAAAAACCGTAGAAGATTTTGTATAAAACGAGTAGATATTTTTAAATACGAAAGGTCCACCACCCAAACTATCAGCTGTTTTTTGGCCTATTTGACCGAAAAAATAAAATGCATAAGGGGTTTTGTTCGCGCTCTTGTATTCGTACAGTCCTTGTCCTGTAGATGTCAACTGAGAAAAATCCCAAGATTGGCTACCTCCTCTGGTTTTCCATGCTGAACCAATTCCAACGGGTGAAGCAGTAGAATATCGAATAGTGTCGTTTGCTGCTGGCATTGAGGTTGATGTAATGGTAATCTGCCCCCAAAGTCCCTCAAAATGAAAAGACAAAATAACGGCCACAAAACAATAAAAATTGCGCATATAACAAATATACACAAAAATTCTTTGAATATTATTTTTCTATAACCTAAAAATAACCGATTTTTGCAGATAATATGGAAAATAGATGGAGCGCAAAACCTTTACCCAACACAGAGATTGTTGCCCGTCTATCTGAAGAAATTAAGGTTTCAAAACATATTGCCAATATTTTGGTTCAACGTGAAATAGACACGTTTGAAAAGGCCAAACAGTTTTTCCGCCCTAGCCTATCTGATTTGCATGATCCTTTTTTGATGAAGGACATGGACATTGCATATTCGCGCATTAAAACAGCCCTTACAAACCAAGAAAAAATGATGGTTTATGGCGATTATGATGTAGATGGAACAACTGCCGTAAGCATTGTTTATGCCTATTTCAAAACGCTAAATCAGAACATTGAATATTACATTCCTGACCGTTACAAAGAAGGATATGGAATCAGCCGTTTGGGAATTGATTTTGCTGCTGAAAACAACATTTCGCTCATTATTGCATTAGATTGTGGTATTCGCTCTAATGAATTGATAGATTATGCCAATACAAAAGGCATCGATTTTATCATTTGCGACCATCACCTTCCTGGAGATGTTCTTCCAAAGGCAAAAGCCATTTTAAACCCTAAAAGATTCGATTGCACTTACCCCTACAAAGAACTTTCTGGAGCTGGAATCGGATTTAAACTCATTCAAGCTTATTCTAAAAAAGAAGGTTTTTCTGAAGATAAAATATTAGAATATATAGACCTTGTGGCCGTTAGTATTGCCTCTGACTTGGTTGACATGCGGGGTGAAAATAGAATTTTGGCCTATTACGGACTTAAAAAATTGAATGAACATCCGTCCATAGGTTTGCAAGCCCTACTCGATGGCTCTGTTGCCAAAAGCAAATACACCATTCAGGACATTATTTTCGGTATAGGACCGAAAATTAATGCCGCGGGTAGAATTGCAGATGCAAAATCTGCGGTAAAAGTGCTCATCGAGCAAGATTATTCTACTGCACGTCAACTATCAAGAATTTTAAATGATAGAAACGATGAACGCAAAGAATTGGATACCGATATCACTAAAGATGCCATTCATATTGTTGAAAACACACCGGGCCTACTCGATCGTAAGAGCATCGTTTTAAGAGGGGAAGATTGGCATAAAGGAGTTATAGGAATTGTAGCCAGCAGAATGGTGGAACAGTTTTACAAACCTACCATTGTATTCTCACTCAATGATGGGATGTACACCGGATCTGCAAGAAGCGTTAAGAACTTTGATATCCACGAAGCCATTCAATCTTGTTCGCAATATGTAGATCAATTTGGTGGACATAAATACGCGGCGGGGTTGAGTCTAAAACGCGAAAACTTTGAAGCTTTTGCCGAAGCTTTCGAAAAAGTTGTTTCAGAAACCATTACCGAAAGTTCGTTGGTGCCTGAAGTTGAATACGACTTGGAAATTGATTTAAAAGATATCAATGAAAAAATGATGGGACTTATTGCGCAAATGGCGCCATTTGGACCCGGCAATCCAGTTCCAATTTTCAAAACGAACAATGTTACTTCTTTGAATTCCGCTAGGGTTCTGAAAGACAAACACCTTAAACTGCAAATCTCAAATCAAAACCGCAACTCGTTTGATGCCATAGGTTTTGGACTTTCCGAGCATTTTCACACAGTGTCAAATGGTGCTATTTTTAATGCTTGTTACTGTATTGAAGAAAACAATTACAACGGTAGAATTTCTGTACAGTTGCGCTTGAAAGACATTAAATCTTCTTAAGTTATTTCTTAACTTTTAAATAAACCCGAATGTCGTAAATACTGTCTTTATCAGATGGGAAATACGCCAATTCTTTGTAATCTGTTAATTGTTTCATTTCATTGAGGGACATTGGAGCGTCGCGGCGACCATGGAAATTATCCCAAATAACCACACTTGAATCCGGCATCCAATCTTTTCCTGGGGTTTTATCAATGCTCCACAAATAATAAGATTGTGCTTTAGTTTGATCTTTTGCAAAATGGCCATTTAACAAATCCAACTGAACATCCAATTCAGGCAATTGGTGTATTAAAATATGGTGATTGAGATTTTGAGCCTCTATAAAAGTGAGTGCTTTTTTGAGTTGCGGTTCCCCTTGGTATCCTGAAATAACCGTTTTATTCTGCCATGGAAAAGGGAAATTGGCACCTCCAATTCCAATAAAAAACATGGCCGCAATTACCCCAAATTTCAACCCTTGGTTTAGTTTTCGGATGTTAAACGACATAATTCTATCTAAGGCAAAGTGGGCCAAAATTGCGGTAATGGGAGCAACTACCACAAAAACCCTCAGCAATCCATGAGAACCCATGGTTCCAGCGAACCAAATATATGAATGTGCCAGGAAAAAAGATCCAAACAGCGGAAAAAACAACCATAAAATAAACTGATGCACTTCAGCAGGCGTTTTTTTCTTGAATCGCTGCATCAAATATTGAAGTGTTAACAACATGGAAATTAAGATTAATCCCGAAATTAAAATTCCGGTAATTTGACGTTGTTCATGCACATAATGGAAGAAAGCACCACTTCCAGGGTCAAATCGACCATGTAACTCATGATGTATATACGGATTGTGATAAAAGAAATACGTCAATTCCCCACTGATGTAGGCAGAAAACAATGCAAATACCAATGTCCCAGAAATTAACAATGGGAACAATTTCCATTGTCCTCGAACCATCAAATACGGCATGATTGATATCAACAAAATCAAGCCTTCGGAACGAATGAGTGGCAAAAAGGAGGCAATGAATGTAGCCAAGACAAATTTATGGGAAACAAATAGATAGCAAATGAGAATGAGTACTAGGGCATTTGTGGGTTCAGTTAACGACGAATGCACATTTGCCAAAACAATTGGTTGCCAACCGAACAGTAGAATGAGCATCCAAGGATTTCTCAAACCCAATTTTCTGGCTGTCAAATAACACAACCAAGCTCCGCCCAAGGTGGCCAAAAAGTTTAAAAAATAAACGGCTTTTAACCCAAAATAAGCGAATGGCAAAGCAATCAACGTAAAAAATGGTTTCCCCCATTGATCCAGGAGCAATGTAGGGTTTTGATAGGCCCACCGGGCATATAAAAAATGGTTCCAACTATCTTGCCCACCAGCAGGAGCCGTTGAACAAATCCACACCCACAAATAAGATAACGCAACCGCAAAAATGGCCAACATTGCTGCATTGCTGTTTCTGTTTACGGTTAACTTATTCAAAAGCATAAAGCGAAAATAATAGAAATGCCGGCTTTCGCCGGCATTTCTATTAAAATATTTTTAAATATTATGATTAATACGTGCTGTGAACCAACATCATGTCGTTGATTCTCTTTTCAGCATGCTTAATTGCAGCTTGTTGGTTGTTCAAATTATGAGCATCTGCCATTTTGTAAATATCTAAAATGGTGTTGTAGATATTTTCGGTTTGCGACATTGCTTGCTCTCTTACATAACCATTGTATTCGCTGTAAACATTGATCAAACCACCGGCATTGATTACAAAATCAGGCGCATAAATGATACCTTTTTCTTTCAAAATATTACCGTGGATGTTTTCATCTTCCAATTGGTTATTTGCAGCACCAGCAATGATTTGGCATTTCAATTTTGGCAATGTATTGTCGTTCAAAATTGCACCCAAAGCACATGGAGCAAAAATATCAACTTCTAAGCTCAACATATCATCTGCTGAAACAACGATTGCTCCGAAATGATCTGCAGCATATTTCAACGCACCTTCATTGATATCTGCAACATAAAGTTTCACACCTTCTTTGTGCAAATATTCGCACAAATGCATTCCCACCTTACCGATACCCATTACAGCAACACTTTTACCAGCGAGGCTATCGTTACCATAAGCTTGTTTTGCAGAAGATTTGATTCCCATGTAAACACCATAAGCCGTTACAGGAGAAGGATCTCCACCACCACCCATGGATTCAGGTAAACCAACAACGTGATCTGTTTCCATATTCACGTATTCCATATCGCGGGTTGTAGTTCCTACGTCCTCAGCGGTGATATACTTACCATTTAAATTCTCTACGAAACGACCAAATTTTCTCATTAGGGGTTCGCTTTTCATGGTTTTTGGATCACCAATAATTACGGCTTTTGCTCCACCTAAATTTAAACCAGCTACTGAAGCCTTGTATGTCATTCCACGTGACAATCTCAACGCATCTCTTACCGCATCTTTTTCATGAGCATAATACCACATTCTCGTTCCACCCAATCCAGGGCCTAAAACTGTGTTGTGTATCGCAATAATGGCTTTTAAGCCAGTTGCGTGATCTTGACAAAATACGATTTGCTCGTGTTGTGTTGTCTCTAAACCTGCAAACAAGTCAAATGTAGTTACAGGGACATTTTGAGTTTGAATTTCTGCCATTGATTTTCTGAATGCAAAGATACGGAGTTTTTTTATAAAAAAATCATTTTTTGAAGTGTCAATGAGACACTTACGCCAATACTGGTAAAGGCCTTGGAGAAAACTTCTTGCACTCCTGAGCAATTGCACGAATGTGGTCTGGTGTAGTGCCACAACATCCCCCCACAATATTCACCCAACCATTGGCACACCACTCCGCAATAATTTTGCTCATGCCTTCGGGAGTATCGTCATACTCACCAAATTCATTAGGCAAACCCGCATTTGGATAACAACTTACATAAATCCCAGCAACCTGAGATAACTGATTGATATACTCACGCATCTGTTCTGCACCCAAAGCGCAATTGAAACCAACACTCAACAATTCACCATGCGCAACACTGTTCCAAAAAGCCTCGGGAGTTTGTCCGCTGAGGGTCCTTCCTGAATTATCAGTGATTGTACCGCTTACCATAACGGGAATATCAATACCCCTTTCCTCTTTGATGGTGTTCACAGCAAAAAGAGCCGCTTTGCAATTCAAGGTATCGAAAACAGTTTCAATTAACAGAATATCGGCACCTGCATCAATTAAAGCAATAGCTTGCTCAGTATAGCATTTCACCAAATCATCGAAGTTCACTGCACGGTATCCCGGATTGTTCACATCGGGACTTAAGCTAGCGGTTTTATTGGTAGGCCCCATTGCTCCCGCAATAAAAATTGGTCTATTTTCTACTTCAGATTGATATTCACTTATGGCTTGTTTAGCCAATTTAACAGAAGCCACGTTTAGTTCTTCCACCAAATTTTCCATGTGGTAATCCAACATTGAAATTGAATTTGCATTGAAGGTATTCGTCTCTAAAATATCGGCACCTGCATTTAAAAATTCTTTGTGAATGGCTGTAATAATTTGTGGCTGTGTGAGCACAAGCAAATCATTGTTCCCTTTTAAGGGATGTTCATAATTTGCAAATCTTGCGCCGCGATAATCTTCCTCCGATAATTTATATTTTTGAATCATGGTACCCATGGCACCATCTATGATTGCAATTCTTTGATTCAGTAATTCGTTGATTTTCATTTTAATTTTTTTAAATATTCGAACGCACCTTTAAACAATGTATTTAGGTAATTTGAAGAATTAAGGACCTTTTCATCCTTTATTTCGAAAGAGGCAGAGTCAAAACCCAAATATTGATCGCAATTTGCCTTGTTTTCGTAATAGTTTGTACCCAAACAAAGGCTTTTAGCGTAAAAAATATTATCACCAAAGTAACTTAAACACGGATATTTTACCACTTCGGCAAGTTGCAATTTAGAAAGTTTTAATGCTTTAATATTGCTTGCTTCCAAAGTCCCAATTTTCTCATTTCCAAGATTGAAGCCCATTGCCAATTCAATTGGAGTTGAAAACTTAGAATCTACATGTTTATGATACCAAATTACGTGTGAAGTTTCTTTATGATTGTATAAAGTCTGTATCACTTTCGACTGTATAAATTTTGATTCCTTACCAGAAAACACCTCGGAAAGTGCTTTTTCATTGAAGGATATATTTTCAGTTGAGTCAAATGGCTCCATGAATACCATTGCTTTGTATTTATAAGCGATATAAAGATTTTTATTCACTATTTTCACATAGGTGTACTGATCCTTTTGGATTTTACCATGTACAATATTTTGTGATTTTAGGACATCCAAAAATGCACTAAGTTTATTTTCTGAGGTTACAGATAACCCCATGAATTTGGCATTTGGGGTTTCGAAAAGCACCACATCAGAAAACAAACCTATTCCAGGAGTACCCGCGTCTTCGCAGTTTTTAAAAACTGGAGCATTTGCAATTAATTGGTAAAAACTATCGTAATAGGCTGGTTTATTCCCTTTATAATCTTCTTTAAGTTTTTTAGTTTGAATTTGCACAAACCAAGTTGCGTTATTTGGAACAATAAGGGGCAAACGACTTTGGGAATTGAAATTAAAATATAAGTAAACACCTACGCCAATTGCTGAAATCGCCACTAAGGCAAATAACCCTATTGCAATTCGCATAAATCCTCTATCTATCATAGTACAAAGGTACAATTAAACCATTATAGTAATGGAATATGTGTAATTATTAATGCGTGACAATGTCCTTTAAAATGAAAAAAGCCCACATAAAGTGGGCTTTTTATAAAATCAAATGATAAATTATTTTGTTTTGTGATTGCTGCAATCGTGTTTCTTTTCAGATCCTTCATGTTTACCTTCACATTTAGAACCTTCAGATTTTGATTTGCAACAAGCTTTAGCTTCACCTGTTCCAGCAGCTTTTGATTTGCAGCAAGCTTTCGCTTCAGTAGTTGTACCTTCTGGTTTATGGCAATCTGCTTTGGCTTCACCAGCCGCTTTTGATTTGCAACAAGATTTGGTTTTTTCACCCGCTGGTTTATCAGTTTGTGCTGATGCAGCTAAAGAGAATCCAAATACCAACATTCCTAACAATACGATTTTTTTCATAACTAAACTATTTAAGTGTGTATTACAAATATACAAAAAAATTGATCAAATTTCAACCGTTTCATATGGTAGAAAGTTTTATAGACATTAATCTACAAAATAAGACAATTAGCCGACAAATCTGCTTATTCTATCACCAAAGAATTTGCAGCCTTCAAATTTTCAGCTGTTTTTTTGGCATTTGCATCAGCAGCTTCAAACGATTTCTTAGCCTCTGATTGTTTTTTCAACGCATTTTCTAAATTGCTTTTTTCTAATCCCAACTCTTTGGCAACAGCCGCTTTAACTTTCCCTTTGGCTTTTGCTTCTTTGGCTTTTAAATTTTTCACAACATCTTGTTTGGTTTTTAACCCTTTATCCGCATTTTGAAACGCTGTGTTTGCCGCATTGTATTTTTCCTGATATATTTTGTTTGCTTTATCGGCTACTTCCACCACCGCTTTTTTCTTTGCAGACAATTCTAATGCCGCTTTTTCCTTTTCCAACTTTGCAGCCGCAATTGCTTTTGATTTTTCAGTGGCACCATTGATTGACAAAGATGAAATATCAACCGCTGAATTTTTCACAGCCTCATATTTTTCTTTTTTTCCATCATAATTGGATTTGGCAGCATTGTATTGAGACATCATACTGTCGTATTGTTTAAACAAACCCAAAGAATCTGAAGTTTGTGCACCAACAAAAGTCACAAAACACATCACCAAACTGAATAAAATTATTTTCTTCATCATAATTCCACAAAAATAGTGCAAAAAGCTATTTGAATTAAAAATTGTGATCAATGTGTATGCGTTAGACTATTTCAAAATTAAAAATCTCGGTGATACCGTTGTCATACAATCAAAACAACAAAAATGCCCTTGAAATTGATTCAAGGGCATTGTCAAAACCGATTTATCGGTTAATATTTTCAATAGGTTATGGCGAAATGAATTACCACTTGGCAATTATGGTTTCACCACCCACAGTTTTTTGATTCATTTCTACACAGATTTCTGCGTCTAATGGAAGGTATAAGTCAATTCTTGAACCAAACTTAATAAAACCATATTCGTCTCCCATTTTGGCCGCTGCACCTTCTTTTGCGTAGCAAACAATACGTTTTGCCAAAGCACCTGCAATTTGTCTGAACAAAATTGAACCTTTAGAAGATTCCACAACCACTGTTGTGCGTTCATTCTCTGTGCTACTTTTCGGGTGCCATGCAACCAAGTATTTTCCAGGGTGGTATTTTTGATAAGATACTTTACCTGAAATTGGATAACGGTTAACATGTACGTTAATCGGCGACATAAAAATGCTAATTTGACGACGTTTTTCGTTGTAAAATTCAGTTTCAACCACTTCTTCAATCACAACAACTTTTCCATCCGCTGGCGCAATGATTAGATTGTCGCCGGTTGGGATATTGCGATTGGGGTGGCGGAAAAACTGAACAATAGCAATGTACAAAAGCAATGAAATTGCAAGTACAATGCTTGTCAACAAGCTTTCGCCCATAAACATTTGCAAAGGCACATTGATAGCGCCCAACACCAAGGTGGTGATTAGAATAATGGTAAATCCTTCTCTGTGTAGTCTCATATTTTTTTAGAACGAACCACGTAACTTCAATGTGCTAGACACTTTTTCAAGAGCCACCACATAAGCCGCAATTCTCATGTTTATTTTATATTTATCAGCGCATGCAAAAACATTGTCGAATGATTGTTTCATCACACGATCAGCTCTTCTATTTACACGCTCTTCTGTCCAATAGTAACCCAAACGGTTTTGTACCCATTCAAAATAAGAAACGGTAACACCACCGGCATTCGCCAAAATATCTGGCACCACCAAAATTCCTTTTTCTTGCAATATAGCATCAGCTGCTGCAGTAGTTGGGCCATTTGCACCTTCTACTATCAACTTCGCTTTAATGTTATGGGCATTTTCAGGGGTAATTTGATCTTCCATTGCAGCAGGAACCAATACATCACATTCCAATTCCAATAATTCCGCATTAGATACTTTTTTACCCATATTACATCCTTCCAAATTTCTTGTAGGACTATTTTGAACATATGCAATGGCAGCCGTAATATCTATACCTTCTGGGTTGTAATAGCCACCGGTAACATCGCTAATACCAATAATTTTAACACCCATTTGAGAAATCAATTTCGCAGAGATACTTCCTACGTTACCAAATCCTTGAACCACACAAGTTACTTCTGTTGGTTTTAATCCCAATTTAGCCAATGCACTGCGTGTGCTTACCATTACACCTCTACCCGTAGCTTCAACGCGGCCTAAGCTACCACCTAAAATCAACGGTTTACCCGTTACTACGCCCCAAGCATTGTGTCCTTTGATTTTGCTGTATTCATCAACAATCCAAGCCATTTCTTGTTGGCCAGTTCCCATATCAGGAGCAGGAATATCATTTTCAGGACCAAATACATTTTTCATAGCCAATGTATAAGCTCTTGTTAAACGCTCCAATTCGCCTTTACTCATAGAACGTGGATCGCATTTGATACCACCTTTTGCTCCACCGTAAGGAATATTTACAACTGCGCATTTCCATGTCATCCATGCTGCCAATGCTTTTACCTCATCAAGGTTTACATCCATGCTGTAACGGATACCACCTTTAGATGGACCCAAGTGAACACTATGAACAACACGGTAGCCTTCGAATACTTTAATTGTTCCATCGTCCATTGTAACCGGCATGTTTGCCATTACCACTTTATCTGGAACGCGTAAAACGTTCGCGAACTGTTCATCTAAACCTAAAATCTCCACGGCCGCATCGAAGCGACGATTCATGCTTTCTAGCGGATTGTATCTTGGTGATCCGCCATTCATTGGTGCTGACATAGTATGTACAAAATCTTTAGTGATTTAAATGCAAAATTAGAAGATTGTATCGGGCTAAAAAATATTTTTTACATCCAATTCAAAATAATGGACACTTTTTTTACCTGTTTTTTATTTTAATTGAAAACAATCTCTTGATTAACAATATGTTAAACTTCAAATTAAAATCGTTCTTAACTAGCTTATCAACCGCATATAAATGCAAAATAAGCAAAACCAAGTACCCAAAATTCATTCCAATAGCCACAATTTGAATATTCACACCAAATTTCATCCCCCCAAAAAACACCAATATCATCACAATAAATGCAGCCAAATGATGTACAAATATTCGTTTGAATCGATTCATTGCATGCAAATAATTGCCAATACTCGATGATATCCCCATAAATAAAATGCCTGGAAATAACCACATGGTTACAAACTTTAAATCCTCAAAATTTGGACCGAATATCCCTACAAATATGCCATTCGGAATAACCCAAACACCAAGGCATAAAATGAATGTTCCCAACAAAGAAAAATCAACGTAACGCCTTATTAACCTCCGATGGTATTGTTCATTGGAATTTCGAATCACACGAGCATGAATGATGGTGCCAAAACTTCCCGAAAATATCCAAATGGTGTCTGCAATTAACAGGGCATTTGCGAAAATACCAGCCAAGCTGTCTCCCAAAAAATGAGCCACAAACCACAAAGGAAACTTGTTAAGAAAAAACAACACAAAATGCCCAAACTGCGCCCAAAGTCCCTCAAAAAAAATACCCTTGGGTGCACGCAGCACAGGAAATGAATGTTCCCAAATTTTCCAAGTTTTTGCAAATGAAAAAATTAACACAACCCCAGTAACCACGGCCAATACTGTTAACATGACCTCAACCCTATTTTCGGTATTTAACACCTTGGGTAATAAAATGATTACAGCAATTAACGATAATAATTTCAGTGCTTCCAATACAATTTGAAGCTTGTTTCTGCGACCAATCCAACCTTGACTTTGATAAATATTAAATTGAATGTTCAACCAAGCCAGGGCCAATCCCTGAAACAATAAAGGCCACAAAATAGCGCGTGAAATTTGGAAAAAGTAAAACAATATACACCCAGAAATTCCTATCACAACCAATGGAAAAAGTAACATCCACGGTAAAATTTGGCTCGGTTTATACTTCACCAACCAATTGGCCATAGCACTGCCCGCCAACAGTTCACCTGTCATGATAATCACTTGCAAATAAAGGAGATAGACACTCATTTGTCCCCTACCATCAGAACCCAAATAGCGAGAATAAGTAACCACCACACCTATAGAGACCAAGGCTTTTAAAATTTGCCAACCATAGGTTTTTAAGGGACTATTACCGCTCATAATCCAATAAACTTAGGTAAAAGCCAAGGGAGCAAGTTCTAAAATAAAACTGTAATTCTTTGGCCGATAATTGATCAAACCTTTTCAAAATTGATTCTCTGTAATCTTTTTGTATATATGGATTTAAACCTCCATACATAAATGCTTCTTGCCATTTTTTTCCATGTTTCTGAGTAAGCAATGCCTCGGGTACAGAAAATCCCTTTTTATCGGTTCTTTGGTAAATTTCTTGAGGTAAAAAATCCTTAAATGCATCCCTTAAAAGTCCTTTTGGCATTCCATTTTGCATCAATTCGTGAAGTTGATATTTTCCCAAATATTTTTGAGGGATGTTGATATCGTCGGCAAATGGATTTCGACTCTCCAATTGAAACGACATGCCATTTCGGTCTTCCCAGGCCAACATTTGATATAATTTACCGTAGAACTTTGGATCTAAAGCTTTTCCATAATAATCGCCCATCATCATTTCCTGCACAGAATCTACGGGAGGATGCAATTCTATCAATTCTTCTTCTAAAACACCATCTTTGAAGATTTTACTCCAAACATTATGTTCAATTTTCAATTTTTGCTCCGTTGAGAGTAAATTCCGCAGTCTTCTTTTAGAAAAAAACTTTAAGGCTTCGCCGTAAGAAATGGGCCAATTTTTACGGGATTTCGATAAAAATTTTCTTTCAGACCACAATGTCTCAATGAAATAATCGGGGTATCCGCCAAAAATCTCATCGGCACCTTGGCCATTAAATATTACGGTAATGCCGGCATTTTGAACTCTTTCGCACAAAGCAAAATGGGCCAAATTGTTCCAAGCAACGGCTGGACGGTTGGTAAACTGCAAATGCTTTGGCAATAATTCATCGGTAAAATCTTCCACCATGATTCTGTGCCAATTACCCTTATTTTTATTCACCACCAATTTTTGCCAGCAGCTTTCATCCCCCAACAATTGATTTGACCCTACTGAAAAATAATCCAATTTGGCATCATCCCCCATCAAATGTTTTGCAAGTCCAACAATAATGGCACTGTCAATTCCTCCACTCACAGCAAATCCCAATTTCACATCGGAGCGAAGTCTTTTTGTCATGGACGACATGAGCATTTCCCTTAGATCCACATGGTTGGTAAACGGTTCCATTTTTTGAGGATTGAACCATTTGAATGTTTTGAATTGCCTGCTTTCTGGATACCATTTGATCATTTCTCCGGGGGTCAAGGTCTGAATACCTTTGAACCAAGGTCGAGCCTCTGACATTCCATTTTTCAAATGATAGTATACTGCTGTTGGATTAATTTTGTGCTCATTAATCAATAAACGCAGAGGCAGTTCCTCGCTCGCAAAAGCAAAGCAATCATTTTTTAACGTATAATATAAAGGTTTAACCCCTGTTCTATCGCGCACTACCGTGTAGGTATTATCTACGGCATCATACACGCAAAACGCAAAGAAACCGTCTAACAAGTTGAGACATTTTTCTTGTTTCAAGGCCCATAAATTGACCAAAACCTCAGAATCTGTTCCACTTGCATTGGGCAAATTGAAATTGCGTTGCAACTCCGAAAAATTGAAAATCTCCCCATTAAATGTGAGCCAAAATCGCCCAGATTGATCGCAAATGGGTTGATGACCTAGTGGACCAATTCCAATAATTGAAAGCCTTCTATGTAGCAAAAGTCCGTTCACCATTTCCGATGATTGTTCTACCAACAACCCAACGGGCATGTGTTGAATATCTGGAAGTGGAATATATTTATTGGCAACAGGTTGCGGCGGTTGTTCATTGCGATAAATCAACAAAAAGCCTTCATCATCTGGGCCGCGATGTTCCAGTGTTTTGCTAAAAATTTGCGCCCATTTCAACCAATAATCTTTTGATTGAATCAGCGACGATGAAATTCCAGCTATACCACACATAATTACAAACTTAAATACAATTGATTCAACCTATAGGAAATAGTTTCAGCAGCATAGATTTTAACTGCATTTTCCTGGATATTTGAAAACGATTGATGAACAAGTTTCTGATGCATGGTTTGTAATGCAAGATATAACGAATCTAGGTTCTTTTTGTTGTAAATATCCTTAGAATCAGGTGTTGAAAATTCAAATAGCACTCCGTTTTCTGGGTTAATCATATCTGAAATCCCCCCAACATTGCTGCTCACAACAGGTACCCCAGCACATAAAGCTTCGGCAATTACGCATGGTGCATTTTCTGACGATGATGCCATGACCAAACAATCGCATTTGTCTAACAAAGTTTTTATTTCTGAGGGATATTTTTTTCCATGGAATTTCCAAAACGTGTCCAACAAGCCCGCTTCAGTGCTCAAATGAACAAATCTCTGTTCAAAAAACTTATTTAATTGGGTATCAAATCCTACAAAATCAATGGTCACTTTGATTTGTTGTTTCAATAAAATTGCGGCTTGAATGATGAGTTCCACATTTTTACGGGGTTCTCCGTTTGAAACATGCAACAATTTAAACGTTTCAGCTCTTGGTTGGATTTCCCTGGCTTTATTATAAAAGATACCATCAACCACATTATGAAATTCAATCATGGGTTTACCACTTTTAAAGATTTTTTCCATCTCGGTGTGCAAAGGTTTGCTTACTTGTGCTGCTACATCAGCGTTTTTCCAAACTGTTCTCATCTGAAATTGAAAAAACCAATTTCGGGCAAGAAAATGATCAGGAACTGGTGTGTTGTAAATGGCCCAGTGTTCGGTAAGAACCAATGGTTTCCGTAACTTTTTCTTCAACCAAACGGCAATAAGTCCACATTTATCTGGAGCATGAACATGAATGGCGTTAACCGGTTCAATATTTTTAATGGATTTGAGAATAAAAAACCAAAATTTCAAGTAATAAATGAACAAATTCAGAGGCTTTAGCACTTTTTGTTGAAATTGAGGGATGCTAATAAAATGGAAAACGTAGGGACAATTTTGTGCAACGCTTTGACTCAAAGACTGATTGGGTTGTTTTCCAAACGGGTGTAATGCCGCATGAAACAAATGAATTTTTACATCTTGGGAACACGCAATTGCATGACGCTCAATGAAATTACCAGCATACGGATTATTTTTAGTTGGAAACCAACCGGCAATCCATAAAACCGATAATTTTTGCTGCATGAGACAAAAGTAATGCCGTTAGAAAGGCGATGCAAAAAAGTTTTGCAATATTTCCGAATTTTTAAGTTGATTCTTGAAAAAAATAATTCTATCTTTGCAGTCCTTTAGATGGCGGTCGTAGCTCAGTAGGTTAGAGCGCTAGTTTGTGGCACTGGAGGTCGCCGGTTCGAGACCGGTCGGTCGCCCCACTTAAAGTAAAAACCCAGATTTATTCTGGGTTTTTTTATTTTTTGTCATTCCTCAATAATATCTGTAACTTGCGTGCATGTTGAATTTAAAACACTTAACACTGATATTGTTATTTTTCGCTGTCATTATCAATTGTAAATCTCAGAGCAATGTTGGTGCAGATTCTTCTGTAATTGAAAATCAGAAAGACACTATCAAGCACATTAATAAGCAGAATATTGCTTGTACGATTAAAAAAATTGAACCTGAAATGATTACTTACGAAGTGATTCAATCCGAGAATAAAGTGAACATTACACTACCCATTGAACAAGTAGAGTCAATCAAATGGTCGGATGGCAAAATAACTTTTATCAATTCAACTGAAGGAAATATATCCAACAATCTATCAAAACAATTATCTCATTTAGACAGTGTTTTTTACAAAACCGGAGAGAGATACAACAACGAATACAATTCCAACCAATATTCCACTAATTTAATCTTTTATTCTACCGTTTTATTTTCAGGTGCAGCTACATTTACCCCATGTTTGATTGCCTACTTTGTTAAGCCTAATCCCACCTACTATCATGGACCTAACGAAATTGTTAAAAAGAACAAATCATTTCAGGCAGGATATAAGGCAGCTGCGTCGGAAGTTAAAAAAACAAACATTGCCCTAAGTTGGCTTTATGGCACAGTCATAAACGCCTTCGCGGGAATAATTATTTATAAAATCAATAAAAGTCAATAATTTCAGGCAGGAATTTCGGCGAAATTATCCTTCAGAAAAACCAATATATTTTAGAAATTCAGCGCGGGTTTCTGGTTCATTGAATTTACCATGATAACTGGCAGTAACCGTTGAACTGGTAATGTCTTTGATACCTCTGCTGGCCACACACAAATGTCTGGCATCCATCACCACCGCAACATCTTCAGTTTGTAGCACTTCTTTCAACTCTTCAGCCACTTGGATGGTAAGTCGCTCTTGAACTTGTGGACGCTTTGAATAGTAATCGACAATACGGTTTAATTTAGACAACCCAATTACCTTACCGCTGCTAATATAGGCCACATGCGCTTTACCATAAATGGGCACAAAATGATGCTCACAGGTTGAGTGGAAGGATATGTCTTTTTCAACCAACATTTCTTGGTAACCAAAATTGTTATCAAACAAAGTTGGATGTGGTTTATTTTTAGGATCTAAACCCTTAAAATGTTCATTAACAAACATTTTAGCCACTCTTAATGGAGTTCCTTTTAGACTTTCGTCAGTCAAGTCAAGACCCATAACATGCATTATTTCTTTAAAATGCTTCGCAATCAATTCAATTTTCAATTGATCATCCATTGCAAAAGCATCTTCTCTCAGTGGTGTCTCTTTGGAGCTACCCACATGCGAATCACCCATTTCATCCCATTGAGAGACCATTTTATTTAATTTATTTTCCATTAAATTCTACAAAATTGCGTGGAGTTTCATAGAGTCGAACACTCAACTCATATCGATCTTCCAAGCGGTTTCTAAGTTTTTTCCAAATCACCCAAACAATATTTTCGGCGGTTGGATTTAATTTTTCAAATTCAGGCACATCGAGGTTTAAATTTTTGTGATCAAAAGCTTCTGTCACTTCTTCTTCGATGTATTTTTTTAACACTTTCATGTCGATCAAATAACCCGACACTTCATCAACTTCTCCTGACACACACACCTGCACATCATAGTTGTGACCATGGTAGTGTTCGTTGTTGCACAAGCCAAAAAATGCTTTGTTCTGTTCAGTTGTCCATTCAGGCACATGCAAACGGTGTGCGGCATTAAAATGGGCAGTTCTATATACGGCAATTTTTCGGCTCATGTTGTAATAGTAACCAATATTTGGTTCAAATAGTTTTGAGAAATGTGACTTTTTGTTGAATTTTCTTCGTTCAATGAATATACAAAAATAAACAAATGTCCCTCAAAAAAAAGGAAATAAACGACAGACTAACGTTAAAAAACGTGGAATATTGAAAAATTGTGCATGACTTTCTATCACTTAGGAAGTGAAGGTTGTAAATTTGTAGCAATATGAAATTCTTTATAGATACCGCAAACCTAGATCAAATCAGAGAAGCGAATGATTTGGGCATTTTAGATGGCGTAACAACCAACCCTTCATTGATGGCGAAAGAAGGAATTGTAGGCGAAGCAGCAGTAATGCAGCACTACAAAGACATCTGCGCAATTGTTGATGGAGATGTTTCAGCTGAAGTTATTTCCACTGATTACGAGGGAATGATTGCCGAAGGAGAAAAATTGGCCGCATTACACGAAAATATCGTGGTGAAAGTTCCAATGATCAAAGACGGTATCAAAGCGATTTCATATTTCACCAGAAAAGGAATCCGTACCAATTGCACATTGGTATTCAGCCCAGGACAAGCAATATTGGCAGCAAAAGCAGGTGCAACCTACCTTTCTCCATTCATTGGTCGTATCGATGACATTTCTTGGGATGGCATGGATTTAATCAAAAGCATTGCTGAAATTTATGCAGTACAAGGGTATGAAACCCAAATTTTGGCTGCAAGTGTGCGTAACCCATTGCACATTGTTCAATCTGCAACAAATGGTGCCGATGTGGTAACTTGTCCGCTTAGTGCTATTTTAGGTCTGTTAAAACACCCATTAACCGACATTGGATTGGCACAATTCCTAGCAGATCACGCTAAAGCGAACAAAGGTTAATTTTCAATAAATCAATACATTAACAAAAAAGGGCTGTAACACAGCCCTTTTTTGTTATTAATCATTTTTGAAAGATGTTAACGATTCAATTCTTTGTCTAGCAAAAAATGAAAATCGGGCATAATTTGATAAATTTTCTCTTTGGGAATTCCCGTGATGTCGATGAAATAAATATGTTGACCATGATCTAAAGATTGACCTGCCAACCATTGAACTTTGATTTCTTTTTTATTTCCGTACAATGGCCATCTTTGAACGGGCATCAAGCAATACCAACCTGTAACATTTCCTTTGGGATCTATTGCAGCCTCTACCCTTTTTACAGGACCTGTAACCATTTTCCTGTATTGAGCGGTATCTTGTTTTACGTAACTCACCAATTTTTGCTTGAATTTTTCAATTCCACCGTTCATGCTCACTATTGAAGGGTGTAAATATTTTGCATAAATCGCAACATTTTTCAATTTATACCCTGTAGTGAATTCATTTGCCGCTGTTTGAAAAGCTGCACACATCTTGAGGCTATCAACCGAAAAGGACTCCATCTCAGAAGTATCAATTTTCTGAATATCAACCACTGCAACAGTATCGTTATCTCTTTTTATTTCAGCAGTTTCAGGTTGTTTCGTATTGTTTTGACAGGAAAAAAATACCAACAACACAAAAGATAAACCGATTGAATATTTCGCTTTCATTTTTACAAAGATATGGTCATTTCTAACAAACAAAAAGAGCCACATAAAGTGGCTCTTTTTTATCAAGTTTTATATTTTTATTTAACTTCTTCAAAATCAACATCCTGAACCTCATCAGCTTTACCAGCATTTGGGTTTCCAGCACCAGGATTTTCTTGTCCTTCAGCACCTGGTTGACCACCAGTTGCATTGTACATATCCTGACTTGCGGCTTGCCAAGCATCATTTAAAGATTTAGAATGGACTTCCATTTCTTCATAATTTTTGGCAGCAACTGCTTCTTTCAATTTAGCAGCAGCTTCTTCAATGGTTGATTTTTTATCGGCTGGCAATTTGTCGCCATACTCTTTCAATTGTTTTTCGGTGTTGAACACCAAAGAGTCAGCGGCATTGATTTTGTCAGCTTCTTCTTTACGTTTAAGATCAGCTTCAGCGTTCATTTCCGCTTCTTTCTTCATCTTTTCGATATCTTCCTTGCTCAAACCACTACTTGCTTCAATTCGGATTTTTTGTTCTTTGCCAGTAGCTTTATCTTTTGCACTAACATTCAAAATACCGTTGGCATCAATGTCGAAGGTTACCTCAATCTGAGGAACACCTCTAGGAGCTGGAGGAATGCTATCAAGGATAAATCTACCAATGGTTTTGTTATCGGAAGCCATAGATCTTTCACCTTGAAGGATATGGATTTCTACAGAAGGCTGATTGTCGGCAGCGGTAGAAAAAGTTTCAGTTTTCTTAGAAGGGATTGTTGTGTTTGCGTCAATCATTTTTGTCATAACACCACCCATAGTTTCAATACCCAAACTCAATGGAGTAACATCTAACAAAAGAATGTCTTTAACTTCACCGGTTAAAACACCACCTTGAATTGAAGCACCAATTGCCACAACTTCATCAGGATTAACTCCTTTGCTTGGTGCTTTTCCGAAGAAATCTTCAACCAATTTTTGAATTGCAGGGATACGAGTAGAACCACCCACTAAAATCACTTCATCAATTTGACTTGCAGAAAGTCCAGCATCTTTAAGTGCTTTTTTACAAGGCTCAAGGGTTCTTTGAATCAAAGATTCCGCCAATTGCTCAAACTTGCTTCTGGTCATTTTACGAACCAAATGTTTAGGCACACCATCGATGGCAGTTACATAAGGTAAGTTAATATCGGTTTCTGAACTGCTCGACAATTCAATTTTTGCTTTCTCAGCCGCTTCTTTCAAACGTTGCAAGGCCATAGGGTCTTTACGCAAATCAATGTTCTCATCCGCTTTAAATTCATCAGCCAACCAGTCTATGATTACTTGGTCGAAATCGTCTCCACCTAAGTGAGTATCACCATTGGTACTTTTTACTTCGAAAACACCATCCCCCAATTCAAGGATTGAAACGTCGAATGTTCCACCACCTAAATCGTAAACAGCAATTTTAATATCGCGGTCAATTTTATCTAAACCATAAGCCAAAGCCGCAGCGGTAGGCTCATTAATGATACGTTCAACTTTCAAACCAGCAATTTCACCCGCTTCTTTGGTTGCTTGACGCTGAGCGTCGTTGAAATATGCAGGAACTGTAATTACCGCGCGGGTTACCTCTTGTCCAAGATAATCTTCAGCGGTTTTCTTCATTTTTTGAAGAACCATTGCACTGATTTCTTGTGGGGTAAACTGACGGTCTCCAATTTTCACACGTGGAGTATCGTTATCACCTTTCACAACTTCGTAAGGAACACGTCCAATCTCAGTTGACATAGAAGAATATTTTTCACCCATGAAACGTTTGATAGATTGTACAGTGTGTGTAGGGTTTGTAATGGCTTGACGCTTTGCAGGATCCCCTACTTTGCGTTCGCCATTTCCATTGTCCATAAACGCAACAATTGAGGGTGTGGTTCTACGACCTTCACTGTTCGCAATTACCACTGGCTCATTTCCTTCTAAAACGGCTACACAACTGTTGGTTGTTCCTAAGTCAATTCCAATTATTTTACTCATAATATTTAAGTTTCCTTTCCCTCTTTCTATCAAAGGAAGTGCCAACCAACAAAATGAATAAAAAACTGCCGAAATGTCATAATTTGTCAGTTTACAACCCGCAAACTGACGCAAAAAGAGCCACGATGTCGTGACAAACTTTACTTAACGAAGTTTAAATTTTTGGTATAAGGGTTTATTTTTAACAACGGAACCGATGCCGGATCAAATTTTATGTCGGTTGTTACTTGCTTACATCTGCTGGCAAACAAACCCAAACCGCCCACTATATTGCTGTACTCCGCTTGCTTTTGAACAATTCCAATAGATGGTTCATTTACCGAAATATAGTCCACCAAATTTTGATCACCACCATAGAAAATGGTTCCCACAGAAATGATACGATGCAAATAATTAGGGTCCGCAGGAATGGTATTTCCCAAGAATTGAAAGAATGCCGTTTTCTCAATTTTTCGAATAATATCGCCAGAGCCACTTACCGGGAAATTCTTCACCATATCCCAAACAATGGTTTTCACCTCTTTTACGGAAGTGTCGTGAGTGCTAATCTTTTCATACTTTACCAAAAATTTTACATCATACGCCTTGGCATTTAAACCAGGAGCGCACATTACGGTAATATAATCTGTTCCAAGAGAAAAGACCGATTTAGGACTTGTAAACGGTGCTCTAATGTTGGCAGTTTTCACAGTTCTTGTTTTAGCATTTACCGAAGTACCAGTTTTGGGATTCCAAACTTTGATTTCATACTCACGATCTTCTGCTAATTTTTTGGTAGTTTGCCAAATGTAATTGACATCATTAGCAAAAATTCCAGAATCTTTTTTGAGTTTATTGGTCCTATCTAACACAATCACCTCGCCAGAGTAAAGGTCGGTTAAAGTTACTTTAGCTGAATCTAAATACAAACTATCGGAATTTTGGGCTACTTGGTAAGCACTTTGCTTTTCATTTAAGAAAGCTTTGTTGATTTTTACATATTGAACAGAATCATTGGCATCCAAGATTCCATAAACGATGATGGTTTCTTTCCAATCTGCATTGATATCAACTTCATTGTCACAGGAAGACAACGCCCCGAGCAAAACCAATAAAAATGTCCCTAAAAATAGAAATGAGAGAGAATATTTGCGTTGAACCATGTGATTATGATGTAAACAACAAAGATAATCGTTGCTAGCGAAAGTCCATCGTAAGATTTGCGTAAAAAAAATAAAAGTCGCATCATTTTTTGCGGTTCTTGCAAATAAAATTGGGATTTATTGCAATAAACCGAGATTAATTCACAACTTTGTATTCTAATACTAAGGATATGTCTGTACATCGAGAAGATAAAAAGATCACCACACACGTGCTTCATGAAATGAAAGCGCGCGGTGAGAAAATTTCCATGCTCACGGCTTATGATTTTTCTACTGCACGCATTATAGATGCAGCAGGAATTGATGTGATTTTGGTTGGCGACAGTGCATCGAATGTGATGGCTGGACATGAAACTACCCTCCCCATTACACTCGACCAAATGATTTATCACGCGAGTAGCGTAGTTAGAGGGATCAATCGTGCGTTGGTGGTGGTAGATTTGCCTTTCGGTAGTTATCAAGGTAATTCTAAGGAAGCCTTGAACAGCACCATTCGTATCATGAAAGAAAGTGGAGCTCACGCAATCAAAATGGAAGGCGGAGAGGAAATTATTGAAAGTATCAAACGTATTTTAACGGCTGGTGTTCCTGTTATGGGACATTTGGGACTCACGCCGCAAAGTATTTATAAATTCGGAACATACACAGTTAGGGCTACTGAAAATGAAGAGGCCGATAAATTGATTCGCGACAGTAAACTATTGGAAGAAGCGGGTTGTTTTGCCTTGGTATTGGAAAAAATACCAGCCGATCTTGCAAAAAAAGTAGCAGAAACAGTGAGCATCCCGGTTATTGGAATTGGCGCAGGGAATGGCGTTGATGGACAAGTACTTGTACTTCACGACATGTTGGGAATCAACAATGAATTCAACCCACGTTTTTTACGTCGTTACTTAAACCTTTACGACGATATCAAAGGTGCAGTGCAACAATACATTTCCGATGTTAAATCGGTAGATTTCCCGAATGAAAGGGAGAGTTATTAAGTGGGGATAATAAGGTTTATGAGCGTTTATAAAAGTTTATGAACGTTTATAAATGTTTATGAATGTTGATGAATGTTTATGAAAGTTTATGAAAGTTTATGTATTTGAAAAATAATAAGATAAAACTGCCGAAGGCGTAAACCACGAAGCGTAAACCGCCGAAGGCGTAAACCACGAAGTGTAAACTGCCGAAGGCGTAAACTGCCGAAGGCGTAAACAGCGCAGCGTAAACCGCCTTAGGCATAAACCACGAA